>Ga0206992_1107_pt1 | contig 17774 bp, 16 predicted proteins | sample Alteio_BWMinCont_6_FD_153267 | JGI IMG/M metagenome (GOLD analysis project Ga0206992, IMG submission 153267) | Enriched cells from forest soil in Barre Woods Harvard Forest LTER site, Petersham, Massachusetts, United States -... | ecosystem: Environmental > Terrestrial > Soil > Temperate forest >... | reverse complement strand
GTACTGGCCTTCACCGGAACCGCCATACCAGACAAGTTCTTCACCGCGCTCGAACGGGCGGGGGTCAACATGGTGAGCCGCGCAGCGTTTGCGGATCATCATGTCTTTACTCCCGGCGAACTTGCCCGCTTGAGTGAGCTTGCCAAAGTGCGGAACGCCATCTTGGTCACCACCCCGAAAGATGCGGTGCGACTCCCCGCCGGAGTATCGGTGACCGTGGTTGGGGTCCGGCTGGTTTGGAGGGTTGAGGCAGCAATCGAAGCGTTGCTCGACGAAGTCGTCTGTGGACGGCTATTGAATTCACCACCCGAGCACAGTCAGTACACAGGATGAGAATTGCCCGACCGGAGTTCGCTGGGATGATACGATTCGAATCCGTCTGTATGAGTTACCATGGTAGCGGGGCCCCGGCGCCCCCGTTAGAGGTTCTTCGCGATGTCAATTTCGAGGTGGCTGAAGGCTCCTTTCGCTGGCTACTGGGCGCTTCGGGCGCGGGCAAAACAACGCTTCTGCGGCTGATGAACATGTCGCTTCGTCCTACGCGGGGTGAAGTCACGGTGCTTGGCGCTCGATCTGGTTCGGTGCGGCGCAACAGCATGTCGAGCCTGCGGCGGCAGGTTGGTGTTGTCTTCCGGGAATTCCCGCTACTGTCGCATCTTTCCGCCTTCGACAATGTCGCATTACCGCTTCGTTTAGGCGGAAGGCCTGAGGGCCAGGTTCGAGCCGACGTCATGGAAATGCTACGCTGGATGGGCTTGACAGGAAAACTCGTCTCGATGCCAAAGGACTTATCTGGGGGCGAACGGCAGCGGGTCACGATCGCCAGGGCCGTCATCGGACGTCCCCGTCTGCTCCTGGCCGACGAACCAACCGCCGGATTGGACACCGCTCAGTCCGAGCGCGTGATTTACTTGTTGAGGGAGCTAAATCGGCTTGGCTCGACTGTGATCATTGCGACTCATAACGATGCACAGGTAACGCGTCACCCTGGCCCTGCGTTACGCTTGTCCAAAGGCTCTCTGGAAGAAGCTAGCTGAGGCATGGGAGTCTTTCACTTCCCAGCGGCGCGGTTCGACGAACTCGGACTACGGAGAGCGTTGGCTGATCGCATGATACCTTTCCTCGTCGCTGCGATGGCCTTCCTGGCCGCGCTCGCGCTGGCCGGGTGGACGGGCGCCGCGGTTCTGGCAGGGCGTTGGGAGGGGGGCGCGGGATCAACCCTAACCGTCCAAGTTCCAAGGGCGGATGATCCGGCCAAAAAGGTGACCGGAACACGTCTGAGCGCCGTGCAGGGACTGCTCAGCACCGCACCAGGCGTGGTATCCGCGAAAACATTGTCGGATGGACAGATCAATACGTTGCTTCGTCCTTGGCTCGGAGCTGACGTTAAGGATCTCGCGGCACCGGTCCCCGCGGTTATCGCGGTTCGCATGGCTGGGAACGCGGAAAATTCAACCGATCTGTCGGTGTTGCTGGCCCAAAGTGCGCCGGGAACCATCGTGGAAGACCATGCCGCATGGGCGGCACAACTCGACACATTGGCGCGTAGTCTGCAATTGTGCTCAGGCATTGTGCTGCTGATCGTGACGGTGGTGACGGCAGCGGTAATTGCAGTGGTCATGCGCTCGGGTCTCGCGGCACGGCGGCAGGCAATTCTCGTTGTTTACCAGCTCGGCGCGACGGACAGTTACATCGTACGACGCTTTGCAGTTCGCGCTGCGGTGCTCGCCGCGATCGGTGGTGTGATGGGCGGGCTGTTCGCGCTCCCCGTGGTATTCGCTATGGCGACAATCGCGGCGCCGCTCGCCGGGGGACGCGTCCTGGCTCTGACGGCCGCGGAGGCAGTTTCACTTCTGCCCGTATCGTTATGGGTGATGCCCGTGATTTTGCCGGTGGCGGCAGGGATGATCGGCTACATCTCAACGCAGCTCACGATGCGTCAATGGTTGCGTCAATTACCTTGACCGAAACCTCGGCCAGACCGGGCGGCGGTCGCCACTTTATCCGCCTATTGCTCGCAGTGGGTGCCGCAACTGCCTCTGCCTGGCTCCTCGGCTTTGGTTGGTTTCTTCACCTGGCAGCCCAAGGCGCGGCTCCGTTACGGCATGTTGACGCCATCGTCGCTCTCACCGGCGGTCCCGACCGGGTGGAGGTGGCGTTGCGGCTTTTCGCTGATGGCATAGCAGATCGCCTTCTTGTTTCCGGAGCGGGCGAAAGAACGGACCTCGCAGCCCTGGCCCATCTCGCCGGGGTCGATCCCGCTCCGTTAGAGCAACTGGTCACTCTTGGTCACACGGCCCACTCCACCCGAGGCAACGCGCTTGAGACGGCCGCCTGGGCAACGGATCAGCGCGTTGCATCGCTCCTGGTTGTAACCACCTGGTTTCATACGCCACGGGCGTTGGTTGAATTGCGCCGGGCAATGCCAGCGGTGACGGTGCAACCTTATCCGATTGGTCATTTCAGCACTGCGGACCTGACCCGCGCCGGAACGGCACGGCGTGTGGTCGGAGAATATCATAAGTATTTGGCTGCCTTGGCCGGCCTTACAGCCTTTCCACTTGTGATTTCCATTTGGGAGGCTGGGGCAGCCGGATGACGATTTTGCGGTCGGCTCTGTTCAATCTGTTCTTTTTTGTCAGCACGTTCCTGCTGTCGCTGCCCGCGGCCGCGATATCTATCCTGGCTCCAGGCAAAGTGATGGCTTGGGCGATATTGTGGGCGAGGCTTCAGCTTCGTGCAGCACGGATCATATGTGGTATCCGGGTTCAGGTCCTGGGCTGGGAAAACATGCCGCAGGCTCCGGTGTTGATTGCTTCCCGGCATGAGTCCACTTTTGATGTTTTGATCTGGATAGCTTTGGTGCCCGCCGCATGTTTTGTCGTTAAGCGGGAATTGTGCCAGATCCCTTTATTTGGGCGATGCATTCGCGCCACCGGGATGATCGTCGTCGATCGCACGGCAGGCGGGTCAGCTATGCGAGCCTTACTGCGTGGCGGCGATACGGCGAGCGCAGACGGCAGGCACATCATCATTTTTCCGGAGGGGACTCGTGTCGACCCCGATCAGCATCCCCAGTTGCAGCCTGGAGTCGTCGCGCTTGCCTCCCACACGGGGCTTCAAGTGGTGCCGGTGATGACAGACTCCGGAAAACTTTGGGGTCGTCACTCGTTTCGGAAGCGCCCGGGGACGATCCGGATACTGATCCAGCCGCCCTTGACTGTGACCAATGGGCGCGAGGCTCTCATGGCGGCCCTGCGGGCGGCGTTCCAGCCGAGTATACTAGCGGATCAAATGGGTGGCGGAGAGTGAGTTTCATTTCTCACGCATAACCCCGGCGAGATGCGAAAGAGTTCACCAAAAATCCAGCATACTGTGGCCCATTTCCGCTCACGGTTTGGGGTTCTCGCTCTGGGCACGGCCGGGTGGAATGTCGGGGTCAGGCATTGGCGTTTTATCGCGATAAAGGCACCATTTCGCCCCCGCACAACGCCAGCACTCCGGTTTGCGTGCCTTGCATACGTAACGCCCATGCAAGATCAGCCAATGATGTGAGTGGCGGAGCATTTCGCGGGGAATGCGCCTTATCAGCCCATCCTCGACCGCGCGAGGCGTTGCGCCAGGAGCGATGCCGGTCCTGTTGCCGAGTCGGAAGATATGAGTATCGACCGCCATGGTACTTTCACCAAACGCAACATTCAATACTACGTTGGCCGTTTTGCGCCCCACTCCAGGTAGTGCTTCCAACAACTCGCGGTCGCGCGGTACCTCGCCGTGGTGTTTCTCAATCAATTGCCGCGACAGCTCCACGACATTTCGCGCCTTGGCTTGCCATAAACCAATCGACCGGATGTGCCTTGCCACTCCATCGACGCCGAGTCGAACCATGGCTTCAGGGTTGGGGGCTTCGGCGAAAAGTGTGCGGCTAACCCGATTAACCGAAACGTCGGTCGCCTGCGCGGACATGACGACGGCGACCAGCAACGAGTATGGCGTTGAATAGTCCAGTTCCGTCTCAGGTTCTGGATTGGAGGCGGCGATTGCCTCCATGAAGCCTCGCACCGCGGCAAGCGTCATTTGTCGCGGTCTGGCCGCTTTATTACGCTCAGATTTACCAGAGACCATGCATACCCTTCCCCCAGAACAGGCGTACCGACTTTGGAGCGACTGACAAGAACATTGAATCATGTCAACTGAGTCGAGAACCGAGCCTTTATTTTGGGGTTTCCCTTCTCCGCGACGCAGTTGTAGCCCTGGGCGAAGCCGTAGTGCCAGATCCGGTCCACCGCACGGTCGGAGAGACTTTGCCATCTAAGCGGCCCAGGTTGCCGGGATCGCAAGTGCGTATAAACTGCGGCCATGATGATCGCGCTCATCGGCAGGCACCTGATCTTCCCGGAATGTAACGCGATGCCGCTCGCGCGGGAAGCGCGTCTCGCCCTGAGGTGTGGCGTCAACTGCGGGTTGTCGGTGTTGTCGGGATGAAGCGTCACAATGCGCAGGCGGATCGGCCACCGTTTGACGTTCTGATCAACCCCCCTGACCTGGCGCCATGGCTGGCAGGCGATCGGGACATACCAGGCGTCATCTCCCGCGAATCCGGTCGTCCCGGGCCTCATGTGGTTCTGTTGTCGTTGATGCATGGTAATGAGTTCGCCGGAGCGATCGTGTTGGATCAACTGCTGCGACAACGTCTGACGCCAATGCGAGGAAGGATCAGTTTCGCGTTTGTAAATCTCGCAGCGTTCGAGCGTTTCGATCCTCGTACGCCAACCTTGTCTCGCTTCATTGATGAGGACATCAACCGCCTTTGGGATGAGCCAGTCCTGACTGGCCCCAGGCACTCCGTGGAGCTCCGGCGTGCTCGGGAAATTCGGCCTCTGATTGACCAGGCTGACGTGATCCTCGATCTGCATTCGATGCTATGGCCGTCGGATCCGCTGATCCTGTGTGGGCCGACGCCAGAGGGCAAAGCGCTTGGGCAAGCGATGGGTTGGCCGCCGACTGTGGTCGCCGATGCCGGACACGCGAATGGGCCCCGTCTCATAGATTACGCGCGGTTCGCCGGGCCGGGCGCCACCGCGGTTCTGGTGGAAGCTGGTCAACATTGGCGCCCTGAGACTGTGGACACGACCATGGCGAGCGTGTCTGGACTGCTACGGCATTTCAACCTCGTGAACCCTGATGCGTTATTACCCCCTCCGCCGGTGACGAGGCAGACCCGATTTGCGGTCGTGACGGACGTGGTCACCCCGCGAACGAGCTCGTTTTCCTTTGTGCGCGCGTGGTACGGCGGCGAAATCGTCGCCAAACGAAACACGGTGATTGCCATCGATGGCCATACGGAAATCAGGACCCCATACGACGACTGCCTCCTTGTCATGCCCAGCCTTCGGCCGGGAAAGGGTCACACAGCAGTCCGCCTGGCCAAGTTTGTGAGCTGATCGAAACTTGAGTGCGGCGAAATGATGCCGCTGTGACATCAATGCCAGGTCGCCATCCAGCGGCAAGACGTTGCGTCCCGCGCCGTCACACAGTTGCATGCCAATGTTGAATTAGAACCCGGACGACCTCCAGCAGGCGATTATTCTCGGGCATTCAATTCTTACGGGACGAGAGTATCCAGAACGCGTTGTTGTATTGCCTGATAGTTGGTTTTGTGTCGGGCGCCGATGATTGAGCGCTTTAACGGCTCCGATCTTAACCCATCGTTTAAGGGTTCCTGGCAAAATGTAGGGACCAGCTCTCACATTCAGGTGCCAAATGGCTACCGCTCTTTCACTTCGTGATGTCGACCGGCTGCTGTCTGAGTCCTCGTCGGAGGTGCGGACCGCGCTGGCAGACAAGGTTGCGGCGAGCCTCACGGTGCAGAGCCTCGCTCCCGCGGAGATCGAGCTCGCGCTGGACATCGTACGGATCTTGGCGCGGGATGTAGAGGAAAAGGTTCGTGCGTCAGTTTCTCGGGGATTACGCGACTCGGCGCATCTTCCGCGCGATCTGGCTCAAAAGCTGGCAGACGATGTCGATGTTGTCGCGTTGCCTCTGCTAACAAATTCGTTAATCCTGAGGGACGACGATCTAATAAAGCTGGTTTGTGGTGGATCAGCGCGGAAGCAGGAGGCGATTGCTTCGCGTTCGAATTTGACCGAGCCAGTGGCCGAGTCATTAATCACACATGCCGGAGAACCGGCGGTCACGGTGCTGATGGGCAACCACACCGCCAGCATCGCCGAAGGAAGTCTCCACCGAGCTCTTTCGCGATTCGCGAGCAGCGATCGGATGAAACAGGCGATGGTGTTACGGCCCGTCCTACCTATCACTGTCTCTGAATGCCTCGTCGCTCTGGTGTCAGAAGAATTGCAACAGCACCTGGTAAAGGCCCATGCGCTATCACCGGGGATCGCCTCGGATATCGTGCTTCGCTCCCGGGAACAATCAATCATGCATCTCAGTATGGGCTCGTTGGCGGAAGACCTGGCCCGGATGACCGCGCAAATGCATAAAAACGACCGTCTGACACCGACACTGATGTTACGCGCGTTATGCACAGGCGATATTGCATTCTTTGAGGCGGCAATGGCAGTCAAAGGCAAAGTGCCTGTCGCCAATGCGCAAATATTGATCCACGAGCCAAGCCGGCGCGGCCTCGCCGCGCTTTGTCGCAAGGCGATGATGCCCGAGAATCTGTTCGAGATCGTTCGCACTGCCATCGACGTAGTTGGCGAGACGGGTTTCGATGGGAATGCGCGAGACGTTGAGCGATTCCGCGCGCGCGTGATCAGCCGAATACTAACAATGACATCTTCGGTCGATGCCGCTGACGCCGACTATCTGGTCAGCAAACTGGGCGACATCGTAGGGCGGCTGTCGGTGCCATAGGAAGCGACCGGGTCACCGGCTTGATTCAGTTTATGTGTTCCTCGAGACGCCCGGGTTCAAAACGCAAAAAAACCTCTTGGGACAACCATGCGACAACACGGCCTGTCTCTTTGTCCAAATCATTCGATCGTTTCTAATGCCCATCTTTCGCTCACCGCACCTGCCATTCGTGCAGGTGCGCCTGCCAGGTAGCTTAGGCTTTGGCGGGCGGAACCGCATGACGGGGCGAAACTGCTGATGATGCTCTGTTGGATGATCAGCACCGGAACCAGTATCAACCATCGATTAAGCTTTTCCCAATATCATCCCACCGCGCGAGCTCGGTTCGCGAACAGACAACTCAGCTCGACAGAGGTTCCAGAATGCGCCTGAAGCTGTTTCGTGCTGCTGGCATGGCCGAGGCCATGGCTCAGGTGCGAACGGAACTGGGAACGGACGCTCTGATCCTGAACACCAGGAAGGTAGCCGGTGGAATAGAAGTCACCGCAGCCGTGGAACCACGATCCGAGCAAGCCCCTCGGGAACCTGATCGCGTCGCGGCTTTGTCATGGCACGGTGTGCCGCCGAGCCTCCATTCCGTGCTGGCGCAGGGAGATCTGGACGTTGCGATTGCTAATGCCCTGAGATTTGGGCCGCTTCCGCTTGATGCCTACGAGCGGCCGGTGATGTTTGCCGGACCGCCCGGAGCCGGAAAAACTCTCACGACGGCGCGCCTCGCAACGCGGTTGGTGATGAGCGGCATCTCGCCGATGGTAATCACCACGGATGGGAAACGAGCTGGCGCGACCGAGCAACTTGCCGCTTTCACCCGCCTTCTGAACGTGCCGCTACTTGTAGCAAGCAATTGTACGAGTCTTAGCCGAGCACTAACGCAACGACGGGACGGAAACCCTGTGTTGATCGATACGGCCGGTGCCGACCCGCGGGAAGCCGATCAGGCGGACGAGCTAAAGGGCTTTGCCAACATCGCCAGCGCACATGTCGCGCTTGTGCTACCTGGGGGACTGGATCCCGGGGAAGCTGCGGACTTGGCTCTCGCGCACGCCGGCTGCGGCGCAATGTTCCTGATTGCCACTCGGCTCGACCTTGCTCATCGCCTGGGCGGCGTTATCGCGGCTGCCGCCGCCTCACGCTTGCTGCTGGCCGAAGCAGGAATAGGACCCGGCGCCGCCGACGGGTTGTTCACGCCGTCTATTTTATCCGCGAGGTTGTGTCGCTTTGGAGATAGAAACAATGCCTCCTAACGTGCCGCGGTTTATCGCGATCGCTTCGGGCAAGGGAGGTGTGGGAAAGACATGGCTCGCGATTACGTTGTCGCACGCCCTCGCGCGAGCCGGCCTGCGTATCCTGTTGTTCGATGCCGATCTGGGCCTTGCCAATGTGGACGTCCAACTCGGTCTTGCGCCGCGGCTCGATTTGGGTTCCGTGATCTCCGGGAGAGCGACTGTGGCAGGCGCGGTAACGCAGTTCGGCATCGCCGGGTTTGATGTCCTGGCCGGGCAATCGGGATCGGGAGGACTTTCCGGCCTGTCAGCGGGAAGTCTGGAAGCACTGTTGATTCGAATTCGCGACGAAACAACTAAATATGATGCTGTTCTGGTGGATCTCAGCGCCGGAATTGACCGAACTGTTCGGCGGATCAGCGCGTGGTCCGATGTGCTTTTAGTGGTAGCTACCGAGGAGCCAACCAGCCTGACCGACGCTTACGCCGTACTAAAGCTACAGAACCTCGATCGGCCCGACGGAACTCCGCAGATTGTCGTCAATCAGGCCCAATCCATAGCGGCGGGGCAACAAACTTACTCAACACTGCGGCGGGCGTCCGTCGCATTTTTGCAGCGTGAGCCTCGGCTCGCGGGAGTGATCCGGCAGGACTCAAAGGTACGGGATGCGATACGGCATCAGACGTCTCTCTTACTCCGTCATCCAAATTGCATTGCAGCCCAGGACGTTGAGGCTTTGGCACGAAACTGCCTCGAAGACTGACATCAGGGACAGGGATGGGACCGTAATCGTGTCATTGCCGGTGCGTTTTTTGTCTGGATAAAACGGAGGCCTCGCACCCCTATGCCGCCTGAGAGACAGTCCGCCGGGCCCTCAACCGTCTGATCCGCCGAGCATCCGCGTCCAATATCCTGAATTCCAATCCGGATGGATGTGAAATCACTTCACCCTTCGCAGGGACCCGCCCCGCCAAAGTGAACACCAATCCGCCGACTGTATCGATATCCGCGTCGCGTTCGTCCTCGCTTAAAATCGGTCCCATGCGTTCCTCGAATGCCGCCACTGGCAACCTAGCGTTAAGATCCAGCGCTCCATCGGGCCGTTCGGTCACCATCGGCGTTTCTTCTTCGTCATGTTCGTCATCGATCTCGCCGGTGATCGTTTCGACCAAATCCTCGATCGTTACCAGGCCGTCGATCCCGCCGTACTCGTCCACGACCAGCGCCATGTGCATCCGCTGCTGTCGCATCTGCAGCATCAGATCCAGCACGCGGATTCGCGGCGCTACCATCAGAGGCTTGCGAAGGATCGCTTCCAGCGAAAATTCCTCCGGCCGACCGACATAGGCGAACACGTCCTTGACGTGCACCATGCCGACGATATCGTCGAGCTGCTCGCGATATACCGGCAGCCGCGAGTGCCGTTCACTGCGGATTTGCTCGATCGTTTGCTCCAGTGTCAGATCGGAGCGCATCGCGACAATGTCGGCGCGCGGGATCATTACGTCGTCCGCGGTTGTCTCCCGCAAGCGTAGAATATTGGCAATCAGCAGCCGTTCGTGCGGATTGAGTTCGGAAGCCGGAGTGGTTGTCTCAGGTGCATCAGCTGCCTCCTGCATCAACTCGGCGATCGACTCGCGTAACGTTGGCTCGGGCGTTCTCCTACCGATCAGGTTCCTTAGACGGTGCACGAAGGTTGCGCGGCCGCCGGTCATAACGGCTGTCCAGACGCTCGTTTCCATGGATTCGGCACGCCGAGCCGGTGCAACACGCGAGCTTCCGCCATTTCCATCCGGCGGGCATCGCCCGGGTGATCGTGCTGATGGCCACGTAGATGCAGAGCCCCGTGTACAATCAGATGTGCCAGGTGGTGCGCCACACGCCGTCCCGCGGCGGCGGCCTCGCGCCGCACGACCCCAAGCGCGAGCACCACCTCCGGTGCCGGATACGCGTAGGTCAGCACATTGGTCGGTTTGTTTTGCCTTCGATGTCGGGCGTTCAGATCGCGGACCAGACGGTCGTCAGCCAACACAACGCTGACTCCACTATTGTCCGGCATGCCGGCCACACGCGCGCATCGTGAGGCGAGCGCGTCGACTCGTGGCACGAAGCGACGCCAGGCGGGGTCCATGACGATGACCCTAGGTAGTGTTTCGGCCTCCCGGTGGCAGGAGGCCCGCCGACTATGCGGTTCCATTATCCTTGTCGCGGGCTTTGCCCGATGACCGATTCCAAGGTTGAACTATGCCGCAACCCATATGCGAACACCAGCCTGGTATTAGTTACAACGAGATGGCACCCGCAAACGCATGCTTAGCGATCCCTGCGTCAACGTGGGGTAGCAGCGCCGATTCGCCTTAGTCCGCGGCGCCCCCAAGCCGGGCTCCTGCCTCGCGCCGCGTATCCCCCTCGGCTGCGGCCCGCTGGTCGTAGGCATCGACGATTCGTCCAACCAGCGGGTGTCGCACCACGTCGCGGTTGTCGAAACGAACAACCTTGATTCCTTGCACTCCCTCCAGCGTGTCCAAAGCATCTACCAGCCCGGACCGCATTCCTGGCGCCAGGTCGACCTGCGTCAGATCGCCGGTGATTACCATGTGCGATCCCTCACCCATCCGGGTGAGAAACATTTTCATTTGCACGGGGGTTGTGTTTTGCGCCTCGTCAAGGATCGCGAATGAGTGCGCCAAGGTGCGGCCGCGCATGAAAGCCAAGGGCGCCACCTCGATTTCGCCGTTAGTCATGCGCCGGACCACCTGATCGGCCGGCATCATGTCATGCAGCGCATCATACAATGGCCGCAGATAGGGATCGACCTTCTCCTTCATATCGCCAGGAAGAAAGCCTAGCCGTTCCCCCGCCTCGACTGCCGGCCGCGACAGCACAATACGATCCACCCGTCCGCCCTGCAGCATCGCCACAGCCTGGGCCACCGCGAGATAGGTCTTTCCGGTGCCCGCGGGTCCCACACCGAACACCATTTCGTGCGAAGACAGGGCATCCATGTAAGCGACCTGACCTGCGCTGCGCGGTCCAACGGCGCCCTTGCGCGTCCGGATGGCCGGCAAGTCCGATAGTGGCAGCCGAGGGTCGGTCTCAATCTCAACCATCCGAATGGCCGCCTCGACATCCGGCCGCCCGACGCTTTCCCCGCGTTCCAATCGCCGCCACAACCCTTGCAGGGCATTTTGTGCTGCTTCGACCCGCACCGCATCTCCGGCGATCGCTACACGATTCCCGCGGCACGACAATCGAACTCCAAGCGCCTGTTCTATTCGCACCAGGTGCCGATCGTGATCGCCAAGCAACAAAGGTAAAAGCATATTGTCATTGAACTGAACGGTGATGGCCTTACCGCCATTCGGCGTGGTGGCCGCGGGTGCGACCGAGCCGGCAATCTGGGTCAAGCGCTTAGTCTCTCCTCTACCAGGGTTCCAGACAACGAATTTGGATGTGCGTCGCGGATTCGCACCGCGAGTTCCTCGCCGATGAGACTGACGGAACCCGTGACGTGAACGGGGTGAAGATATGATGACCGACCGACGATCTGGCCAGGGTGGCGCCCAGGGCCGGTGAACAAAACGTTCATGGCTGTGCCGACGCGACCGGTGTTGAAGCGGACCTGTTGCTCCCGCAACAGGGCCTGCAATGCCTGCAAGCGCCGGTCTTTCTCTGCCTCCGGGACCTGAGCCGGTGAGCCCGCCGCTGGAGTTCCGGGCCGTGGCGAATACTTGAAACTGTAAGCCTGCGCGAACCCGACATCGCGCACCAACGACATTGTCGCCTCAAAATCGGCGTCGGTTTCTCCCGGATGGCCGACGATGAAGTCCGATGACAGGGCAAGATCAGGCCGTGCGTCCCGGAGCCGGCACACAAGCCTTCGATAGTCATCCGCTGTGTGCTTCCTGTTCATCGCCGTAAGGATGCGGTCCGAGCCGGACTGTACCGGAAGGTGCAGGAACGGCATCAACAATGGCAAATCACGATGAGCCTCGATCAGCGCATCGTCCATGTCGCGGGGATGTGACGTCGCATAACGCAGCCTGACCAATCCGGGCAAGCCGGAGACAGCTCGCAGCAAGCTGCCAAGGCCCCACGTTCCGCCGTCCGGCGCCTCGCCATGCCAAGCATTCACGTTCTGCCCGAGCAACGTGATTTCCCGCGATCCCTGCGCGATCAAACGCTGTGCCTCGTCCAGGATCGCACCAGCGGGACGGCTTTGCTCGACGCCACGCGTGTACGGAACGACGCAGAAGCTGCAGAACTTGTCGCACCCTTCCTGCACAGTCAGGAACGCGGTGACACCCTGGGACGCAGATTGTTCAGGCAAGTGGTCAAACTTGTCCTCGGCCGGGAAATCCGTTTCGATCACCGCACCACCGGCGCGCGCGGCTCGCGCCACCATCTCCGGCAGCCGGTGATAGGTCTGCGGACCGAGCACGATATCGACATAGGGCGCGCGCGCGAGGATTTCTTTACCCTCGGCCTGGGCCACGCATCCGGCGACCGCCAGGATCATGCGGCCGCCGGCGGCCTGCTTCAGTCGCCGTAGGCGGCCAAGCTCGGAGAATACCTTCTCCGCCGCCTTGTCCCGAATATGGCAGGTATTGAGGATCACCATATCGGCCCCCTCGGGCGTATCCGAGGGCGTGTAGCCAAGCGGCGCCAGTACGTCTGACATCCGATGGCTGTCATATACGTTCATCTGACAGCCCCACGTGATGACGTGCAGCCGCCTTCGCGTCGGGGGCAGAGATGCCTGCCGAGATGGGAAATTAAGCTCCGCGCCGGTCATTGACCAAACTCCGCCATACCCAATCGGACTGATCCGAAGGGAAAGACGGAAGACATCGCCGGGGTGAGCCCCTTGGTCAAGCTAGTCGGTGCAATATGAACTCCGGATGACACCGGCAATGTGCCAGGAAGTGTACCCGGGTTGTCAACGATTTCTCAAGGTCGCGCATTTGTTTCGCGTCTCGCCGTTGCCGGCCAACGAAACCTGGCCCCGACGTTCGGGTCAGGCAAAAGCAGGTTCCTGATCCCCCACTTCGTCGGGCCGTGCCGGGCCGACCGAAAGCGGTCGCGCGGGCCGATTTTGCCGCAACATGGAGGCGCCGTCAGCGACCGTTTGCCACACCGCCTGCGACAGGCTTTTGCGATCCGGGAACGTCGCCGGGTCGAGCGGAGCATGCAGCAGCACCGTCACCCGCATATCCAGATGTTGGGTCATTCGCCAGAAGTGCGAAGCGATGTCCATGTCGCCATACCAGGCGAAGACCGGTCTGCTCGACCGTCCCGCCGGCAGGCCGTTGAGCCGGTCGTATACCACCGAAACCGGCTGGATCAGCGGCGGGCGAACGGCACTCCCAGGTCGTTTTCCAGAAGACGGCCCAGCCCCACGGCTCTTGCCTTCGGCGAGAGCGAAAAACGACGATCGGAACGGCAGCACCCGCGATCCGTCCGAACTGGTACCCTCCGGGAACAAGATCAAATTGTCGCCGCGTGCCAGCACCTCCTGCATCGCGTCGCGCTCACGCCCGGTGGATCCTCGTTCGCGGCTGACAAACACGGTCCGGCCGAGCCGGGCAATGGTGCGAACGACCGGCCAACGCTCAACGTCTCCCTTGGCGACGAAGGGACCGGGCAGCACGCCGCCCACTACGGGAACATCGACCCAAGAGGAGTGATTGGATACGAAAATGACCGGCCGATCCGAATTTTCCGTCGCCAGTTTGCCGACGACCCTAACATCCAGGCCGAGCGCGCGGGCGAACCTGCCCCAGAAAAACAGCGGGAATGTTACTTTCGCGTGACCTGGAATGCACAAGAGGACCGCCTGGATCAGCATACTCGGAAGCGTCAGGGCAATGATCGTCGCGCACCGGCGAGCAGCTCGAAATCGCCGCGCGAGTAACCAGCCATCCCGACCGGCGGGAAGCGAGAGAAAATAGCCCGGCTCGGCTGTCGGTTCGAATACCATCCTTGGCCGGCGCAGAAGAGGACCGGCCCGGCCAGCACTGTGGCTTGACTCCGTCGAGGGGTGAGGGACGAGCATTGCGGTCTGATACAAGGAGCCCACGGGGGCGACAATGTCGTTTTGATGAAGGTTGGAAGGCGGCCATCCATGTGAGCCTTGCCGAGCGGCGCAACGTCGTGCCGGACGGCTGCAGCATTGCAGCATTACGGTGGCCGCACGACACGCCGGTTCAGGTCCCTGAGCGGTCTGGATTATCGCTTCCGCACAGCTTCCGACGTCAAAGGCTGGGACGGCCAAACCGGCTGCATCGCGTTGCGCCCCAGGTCGCTCCCGTTTTCGGCCGCTGAATTGCTACCCTCGGTAGTGTCGCGTCGAGCATCATCCGACGAACCGCTCGTTCAAGTGGGGGTGGAACACGGAAATAGCTCACATTGGTCCGCCACGGCGGCCGGAAAATCAGTCGCGACCGGCCTTACAGGCACCGCCAGGCGGAAAAGCTTGGGCCCGCGGGCATTCGCTTACGGACATGGCTGTCCGCTGACCATATCGATTGATTAAGGCAAATCCATTCGCGAGTTCGACAGGGGTGACTGTTCCGCCGCCGCGCGCGCATGTCCGTTTGACTGATCGGCGGATCGATCAATGTGCCGGGTATGTCACGAAACACTTGTCCGACATGAAGATGTGCGTCTCCGCGTAGTCATGCACTTCTGGACGCTGATCCAGTGCCTCCATCGCACCCATCAGCGCCATCCAGTTAAGCATTTCGTGCTGACCCGCTGCCTCCATTTGCTCGCGCGTCCGCTGCCGCCAGAAATTGTAGTCGGTTCGGGACAACGCATCGAACATCGCCCGATCGGCGGCGTGATCGGGCCACAGATACCCGTTCGTGGGTGACAAGAAGCAATGCGACCAGCTCGACGATGCTATGACCGCCACCCGATACGGTGACTCGGCGAGCACCTCGGCGATGGCGCGGCCGACCTCCATGCAGCGCCAAGGCTGCGGTGCGGGCGGGTCGGGCGCGTCGGTTTGCGGCGGCATGAACAACGCGGCCATGCCACCCTTCGCGTGGATCAAATTGCTGCCGTAACAGTTCACCGCGAACGGCAACACCGGCCACGGGAAACCTTTACGGTCCCAGTCCAGGTACAACAGAGTGTTGGTAAACGCGTGCGCAAGTCCATCCGTATGCAAAGGTTTATACGCGTATGACATGTCGACGCCGCGATCGATCAGGGCCCGGGCAAGGAACTTCGCGACGTCACGTTGGCCGTGCAGCTTCATCTGCCAGTCCGCCGGCTCGTCCCAGCGATTGGCTCGCCCCCCGGACCATGGCTGGATGGCGAAATCAGAGTCGAGACCCATGACACAGAAGGCCGGGATGATGTCCTCGCGGAAGTTTTCATATTGGTCGTCGCCGAAAATCAGCACGAAATCCGGATCGAACGCGTCGAGTGACGCCCGCACCGCGCGGAAGCCGTCCGCCATGCGCGCGCCATAACGCCTACCCGCCGCGACCCCTCGGTCGTTGCCGAGTTCCGCCAACAACGGATCCGGCCAATTAGCCCTGTCTTTCGCGCTGTCTGGGATATTTGGCGCGGTCAGCAGGTGGTGAAAGCCGTTCGGCAACCGATCATCTGGCAGCAACAGACCGGGATAATGCGTACAGCCTAAGCCCAGAATTTCTGCCATCGATGCCTCCGTTGTTTGTTTGGCCCAGCGAACCTGCGCCGTGGCGATTGTGGCTGGACAAGAGCAAAGCAGAGGAGCACGGGCGGAGTCAAAGCAAACCCCCTCACGCAAAGGCCAACTGCATTATGTGACACAATCGTCCCGTCCTCTATGATGAGGGTGCCAGGCGCGAAAACCGGCGAAACGGCCCGAATGTCCGGGATAGCCAGCGAGGGGGTATCAATGCGGATTATGCTGTCGACAATCGTGCTCGTGTGCGCGGTGATGGCGTCGGCCGCGTCACAAGAAATCGGCGGCTCCGGATCCACTTTCTGCTTCCCGTTCATGATGCGATTGACCGAGGCCTACGAGAAGCTCAATGGCGCGCGCATCCAGTACCAGCCAATCGGTTCGGCCGGGGGAATTATCGAGATCCAACATGAGGTGGTCGATTTCGCGATCTCCGAGGCGCCGTTGGAAAGCGCGCAGTTGCTTCGGGACGGCCTTGGCCAATTCCCATTGGTGATCGGCGCGATCGTTCCGGTCGTCAATGTCGCCGGAATCTCCGCCGGCCAGCTTCGCTTCACTGGTTCATTGCTTGCTGACATCTATCTTGGCAAGGTGACGAAGTGGAACGATCCGGCTGTCGCGGCGCTGAACCCGGACCTCAAACTACCGAACCTGGCCATCTTTGTCGTTCATCGCAGCGATGGATCGGGTACCACATTCAATTGGGCCAACTACCTTTCCGAGGTCAGCGCTGACTGGAAGCTCAAAGTCGGCGTGAACACGACGGTCGCGTGGCCCGCCGGTGTGGGGGGCAAGGGTAACGCCGGCGTCGCGGAGAAGGTCGCCCGCGTACCGGGTGCGATTGGATATATCGACTATCCCTATGCGGTGCGTGCGAAGCTCACTTACGGGCTGGTCCGCAACCAAGCCGGCAACTTCGTATCCCCTGATCTCGATAGTTTCCAGGCAGCGACGTTGAACGTCGATTGGATGAAAGAGCGGGACTTCTATGTCCTCCTGACCGATGCGCCGGCGACGAACGCATATCCGATCATGGCGACATCGTTTGTGATCGTCCGCAAATATCCGCGCGACCCTGGCCGGGCACGCGATATGTTGGCATTCTTCAAGTGGGCGCTCGAGAACGGACAAGAATTAGCACGCAGGTTGGAATACTTGCCACTGCCGCCGCCGCTCGTTCAGCAAGTCGAGGCGTACTGGGCCGAGGGCAATCGCTGATCGGTGGACCGGCCAGAACATGCCAAACGACGGTGGCCGTCGCGTCAGGCGCGATGATGGGCACCATTGACCAATTGCTTTGCCGCATGACCGGGTCTCGGCCTGGAACTTACGAGTTCCACAAGATCGCGACTTTTGGCATGAGATCTTATCGTCGCCATTCGGGTTTCCCGATTTAGCGCCGCTTGTCGAGATGGTCGAGCAGCGCCGGCGCTCCCGCCAACTCGTGCCGTCGTTCCCGGAGCAATTTCTCGCCGCCAACCGCGTAAACGGCAACTGCCGACAGAATGTCCCGCAGCCGGCCGGAAGCACCGGCGTCGAACGGCAGCACACAGCCTCCGGTGCGTTTCGCGAGGTCCCAGAAGACCTCGGCGTCGCGACGGGCTGACGGGTCTGCCGTGTCGTGCAGTACAATGAGTTTAGTGCCCTGCGCGCCGAGTGAGTCGGCGAGCCGGCGACCGTGCGTGACGCTCTCCTCGAAAACGTCGCCGATGTAAATTATGACCCGCACTGATTGCTGCTTCAGACTGGTCGCGAGGATCGGCAGCAGCCGCGTTATTCCGGCCTCGCACCGTACCCCCGCGGCCCGGTCGCGCAGTGTGGTGGCGTCACTTGTGAAAGCCGTGAACGTATGCACTCGGGACCCGCCGTGGACGGCAAGTGCGACATCCAGTTCGCCAGGCAAGGCCTTGACGAGAACATCGGTGACCCTGCGGGCGGCGGCCCATGCGGGTTCGCGCGATGCTGTCGCGTCGACGGCGAAGATGAGACGG
>Ga0206992_1106_pt1 | contig 17834 bp, 14 predicted proteins | sample Alteio_BWMinCont_6_FD_153267 | JGI IMG/M metagenome (GOLD analysis project Ga0206992, IMG submission 153267) | Enriched cells from forest soil in Barre Woods Harvard Forest LTER site, Petersham, Massachusetts, United States -... | ecosystem: Environmental > Terrestrial > Soil > Temperate forest >... | reverse complement strand
TCTTAAGGCCCGTGACTTTGCCTCGATCACCTTCCGCGCATGGCTCTCGCAGGCTCGTCGGTAATCTGCCAACTGAGGGAAAAAGCGAATAAGACCGGTTGCTCCGCCTTGCACAACCGAATCACGGAAGAATAGGTTTGTTGCTTCGATCGACTGACGCCATTCCCGGATTGCCGACTGTGGGTCGAAATCAAATGTTCGATAAACAAATTTCTCATCGTTAACCTGAATGAGGGAGAACGAGTTCGTATAGGTCGCATCGGCATAGGTAGCGCCGCCAGTCATGATGTACGCCGCGCCGCCGTTGCGATCCGGCCGCCGGCTTTCACCGTGCGTATGCCCCGTCAACATCAAGTGACAACGTCCTGCGACCACGTCGAATGTATTGGAGCGACCGCGGGCGTGGACCTCCGAATCGTGATACCAATCCTTGGGATGATGCAGAAGAAATATGGTGGGAGGCGCCGCTGCGAGCCTCTCCGTGTGCAATACCTGCCCGCTGTTCTCTAATACATCGAAGATAGGCCGCCCGATCCAGAGCTGCTCTTTATCGGAGTTGTCCCGGCAGAACCATGCAGAGTTCAGGGAGCAGAATGAGATACCCTCCAGGTTCCTCTGTCCCATCAGAAGAGTGGTGCTTGTGCAGACCTGAAGCTTCTCTATCCCAAAGTTCTTGGCAAACTCTGTATAAGCCCCAAAGGGAGCTTCATACTTCGGGTCGAGAGGATAGGAAAGCATCCTGTCCGCCTCTGCAGCGTCGGAAGGACGGGCGTATGTGACCTTGTCACGATCGATGTCATGGTTTCCAGCGCAAATCACAACATGATCGGGCGAGATCGACAGGTTCTTCAGGAGTTTCGACAACCAGTTTGCAGCCTCCTCGTATTCCGAGGGCTTACCGCGATATGCAATATCCCCGCTCAGGCAGACGATAGTCGGTCGCCATTCAGGTTCCAGCTTCAGGATCGCGGAAGTGATTCCGTCGAGCGCGAGTTGGCGTAAGGCGCGCGCGGATTCAGATTTATCACACCCGAAATGGACGTCCGAGAGATGAAGAACGACTTGCCTGGTCTTTGCCATCGATATCGAGTCTAGATAATCATAGTGCCTTGCGCGAAGGTATTCGCTGTGCGCCCCGCTATCGGGCAATATGACCCGGTGAATGCACGAGGAACCTGACCAGCGAATGTCATCGAGGACGGTATTAGTAGCGTGGAGTCGGCCAGCGTTCCACGATCTGCCCCTGCAATATCCGCGGTTGGCACCAATCGCCTAATCACTCATCCTCGGTCAGGGCGAGGCCTAATCCCACCAGCGCTGGGCTGCTGAGGGAAGTGATCTGAGCCGCAATTCAGGCAAGCACCGATAGATCACCGAAGTGGTGTAAAGTGGTGAGGACACTAAGAGATCACGCCAATGAAAGAAAAACGGTCACAGGGAAGCGGCCAGAAGGCTCAGAAGAAAGCGGCAGTCCGTGCGTCGATCACGTTCCCGCCCGCTCTCTACTCAACTCTCGAAGAAATCGCGCAGGAGAAGAAAGTTTCGTTGGCGTGGGTAGTCCGCGACGCTTCGGAAAGATACGTCGCAGAGAGAAGCGCCGAAGTGCCTCGGCCAGGTAAAGGATAAATGCCGCGACGAAGCAGCTCCGCAGGGACCGAACTCGTCGCTGGAGTGCCGGCCTTAGCAAAGCGAGAAAGGCAAGTTGTCTCCCGAAAGAGAGTCGCCGACCATGGCGAGGTTTACACCGCCGACCGGGAAGTAACTGCCATGCTTGATCTGGTTAAACAGGAGACAGCGAGAATCGAGTCCCGGTTCTTGGAACCGGCCTGCGGCAAAGGTAATTTTCTGGCTGCCATTCTTGAGCGTAAGCTGCGTGTGGTTGAATCGCGATACGGCAATAGTCAGTTGGATTACGAGCGGTATGCCATCCTGGCCGTGTCCTCGCTCTACGGGATAGACATTCTGGAAGACAATGTCGTGGCATGTCGCCAGCGGCTTTTTGATGTTTTCGAGCGGCAGTACAATTCGCTATTTAAGCTGGCAGCTACGGACGAATGTCGAATCGCCGTTAAATTTGTTCTGGAGCGCAACATCATCTGGGGCGATGCCCTCACGTTGAAGACGCCGAGCGCCAAACCCCAGCCGATTGTGTTTTCCGAATGGTCTCCAGTCAATGGCAGCATGCTAAGGCGAAGAGATTTTACTTTTCATGCATTGCTCGATCATGGGGCGATGAGAGAACTGCCGCTGTTTTCCGATCTTGGCGAGGATGTTTTCATCCCGACTCCGGTAAAAGAATATCCCTTGACTCACTTCCTGAAGGTTGCCGATCTTGACTGCCATTAACTACAACCCGGATGTCCTGAGCTGCCTGGCTAATCTGAGCAATGATGAAGTTTTTACGCCTCCGCAACTGTGCAATCAGATACTGGATTTACTGCCCGCGACAATCTGGAGCGATCAGACTGCCCGATTCCTCGATCCCGTCTGCAAGTCAGGCGTGTTCCTGCGGGAGACAGCCAAGCGGCTGATGGCTGGGTTGGAGGAGCAGATACCCAACGAGCAGAAGAGAGCAAACCACATTTTCACAAACCAGCTTTTTGGTATTGCTATCACGGAATTGACATCCTTGCTTTCGCGCCGGTCGGTGTACTGTTCCAAGACTGCCAACGGGAAATACTCAGTCTGCGGCGCATTCAACGACGGACAGGGCAACATCCGCTTTGATCGAGTCAAGCATGCTTGGGACCATGGAAGATGTACTTTTTGCGGAGCAAGCCAAGAAGAATATGACCGGGGTAGCGAACTGGAAACCCATGCTTATGAGTTCATCCACACCAAGAAGCCCGAGGAGATTTTCAACATGAAATTCGATGTCATCGTCGGCAATCCGCCATATCAGCTGAGCGATGGGGGGTTCGGAGAGAGCTCGCGACCTATTTACCATCTATTCGTCGAACAGGCGAAGAAACTAAATCCCCGCTACCTGACGATGATTATTCCTTCCCGATGGTTCGCAGGCGGAAAGGGATTGGACCAGTTTCGTGATGCCATGCTCCGTGACCACCGCATTTCCCACCTCGTTGACTACCCGAAACTCTACGACGGATTCCCGGGCGTGAAGATCCGAGGCGGCGTCTCATACTTCCTGTGGAATCGCGACTACAGCGGTCCTTGCTCTGTTCAGACTATGTGGGACGGTGAACCGCTCGGCCCAGCGATGGAACGGCGATTGGACGCCTACGACGTTCTGGTCCGCCGGAACGAAGGTGTCTCAATTCTCGACAAGGTCCGTGCTTATCGCGTGGGCGGCGGGCCTGAGCCGACACTGGCTGAGCGGGTATCCAGCAGAAAGCCCTTTGGCCTTCCCACCAACTTCCACGGCGCTACATCACCCAAGGGTCTTAAGCGGCCGGTTAAGCTCTATGGGTCACAGCGCATCTCCTGGGTCAATCACTCGGACATAGAGCAAAACCCCGGATGGATTGACGACTGGAAGGTCCTAATGACCGCCGTTCAAGGGACCAGCGCTGCGGTTGAAACCAAATTTCTTAGCAACCCAATCATTGCCGGACCCGGCGAGGCTTGCACAGAAACGTACCTCGTCGCCGGGCGGTTCGACAATGAGAGGTCTGCGCGGCGCTACGCTGCATACTTGCGGACGAGGTTCGTGAGGTTCCTTGTCTCACTGCGCAAGTCTACTCAACACGCGAATCGGAGTGTGTATGCCTTCGTCCCCGATATTCCCCTAAATCGCGACTGGACAGACGAGAAGCTCTATGAGCGGTATGGGGTAATCAAGGACGAGATCGCCTTCATCGAGTCCATAGTTCGCCCGATGGAGTCGAATAATGAGTAGTAAGTTCTTCCCTCCACGGCCCGACTCCAAGCCGACTATCTATGCGTATGAGGACACGAATCCACAATACCTGAGCTTGCTTAAGATCGGCTACACCACAGTTGATGCTCGGCGGCGAGTTGCGCAGCAGTACCCGACGCTGAAGCCCGGCAAGCCGCCATACCGGATCGTGCTGGAAGAATCCGCGATGCGCAATGATGGTACAACCTTCACCGATCACGATGTTCACCGCCATTTGAGAATCGTCGGGATTACTAATCCTGAAGGCGAGTGGTTTAAGTGTTCCGTTAAAGATGTCAAGGCGGCCATCATCGCTCTAAAGACTGGAGAGGTGAATGAGGAAAGTCGTTCGCTTGATTTCAAGATGCGCCCGGAACAGAAGGCGGCGGTGGACAAAACGGCTGACTATTTCCAGAGTTTCCAGAAGGAGAACCACGGCAAGCCTCCTCATTTCCTTTGGAACGCGAAAATGCGATTCGGCAAGACATTCGCCGCCTATCAACTTGCCAAGAAAATGGGTTGGCGCAAAGTGTTGGTGCTGACCTTCAAGCCGGCCGTGCAGAACGCGTGGGAGGAGGATTTGAAGTGCCATGTTGATTTCAAGGGCTGGCAGTTTATTTCACCTGGGGGCTTGTCGTACGCGGATGCGGATAAGAAGAAGCCCTTTGTCTGTTTTGGTTCGTTTCAGGACTACTTGGGAAAAAACAAAAGTACGGGCGGGATCAAGACCAAGAACGAGTGGGTTCATGCAACCAACTGGGATTGCGTGATCCTCGACGAATACCACTACGGCGCCTGGCGTGAAAGCGCCAAGGAGCTTTTCGAGGCGGAAGAGAAGAAGGAAGTCGAGTTCGGAGAAGGCGCCGGCATTCAGGATTTTGACGAAGAGATTATGCCGATCACGACCGGCGGCTATTTGTATCTCTCTGGCACGCCGTTCAGGGCCATCGCATCCGGGGAGTTTATTGAGGAACAGATTTTCAACTGGACCTATTCGGATGAACAGCGAGCGAAACAGGCATGGAAGGGTGAGGACAACCCTTACGCATCATTACCACGGATGGTGATGCTGACTTATCAACTGCCGGATTCGATTCGGGATATCGCCATGCAGGGTGAGTTCAACGAGTTCGATCTGAATATCTTCTTTTCTGCTTCGGGGACTAACGATAAGGCGAAGTTTACTTACCAGGATCAGGTGCAGAAGTGGCTGGACCTGATCCGGGGCGGATTCCTGGAAACGACTATCGACAATCTGAAACTCGGCGCTAAAAAGCCGCCGATGCCTTACTCAGACGCCCGCCTGCTCAATCTCCTGTCGCATACCTTCTGGTTCCTGCCAAGCGTCTCTTCCTGTCATGCGATGAACGTGCTTTTGAAGCAGAAACAGAACAAGTTTTACCACGATTACAAAGTGATCGTGGCAGCAGGTAATGGGGCCGGGATCGGTGTGGCAGCGTTGCCCCCCGTAAAAGAGGCAATGGATGACCCCTTGATAACGAAGACGATCACCCTTTCCTGCGGGAAACTGACTACGGGCGTCACGGTCAAACCGTGGACCGGCATTCTCATGCTTCGCAATTCGTCCACTCCCGAAACCTACTTCCAGGCCGCATTCCGCGTCCAATCGCCTTGGACAATTAATAATCCAGACAGTAAGGCACCGAACAAGGAGCAGATCATCAAAGAGGAATGTTACGTCTTTGACTTCGCGCCGGACCGGGCTTTGCGGCAGATCGCGGATTACAGTTGCCGCCTGAACGTCAATGAGTCAAACCCCGAAAAAAAGGTTGAGGAGTTCATCAGTTTCCTGCCCGTGCTTGCCTACGACGGCAGCTCAATGAAGCAGATTGATGCCGCTGGAATTCTCGATATGGCCATGAGCGGCACGACCGCAACACTGCTGGCGCGGCGCTGGGAAAGCGCTTTGCTGGTGAATGTGGATAACGGTACGTTGCAGCGCCTGATGAACAACAAGGATGCCTTAGCTGCGCTTATGAGCATTGAAGGATTCCGCAACCTCAATCAGGAGATTGAGACCATTATCAATAAGTCCGAGGCGGTGAAAAAAGCTAAGAAGGATGCCAACGACAAGGAACTGTCCGCGAAGACGAAGGAAGAACTCACGAAAGAGGAGAAAGAATACAAGAGCCTGCGAAAACAGATTCAGGAAAAGCTCATCAAATTTGCGACGCGCATACCGGTGTTCATGTATTTAACCGACTATCGGGAGCGGAGCTTGAAAGATGTGATTACTCAACTTGAACCTGGACTGTTCAAAAAGGTGACCGGTCTGGGCGTGAAAGACTTCGAATTGCTAGTAAGCCTCGGTGTGTTTAACAGCGCACTGATGAACGATGCTGTCTACAAATTCAAACGGTATGAAGACGCCAGTCTAGTCTATGTTGGTATAGACAAGCACGAAGGTGAGGACGTTGGTCTTTATGACACTGTTCTGAGTGCGAAAGAGTATTCTGCGGAAGTTGAAAACGTAGCACCACCAAGGGTCTAAGCGAGCAAGTCGGACATGGACGCTTAATCTATGCTTCAGCGCTTACGGTCTTCAGTGCCGTATCGAACAGGCGGTCACTGCCGCGTCTTCTTTCCTGCCAATCGAATTCGATAACGACGTCAGGTTCAATCGGGCTGCCCTCAAGAGCAGTGCCGTTCCAAGTGTAGTAAGCACCCGTCGGGAGCGCGAGTCGAAAGCCGTGGCCGACTTTCACGGAAGTCGCAGATAGCAGTCTCCCCGCGGTTTTTTCTCCTACGATAGTTGCCAACTTGTTTTCTTTCGCAAAAATGGTGACCATTTCGGCCGCGCTGGCAGTGTGGCGATCAACCAGGAGAACGACATTCCCTTGAAAAGATTGCGGACCATGCCCCTCGGACTCCAGCACAATCGGCGCCTTGGTAATAAGAGATGGTAGGTAACGCAAGGAGAGCAACCAGAGAGCTTTCTTGGATGACGGAATGCTTCCGAAGCGAGGAAATGCAATTTTCTCTTTGTCAAGATCCCGCCCCGCCCAGCGCTTTCCAGGTGCAAATCCAACCGGTATCTTTTCTGGCGTCAGTAAGCTCATCAGACGGAGTGCGCCCGCCCCGCCACCTGTATTTCCACGCAGGTCGATAACTAGCCCTCTGATTTTGCCAAGACCGACCACGGCCTTGGAGATTTCGTTCGCGACGTCAACCCCGATCATCCCCGGAAACATTGCCACTTTCAGGTATCCAATCCCATCACCGACATTCTTCGACTGCACGAGCGTCGGCTCGACGAAGTGCAGCTTCTTTCCTTTTGGTTTTGATACCTCAACCATTACTGTTCGCTCGCTATCATCGCTCGCAACAATATCGAGCTTTGAGGTCGTTCCCATCGGGAATACCGGGTGCTCAGGCGGGATGATCTCTTTGTCATCAAGCCTCAACAAGATATCGCCGGGTTGAATCCCAGCCAGCGCCGCGGAGCCGCCATCATGAACATCTTGGAAGATCCATCGAGATCCGAAGGCCGTCTCATCCGCGAGATAGGTTGCGCTAAGCGCCGCGCGGCTTGAAGCTCGCCGCGCACTTTGATGAAAGAAGCCGACGTGAGAGGTCTTTAGATTCTGGAGAAGGGCGGTAACAGCCTGCTCAAATGCTTCCAGTGTGGGTGCGCCTTCGATGATCGGGCGGTGATTTGCAACGGCGTCGTGCCACCCGTTTTCGAGAAGCTCTGGTTTGTAGAACTTCTTGGCTAAAGCGGAAAGAACTCCCTCGAAGACTTCATGCTTGGCTTTCGAGGTCAGGCTGTCAATCAGTTTTGGGGAGGGAGATTTCTGCATCTTTTCAAGGAGCTCCATGTGAGATTTGAACGGGGTAGTAGTACATCCCATTGTCAGAGCCTCTAACTGTCGCCAGAAAGTAAGCTCCTGGTTTGGCTGCACGAAGATCGAGCATCACACCCACAATCACTTTGCCGGTATTAGCGATTGCATCTCCCGAGCCCTTCGCCACAACCTCATGGCCGAATTTGTCTCTCGACACAAGCACTTCATAGCGTCCAGATTCGCTGAATCGAGGCAACGTCACTGAAAGCTGCACAATCGCAGCCGGCAAAGACACCTGCTTGAGGGCGTTCGCATCATCGTCTTGTCCCCTTACCGTTCCGGCATTGAAGAGATCGACATTCGCGTTCACAGGCTTCGTGGAGGCCAGTTGGACAGCTGCCATTTGTGTAGCGCGCGAATGCTGGTATTCCCAAATCCCCATACCACTCGCGACGATCAAAGAGGCGGCGACTGCCCAGCCGATAATTCGACGGCGCTCTTTGCGCCTTTGCTCCCAATCGCCCCTGAAACCTCGGAATTCCGCGAAGCACTCTGAGCACGAAGCCAAATGAAGACGCGCCGGATGGGAAGCTGGCAAACGATCTTCGGCAAGCGCACGAAGGGTTCGTTCTTCGGGACACCCGATCCGGTCGGGATTGGGGTTTGCTTCCAGGAAGAAGTCTTTCATCAAATCCAAGCGTTAGCCTCCGCTTTCCGATTCGCAAAGATGTGGTGACGTTTGAACCTGCTCTTCAGTTGGGTCACCTACTAATATTGTAGAAATCCTCTCTTTAACACGCTGTATCGCCTTCGCCCCTGCTGCATAGCTGATACCCAGGGCTGCTGCCACACTCGCCGGGCTCGTTATGTCCTGTTGAAGCAGGACGAGAATATGCCTGTCGCGCTCGCTCAATTTTGTCTTCAATTGGTCAAACAGGACGGCTCGGTAAATCACCCGTTGCGTTGAGCGATCAATGCCCGCCCACCGCTCCAATTCGCTTCCGATTCCAACCGGAATCTCCTTGGAAGCATTGCTTCGGAACCACTCCCCGACCTTTCCATGCAACGCAGCAAATGCGTAGCGATAGGGAAACCGAATGTCATCGAGTCGGCCGCCCATTGCTTTGCCAACCTCTTCCGCCCATCCAGCAACTACAGCTGCGTCCAAATGGGGGTACTCCCGTCTGACCCAACGGTGCGCGGCTTCCACTGCTACACGGATAGCCACCGGGAGAGTCTCACCTCGCCGGTCCACAAGATGCAGAAGCGTCTGGCCCATAGTCCCCATTTGCAGAACCCAAAAAAACTTTCTGGGATGTGTCAAAAAAGGCGGTCTCATCCCAGCTTAGGTAGTAGATGCACTTCAGCCGTGCAATCATTTCTGGCGCTGGCTCAACTCAACGTGTCGCTCACTCCGCAGGGCGATTCAACGGATCGTATGCGGCCATACAAGCAATTGCTTGTAGATTCTACTACAGGAGAAGACTGCTCATGGGAGTCTTGCTGGAGCGCAAAACGCAGGTAATCTTTGTCACCGCGTCTTCGGTGGAACAGAATGGTAAGGCACGTGAGGTCATCGTCGAGAGTCGCCCACTATATGCCGTCGTTCAGCTCAACGGGTCCAAGGAGAAATATCCAGTCGCCTGGGAAATGATCTACAAGCTTGCAAAAGAGCGGCACGCAGAGAATCTTCGCCTGGAAGCTCAATCTCAGAGCAAACGTGGACGGATTCGGTACAAGAGAATTCTTAAATGAATAGGGCCGCGCTATTTGTTCTGCGGCGATTTCTTTGCGGAGCGCTTTGAAGGCTTTGCGGGGAAAGTTGTCGTGGAGACAACCACTGCTGCTTTCTTCTTGGCCCAACGTGCTCCTACAATCTTGCGCGCCTGGGCGCTCCGCTCCTCGGGGGTAAGCTTCGCCCAGCGGGCCTTACCGCCGTCTGATTGGATCGCTTTTAGGTGTTCTCGAACCGTCAGGTCTTTCTTCAGCATTTCTCTTTACCGCAGGCAGGGAGTGCCGCAAATATACAGGAATCGATCCCTCAGCATCGAGAAATAAATGGCGAGCATTGGTTCAAACCCTAGTTCTTTCTGCGACCCTTATTTGCGCGCTGACATTTGGTCGAGGCGGTCCACAAGATCCTCAGCTCTCAAGTGGGTGTAGCGTTTCAGCATTTGCATGCTCTTGTGTCCGCTGATGGCAGATACCTCTTGATCCGAGAGGCCGGCCTCAACGAAACGGCTGACGGCTTCGTGCCGTAGGTCATGGAAGCGAACATCGGCTAAACCCTGTTTACGTTTGATCTTCATCCACACTGGATTGAATTGGTAAGGTCGCCGCTTCCCATCTTTGCCCGGTTCTCCATAGAAGATCAGGTCGGTATCGATGGGGCGAACAGGGTGGTTTATCGCTTCGCGAAAGAGTTCGACTGCCGTCACGCTGAGTGGCACGGTACGTGGAGTGGTGTTCTTCGTTTCCAGCAGGCGAACAATGCGACGTTTTAGGTCCACCTGCATGCGACGCAAAGTCAGAATCTCCGAAGCTCGCATCCCAGTTTCCAGAGCGATGCGCACAATCCAACGCAGCATGGGATTGGAGTGCTTGTCTACCGAATCAAGCAAGCGCTTCTCCTCATCCCGAGAGAGACGGCGATTACGCCCAGGTCCAGGGGCTGGCCTCCGAATGTTCATCACCGGGTTTGATGGGAGGCCGATGCCCCATTCTTTGATTGCGACTGTAAAGAGGTGCCCCAAAAGTGCGAGGTCAAGCCGGACTGTGTCATTCGCGCGTGGGATTGGCTTGCCCTTTGCGTCTTTGCGATCCTCGCCGGCAAGGCGTGCTTCACGGAACTTGGCGATGATCTCCGGCGTGAGAGCGGCAAGAGAATATTTGCCCAACTGCTCTGTCAGAATCTTGGAACGCTTGTTGTCGGAGTTTTGAGAGCTGGGGCGTTTGGTCGGTGATACCTCTGCGAGATAGCGCTTCAGCGCATCTTCGACCGTCATACGATCCGCGGACGCGCGCTGGATATACGCGCCCCGCACCATGTCATCCTCAGTACGGCGTGCCCAGTCCTCGGCGTCTCGTTTCGTCCGAAACGTTTTCGAGGCAGTGGGCCATCCGGTTTTGCGGATAACCGCCTTCCACTTTCCCAGATCAGTTTTTACAAGGGTCGCCAAATGCAACTCCGGTGCAGCGCCGCAATCCGGCACTGTACCTCAAGTGTACCTCAAACTGTTTTCTGGCTCTTTGGTGGGCCCACCAGGACTCGAACCTGGAACCAAAGCATTATGAGTGCTCTGCTCTAACCGATTGAGCTATGGGCCCTTACTGAATCTTCGGACTTACTATTTGCTGCTTGATCCGCCTTCATTGTACCCCAGTCCGTTGGTGCAATGTCAGATTATGAGTCCCCTGCTCTAACCGTTGAGCTACAGGCCCGCCTGCCTGCGAGTTTAGCGGAAACCGCGTTCGCCAGGGCGAGATTGCGCCGGGCCCGTTGCCAGGGATCACACCTCGCCCCGCCGCGCATCCCCGGCCCCGTTGCCCCAAACGCCCATTGATCGCTGAGACAAAAAGTCACCAGAGAGCAGCACACGATCGCGATACCGTTCGCGGCCAGCACCGGCAGTCGCGCCTCCTGCACCAGAACGCGCATCAACACCAGATTGCCCACCAGCGAAACCAGGCCGTTGGAAAGATGAAATCGCGCTAATTGGATCAATAACGTGGAACCGTCGCTGCGGTCTCGCCAGGTGTAATGCACATGCCAGACAAAGTTGTGCAGGAGCGTCAACTCGATCGCCGCAGCCGTTGCCAGCAAATAGTGACCTCCCGCAACTCTCTCCAGAAGAGCGAGTGCCGCCAGTTGCACGACCATGCCCATCGCACCTACCAAATTGAATTTGCCCCAGCGGACGAAGGCGTTCACGGCAGCGGCTCCTGGCGAAACAACTCGGCGGTGTGGCGCACGGTGATGGCAATCGCCATCACGAACATCCCGGCCGCGGCAATCAGTCCTCCCACATCGAACAGAAGAAACTGATGCCCGAAGAGGATCGCGTACGGGCTGCGCAGCAGCGCAAGAGTCCCGGCGATCAGCAGGATGCGAATCTCGGTGGGACCGAAGAATCCCTGTGACATCTGAAAGCAATCGAGCGTATAGGTCGCCAGATAGCTCTCGCTCGAGAGCAGCAGAAACGCAACCAGCATCGCCACCGACGTAGGCCAATGCACAAATCCGGAGCAGCCCAGCCCGGTCATCAGCGCGACCGATCCAAAGAGGTCGACCATGTGGTCCACATAGAACCCATAATGCGGCCGCTGCTGCTGCCGCACCCGCGCCAGTGTGCCGTCCAGGCTGTCGCCCAGCCAGTTGAGAGCCACGCACACCACAACCAGCAGCAGGGCATAGCGGTGGGTTCGCGCGACCGCATAGAACGCGCCCGCACCGATCTGCGCGCTCAGTCCGAGCACGGTGAGTTGGTCGGAGTTGACCCAATGCGGCGTGCGCTCCGCCATCCACTGCAAAGCCTGCTTCTCCACAGAAGCCGTCAGCGACCGGTTCACACGCCGCGCCGTTGCAAATCCCGTCGCACTCTTGGTTGTTACTGCATTCGTTCCCATCTTCGTCTCCTTTTTTGTCGTTGGTTCTGCTTGTTATGGCTTGCCCTTCAGCGCGTTGCACGTCGACCGCAGCGTGAACTCCAGCGACTCGCGAGGCACGCTCTCCACAAATGGCCCCACCGCCCAACCCAGTCCGGTAGGAATCGAGCGCGTCAGCGAGACCGATTCAACCTGGAGGTACACGCCGCCATCTCGCTCCTCATAGCTCCACCAGGTGTTCTGCCGCCACAGATAGCCGTGGTCCGCGGCGGCAGAGAGCGCCCGTCCTTCACTGTCGATCTCCGCAATGCGCGTGCTGCGCGATGAACTGAATCCGTGCTGTGCGTCGAGCCGTCCAAACGTAACGTCGTAAGCCGCTTCCATCACCACCGTGATCACGTGCCGCTGGCGGACACGCATCAATACCTGAAACCGGTCGCCCTGCTGCGCGAGCACGCGCGCCTCCAGCACCTGCGGCGCGTAGACCCGCGGATAGGCGCTGAAATCCCGAAGCACCTGCTCCACATCCGCAGCGTGCGCCCCAGGCGCAAATGCCGTGCCGCGCCAGTGGTGCAGCAGCGCTCCCGGCAAATCCAAACCAGCGGCCGGGGTCAGTTGCTCGATGACCAGTTCGCCGCGGCGCAGGCGTATCGCCTTCTGCGGATCGGCGGCCACACCGCCCAGGAATCCTGCGGGTTCAGCGTGCTCTTTCCCAAGGCGAGCATCCACGGCGCCGATGTAGGCGTTCAGCGTAGCCACCGCGGCAGGCGTCGGCTCTTCCGCGTGACATGACGTAGCGCCTGCAAAGAAAACCAGCCCTACAAAACAGAGCACTCGAAATCCGCCAACTCGACGCGCTTTCATGCTCTGCAACATGCGCCGTTCCGGCAGCCCGGATCAATGCATGGAAGCTCACCCGGAGACGAATGATTCTCACGGTGCAGCCTATTGCAGGCGCGCGACTTAGAAGAAGTTCTCCAGTCGGCGCCGAGGCTGAAACCCGCGCCTGATCAGATACACTCGACGTCAGCATGACGGACGGTCGGCCAGCGCGACGCTATCGCTTCGGAGTTTTCGAAGCCGACGCGGCCACGGGCGAGCTGCGCCGCCAGGGAATCCGCGTGAAGCTAAACACGCAGCCCTTCCAGTTGCTCTGCCTGATGCTCGAGCGCCCGGGCGACCTGCTCACCCGCGAAGAAATCTGCCGCGACCTGTGGCCTGAGGGCACCTTTGTCGACTACGAGCACGGCGTCAACTCCGCCATCAACCGCATTCGCGAAGCCCTCGGCGATACGGCGGCAAGTCCGCGATTCGTGGAAACCCTCGCCCGCCGCGGCTATCGTTTCGTCGCTCCAGTCGAGAAGATTGCGGACACCAAAAATCCCTTGCCATCCAATGTGGAGCCCGCTCCCGGCGCTTCATCACCCGCAGCGGAGGCACAGCCAATCGCTGAACTAACCGAACCGCCCGCAACAACCGGCATCCTCGCGACGCCCCACGAGCTTCCGAAACTTTCGCACCCCGCATCGCAGACGCTGTTCATCCTTTTTCAGGTCATGTACCTGGGTTTCTATATCGGAGCGCTCGCCAATCTGGCTGAAATTGAAGACCTCTTTTCCGTCCTCACCCGTGCCAGCGTGTGGATCACCGTCCTCATCGTCAGCGCCGCAATTCTCATCCCCGTCCGCGCCTTCGCCCTCTGCGCCGTGTTGCTGCACGCGCCCGGCGTGCGCGAAAAATTCCTGAAGCTCTGGCCGGCGCTCCTGGTATTCGATGAACTGTGGGCGCTCGCGCCATTTCTGCTGCTGCACCACATCAATTTCGGACTCGCTCTCGCCTGCACCGCCCTGCTCGCCTGGGCGCCGTTCGTCCAGCGCTCCCTGGTCCTGATGGGCGCAGGCAGCGTGCCTCAGGAAGCCTCGGCCCCGGTCCGCTAAGCCTCTCGGCATCGCGCCACCCGTCTTTCGTCGTATATTCCAGACTGAGCCCGCTGCACATTCCCTTTTCTTTCGAGGCACGCATGGATCGAGCGCGCAGGCAGTTTCTGGTTCAGTCCTCCTTAGGCCTGCTCGGCGCAGCCGTCGCCGGCAAGCTCAACGCAGCGGAATCGTCCCCGCAGCAGTCTGCGCCCGCCGCGCCGCCTCCCGGCCAGCCGCCCGCCTTCGCCACGGCACCCGCTGTCGGCCCGGAGGTCTCGGCCTCGACCTTTGCAGAAGCCGAGAAATTAGTCCGCGTCGAACTCACCGACGCCGATCGCGCGGAAGCCGCGCTGAGCTGGCGTCAGGCCATGGCTCCGCTCTATGAACGCCGCACCGGGCCGCGCAAAGTGTCTCTCGAGCCCGACCTTGCGCCATGGTCCCGCGTTCAGGCCGTCCAGCCCGGATGGCCCACCGGCCCAACCGAAGATCGCTTCCTCCGCAGCCATGCTGATCCTGGCCCGGTCCCCTCGAGCGACAGTGAGATTGCCTACGCGCCCGTCACCAAACTTTCGCGCTGGATCGAACAACGCCGCATCACTTCCGAGCGGCTCACACACATCTATCTGGACCGCCTGCAGCGTTTCAATGAGCAGCTCCGCTGCGTCATCACGCTCACGCCCGATCATGCGCTCGATCAGGCGCGCCGCGCCGACGCCGAAATTGCCGCCGGGCATTATCGCGGGCCCCTCCACGGCATTCCCTGGGGTGGCAAAGACCTGCTCGACACCGCCGGCATCGCCACCACCTACGGCGCAGAGCCTTTCCGCAACCGCGTCCCCTCCAGAGACTGCGCTGTCGTTGAACGCCTCAATCAGGCTGGCGCCGTGCTCGTAGCCAAGCTCAGCATGGGCGCGCTCGCCCTCAATGACATCTGGTTCGGCGGGCAAACCATGAATCCCTGGAATCTTGACGAGGGGGCATCGGGCTCCAGCGCTGGACCCGGCGCCGCCACCGCCGCCGGCCTCGTCGCCTTCGCCATCGGCAGCGAAACCGGGGGCAGCATTGTCAGCCCCTCCATGCGCTGCGGCGTCACCGGCCTGCGTCCCACCTTCGGCCGCGTGCCGCGCACCGGAGCCATGACCCTCTGCTGGTCGCTCGACAAGCTCGGCCCCATGGCTCGCACCGTGGAAGACACGCTGCTTGTCCTGCACGCCATCACCGGCCCCGACGGCGGCGATACTGGCAGCGTCCCCAGCCACCTCGACTTCAACGCCGCTGCGCCTGTACGCAACCTCCGCGTCGGCTACTTCCCCAAATGGATGCACGAGGACCCCGCCACCGACGTCGATCGCGCTGCCTTGCCCGTCCTCTCTCAACTCGGTATGCAGCCCATCGGCGTTTCGCTGGCCGACTGGCCCTACGATTCGCTGGACATCATTCTGTTTGCCGAATCCGCTGCGGCATTTGAAGAGCTCACGCTCAACCACGGCGTCGATCAGCTGCGTGCGCAGGTTCCTGACGCCTGGCCCAACACCTTTCGGCAGTCGCGCTTTCTCTCCGCCGTCGATCTGGTGCAGGCCGACCGCTTCCGCCGCAAGGTCGCCAACGAAATGTCCCGCATCTTCTCTGAAGTCGATCTGCTTCTGGTCCCTTCGCTGCGCGACGAGATGCTCACCCTCACCAATTTCACCGGCCATCCCTCGCTCACGCTGCGCGCGGGCTTTGTTCATGTGTCGGAGGCGCGCAGCGACTGGGCGCCCGATCCCGCCCATCCGGTACCCAAATTCTCCCCGCCCCGGCGCGTCCCGCACGGTGTCACGCTCATCGCGCGTCCGTTTGAAGAGGGCATGCTGGGCGCAGCCGGCATCGCGCTCGAGCAGGCCTTCAATGTCGCCGGCGAACACCCTCCCGGCTTTTGAATTCTCGCAGTGCTTGCGCCCAGGTCATTTTGACTTCAGGTCCTTGCCCTGCGCCGCAATCGCCAACTCGGATCCGCCCATCGAGCCCGTCTGCATCATTGCGTCAATCGCTCTCGGGTCCATGGGCCGCGCGAAATAGTAGCCCTGCCCACACGGACAGCCCAGCGACTGTAGCTCCCGCAGTTGGTCCGCGTCTTCTATCCCTTCTGCAACTACGTCCATCCCAAACGAGCGCGCCAGGTCCAGAATGCTGCGCACAATCTGGTGGGACTCGCGATCGTTCACCACCCCCTGCACAAACGACTTGTCGATCTTCAGCGTGTCAAACGGAAACCGCTGCAGATAATGCAGCGAGCTGTATCCCACGCCGAAATCGTCCATGTGCAGCCCCACGCCCAGGTCGCCAAGCGAGCGCATCGTCTTAACCGCCGCTCCTGCATCGGCTATTAAACTGCTCTCCGTCACTTCCAGCCGCAGCGCTCCCGGACCCAGTCCCGTCTCGGCCAGCACCTGCCGCACCCGCTCCACCAGATTCGGCTGTTCGAACTGCCTCGCCGAAAGATTCACACTCATGCGTGTTCCCCGCAGCTCCGCGCGGCTGCCATTGCGCCATGTCACCAGTTGCCGGCATGCCTCGTTCAACCCCCAGTCGCCCAGCGGCAGAATCAACCCCGTCTCTTCCGCCAGCGGAATGAATGCCGAGGGCGGCAGCAGCCCTTTCTGCGCATGCTTCCATCGCACCAGCGCCTCAAACCCAATAATGCGGTTGTTCCGCAAATCCACTTCCGGCTGGTAATACATCACCAGCTCCCCGGTGCGGATCGCGCGCTCCAGATCCGCTTCCATCTGCATTTTTTCGTGCGCTTCTTCGCGCATACCCTGCGAATAGCAAACCACTCCCGGCGGCTCGCTCTTCCGGGCGTGCGCCAGGGCGCTCTCTGCATCGCTCATCAGATCTTCAGGGTGCCCGTACGCCGCGTCCGCCGTGGCGATGCCAATCGCCAGCTGCGGCGTTAACCTCTGCCCGCGCCAGATAAACGGCTCGCGAAATGCCTCGGTCGCCTCCATGGCAAACTTTGTCGCTTCGGCCTCGTTGCGCGTTGTTTCGAGGCACACCAGAAACTCCGCCCCATTCAGCCGCGCTGCCACCGATGGCTCCGGCAGCATCGCCTGCAGCCGTTGCGCTGTCTCCATCAGCAGCCGGTCGCCGCCGCTCAGGCCCAGCATCTCGTTCACGCGATCGAAGCGGTCCAGCACCACCGAAAGCACTGCGAAATTCCAATCGCCACGCAGCCGCCCATGTTCCATCCGCCACGTTCGGGCCGGTGATTCGGTTCTAGCGTAGCCATGGCCCAGCCGGGCCGGAAAGCGCTGCCCGGCTGGGCCCAGCTCCACGGTAGAACGCGCCCCCTCTCTCTCACCCTTCCCCCTTAAAGCTGGCCCGTTTCGCGCCGATGAAAAGCGAGACAGGTGGATTGCGGTCGAACCGCGGATATTGGGCGGATGCAAGGTGCCTGGACGTCATCCGGAAATGAGCAAATATGCCGCAAGAACAAAGCCGGACGGGAGGAGAAGACTGGTTTCGTTATGCGCTGGCGCTGGAGGCGTCGGAGGAGGGTTTTTGGGACTGGGACCTGGCGACGGATCGGCTGTGGGGGTCGAACCGCTGGCAGGGCATCACGGGAGTAGGCGCGGCATGTTCGCGGCTTGACGACTGGTTGGAGCG
>Ga0206992_1105_pt1 | contig 17908 bp, 18 predicted proteins | sample Alteio_BWMinCont_6_FD_153267 | JGI IMG/M metagenome (GOLD analysis project Ga0206992, IMG submission 153267) | Enriched cells from forest soil in Barre Woods Harvard Forest LTER site, Petersham, Massachusetts, United States -... | ecosystem: Environmental > Terrestrial > Soil > Temperate forest >... | reverse complement strand
TCGGTGCGAAGACAAGTCGCATCGAGATCGGCACCGCGGTCATCGACATGCGCTATGAAAACCCGCTCTACATGGCCGAGGATGCCGGTGCCGCCGACATCATCTCCGGAGGACGCCTGCAACTGGGCATCAGCCGAGGCTCGCCCGAGCAGGTGATCGACGGCTGGCGCTATTTCGGTTACCGCCCAGTTGAGGGCGAGAGTGATGCCGATATGGGCCGGCGTCATGCCGACGTGTTTCTCGATCTGCTGCGCGGCGAAGGGTTCGCGCGACCCAACCCGCGGCCGATGTTTCCCAATCCACCAGGCCTGCTGCGCGTGGAGCCCCACTCGCCGGGCTTACGCAACCGGATCTGGTGGGGGTCGGGGTCCAATGGCACCGCTGTTTGGGCTGGGAAGCGCGGGTTGCACCTGCAGGCGTCGACACTCAAGAACGATGAGACCGGCGAACCCTTCCACGTCCAGCAGGCCGGCCAGATCAGGGCGTTCCGCGCTGCCTGGAAGGAAGCCGGCCACGCACATGAACCGCGCGTGTCAGTCAGCCGAAGCATCTTCGCCCTCGTCGATGATCGTGATCGCGCTTACTTCGGAGACGGCGGCGAGAATCAGGACAGCATCGGCTTCATCAGCGCCTCGACCCGATCGATATTCGGTCGCAGCTATGCTGCCGCACCGGACGTCCTGATTGAGCAACTCAGGCAGGACGAGGCGATAGCGGAAGCTGACACTCTGCTTTTGACTGTCCCCAATCAACTCGGTGTCGAATATAATACACATGTGGTGGAAGCGATCCTGACCCTCGTCGCCCCTGGACTCGGGTGGCGGTAAATCGATGGATGTGCCGGCGTAGTTTCGTTTCTTATTCGGAATGTTCTGGCTCCGGCGAGAAGGCGATGCCAGTCGTGTGGTACCGACTATGGCATAAGCACCGGCGACAGGCGCATCCGGTCGAACTCACCGGAAATCACAACAGTTGGGCCTGCCGCTTCGACCGATGAGATAAACGAATGAAGGCCGTGACAGAAATAGGAATTACAAACGTCCGACCGCATTGACCGATCCAGCGTGCAGCCACTCGTCCCGTGGAAAATGCATGAGTCCTGATAACTGACATCCGGAACCCGCTCGACGTACATCTCGATCACCTCGGCTGAACTCACCAGGTCTCGTGGCGCACGCGCGAGCGTCGCCTCGTCCAGGAATGCGTCGTCCGCTCCGTTAAAGCAGCACCAACCCCGGCATAAAGCGCATGCCGTATTCGCGACGCGCCCGGCAAAGCCCTTTGGGTCGGCTCGGATCATTGACGCGGGCTCGACGGGCCGCATCGAGATCAACAGCCGTGCAAGGTGTTCGCGCAACCGACGAATCCGCTCGGGCGAAGTCGGGGCCAGCGAGCGGTCGTTCCGAGGCACGATCACGGGCAAAGCTTCATCGTCGGGGTAGGGAACGCGGCGGGTCATGTCGCTATAGGACACCGGGAATGGCGGGCAATCAAGAGACCCGACTTGCCTTACTTCTCCACTCGCCCCACACTCTCGCGGTCTGACGACGGGGAGAAGATCGATGCTCTACGAACTGCGAATCTACGAATGCGTCCCGGGCAAGCTGCCCGACCTCAACAAACGCTTTTCTACGATCACCCTGAAAATCTGGGAACGGCATGGCATCAAGCAGGCCGGTTTCTGGACCACGGTGATCGGTGAGTCGAGCCAGACGCTGTATTACATGCTGCAGTGGGAATCACTGGCGGATCGCGAAAGGAAATGGAACGCGTTCCAGGCTGATCCGGAATGGCATACCGCGCGGGCCAAAACGGAGGAGGCCGGCCCGATCGTCGCCAATGTCAAGAATTTCATTCTTGGTCCGACGCCATACTCATCGGTGAAGTGACCAGCCACCACCCAGCGCCGGGTGCGGCCGCTGTGCTTGCGTCCTGTTTTATGATCGGTCGTAATGCCGATGTTGAAGGAGAACCGTTATGCCAGTCAAAGCTGGAGTCATTCGCGCCGAAGCACGGACCACAAGGCGAGGTGCCGCGGAGACTTTCACAGGCGTCGTGTTTCAGGATCCGGTGATCACGACAGAGGCGCCGTCGCGTCTTGGAGGTTCGGTCGTTACGTTCACGCCGGGCGCGCGTACCGCGTGGCACTCCCACCCGGTGGGGCAGACGCTGTACTGTTTATCCGGCGTCGGCCGCATTTGCTTCAAGGGGGAAAAGCCGCAGGTGCTGAAGCCGGGCGATACGGTCAACATTCCACCGGATGTATTGCATTGGCACGGCGCCTCTCCCGATCGCTTGTTCGCACATCTCGCATTGTCGGAAGCCGGCGAACAGGGACAGGGCACCGCATGGGGTACGCACGTCAGTGACCCTGAGTACGCCGAGCCGGCGACCGAAGCCTGAGCCGAGCCAGGCTGCGCGAAGGGTTGAGTCTCGCCGAGGGCCGGGGCAGGTTCACTTCCCCGGCCGGCATCGATAACGCCGGCAACGATACGTCTGCGGAACCATGACATCCCTGCGCGGTCACGCTGGAAACGGGGTTCGAAGGCGCATGCCCGAATCACGCATCGCCGGTGTCACCAAAGCGGCTCGATGCGTTCCGCCCGGGCAAGTTTGGCACCTGGTGACCCGAGCGAAAATCGATCTCGATGATGCTGGTGTCACTCAACCGATCGCTGTATGCAACAGCATATAACCGCTGCGGACGTTACACCGGCGCTGGAGGTCAAACCCGACATGAGCTTGCACCCCGCACTACAACCAGGACGGACAGCGGTCATAACTGGCGCCGCGAGTGGCATAGGCCTCGCGGCGGCGAAGCGTCTCGCGTCCCTTGGACTGAATGTCTGCATGGCCGATCTTTCGGCTACCACGTTGAACAAAGCCGGAGCGGAGGTTGCCGCCCTTTCGCCACGCGGCGCCGGCGCCGTTCGGACCGTTGCAACGGACGTCAGCAACGTCGACGCCGTGCGGGCTCTCCGCGATGCTGCCTGGCGCGAATTCGGCGGAGTGGCGCTACTGATGAACAATGCCGGTACCTCTCCTGGCGGCGGACCGTGGGACCATCCCGAACGTTGGCGGACCGTGCTGGAGGTGAACCTCAGGGGCGTGATCAACGGGGTTCAGACATTCGTTCCGGCGATGCTCGCACAAAATTCCGAGTGCGCGATCGTCAATACTGGATCGAAACAAGGGATCACCTGTCCGCCTGGCGACACCGCCTATAATATCAGCAAGGCCGGTGTGAAAGTGCTGACCGAAGCTCTTGCGCACAGCCTGCGGGAAACTGAAGGCGCCTGTATCACGGCGCATTTGCTTGTTCCGGGCTCGACCTTCACCGGAATGACAAGCCGGGGCCGGACCGAACGTCCGCCGGGCGCCTGGACTCCCGATCAGGTCATCGACATGCTGATCGAGCGCATGTCATTGGGCGACTTCTATATCCTCTGCCCCGACAATGACGTAACACGCGCCGTCGATGAACGACGCATCGCCTGGGCCGCCGGAGATATCGTCGAGAACCGACCCGCGCTTTCGCGCTGGCATCCGGATTATCGTGACGCCTTCGAACAATTCCTTCGATCCTGACAGCACGCGGAAGGTTCCGGCAATCGTTCGAGAAATCCACCGAACGACCGGGGTTCGTCGCGCAGAACTTTGTGTGTTCTGGGCATTTGGGTCACCCCCGCGGGTGTTGTCGTCGGGACTGATCCGATAATGATCACGATCACCCGACAATCGCGGGAGCGAGCACGGCCTGAGTACGCGCGGTCGCTCCTCGTCCGTCAGCGTCACGCCCGTCGCCTGCTGAAGCGGTTCCATACTCTTGACGAATCATGATTCGCTATTCAGCGATAGCGAGTATTCGCCACGTAGAAAACTGAGTGCCGCAAGGAGTGACACACATGCCCCTCTCAACATTTTATCTTCTGCCTTGGCAAATGATTGGGGAATCTCTGGAATGGCAACCAGGGTTGCGTAGGCAGCTTTCCGCCTTTTGTCCCGACCGCGTCACAGACCAATAGGTCGCATGGCGTTGCGTACCTCTGGTGCCCGGGTGCTTGTGATAAGTGCGGCCGACTCGCGCTTTATGCCGTTACTCCGTGGCTTGATCGGCTCATTGGCGTCGAGCCTCGCTGTGCCGGGAGTCAGTTTTGCCTGTTTCGACCTCGGTCTCTCCGTACGTGATCGCGACTGGCTATCCGCGCACAAATGCATCTGCGTTCCCCCGCGGACGCACCTGGGCGTCAGCGAACAGGATTACAGCCCAGCCGACCGCTCGTTTCTGGCCCGGCCATTCCTGAGGGAGTACTTTCCAGGCTACGACGTATACGTTTGGATCGACTCCGACATTTGGGTACAGGATGCGGCGGTGTTCCAACAATATGTCATCGGTGCGCTTGAATATGGAATGGCGATCACGCACGAAGATATATGGGCATACCGGTTTGACCTACGACTGCTTGGCTGGCAGGCAAAGCACATGGCGCTCGCCTATGGCCCTACCACCGCCGCGCTCCTCATGCGGCGACCGCATTTGAACGCCGGTTTCTTCGCGATCCGCTCGGACGCCCCTCACTGGGAAGCCTGGGCTCATTGTTATGCAACCGCGATCCGACGTAGGAGCGCTCTTCAACCGTACGACCAATTTGCCTTGAACCGTGCAATCTACCGCGGCGATTTGCCTGGCGAAGATACCCGTTTGACGACCCGCTTCCTCGATCCGCGCTGCAATTGGATCTGCGATCGAAGTGTACCAATGTGGAACGACGCATTAGGTGCATACTGCAAGCCGCGTCCACCGTTCGAAGTAATCGGAGCTATCCATCTCGCGGGCTCGGCCAAATCGACGGCATATGAAGTCAGTCGCACCGAGGGAAGTAAATTTCGCACGTACATCGTGAACGGATCGTCACCTGCTTTTCCGCAGACCGCCGGCCCGCTGGAGGCGAACATTTTGCAGACGGTGGCGGGATGAAAATAACGTCTATGCTGTAACATCGGCGGTCAGCTACATCGCCTGGCTCGCGTGCGCGGCATCGGATCTCGCCGGGTGATCGAACAGATGATGGTCGATTTCGGAATGCCGAGGTGATTCAGATGGGCAGACCGCAGACGAATTGATCTGATGTGGCGGGCCGCGTGCGAGCGAATATCGTCATTATCCGCTTCGGCTCTCGGCGGCGACGCCGAGTGGTAACAGCGGCAAAGAAAGGCATTTGACCTTGGTTCGCCATCAGGTTGCAAAGTCGCTTTTATGGACGGCATTGGAGAGCGGCGGTCTATCCAGCATCTCACTGCTGACTCTTATCGCCTTCGCCTGGCTGCTATCACCGGAGCAGATTGGCCTTGCGACTATTGCCCTTAGTGTAGTGCAGCTGCTCACCGTACCGGTCGACGTTCTCTTTCGAGATGCACTGGTCCAGCGTCCCTGCGTAGAGGAAGCACACTTCGAAACCGCGCTAACCGCGTCACTGGCACTTGGTCTGGCGTTGGTGCTTTTAGGATGGGCATGCTCAGGAGTACTTGCTCGCTTCGTCGGCGTTGCAGAGATCGCGCCGATCTTCGCAGTGATGAATCTGAGCCTGATCCCGGCAGGTCTCGCCGCCGTGATCGCTGCTCGGCAACGGCGCAATCTCGACTTCCGTTCGCTCGCTGTTCGTTCGCTGGTCGGGCGTTCGGCCGGAGCCGGGATCGGGGTCGCGGTGGCGGTTTACGGCGCTGGTGTTTGGAGCCTCGTGGCGCAGCAAATCTTGATGGTTACGTGTGCCGCGATGGTGCTGTGCATGTCCGCAAGGCGCCCTCGGCTGCGTTTCTCCTTCCGCCACTTTTATGACCTGATCGGCTTCGGTCTCCGTTCAGTTACCGTCGTATCCGCTGACTTCGCATGCCAGCCCATCTTCACGCTTCTGGTAGGTGTATGCCTCGGACCGGTGTCCGCGGGTTATATCAACATCGCCTTCCGTGTCGTTGACATGGTGCGCGGTACATTTGCAAGCGGCGTAGTGCAGCTCGCGCTGCCTGTGTTTCAGCAATATCAAGAAAGTTTGGACAGACTGCGTCGTGGTTATTCCGAGGCGTCGTCGTTCACCTGTCTGCTCAGCTTCCCCGTCTTCGCAGGACTTGCGGTTTGTTCCTCGGAGGTTGTTGAACTTGTGTTTGGAGCGAAATGGATTCCGTCGGCGCCTTATGTTTTTTTGCTTAGCACCCTGGCGCTGCCATATTTCGCGCGTGTCTATGCAATGCCCATCATGGCGGCCGTCGGGAAACCTCAGGCCGCTTTGCCGGGCTTGCTCGCGGCCCTGGCTGTTGTCATCGTCGGCACAATGACGGTCGGTCGCGGCTCTTTAGCCGCCGCGGCTGGAGTCTGGGCGGCACGACTTATTGCCAGCACGCCGATCGACGCCCTTATACTCCGCCGGGTGAGTGGAATTGGTTTACGCACACAGATTTACGGTGGACTTTGTCCGCTGATTGCCAGCATCATTATGTTTGGTGCCGTTCAAGCCGAGAAGCTGTTTGTATTGCCGGGCCTTCCGATCGTTGTGCAATTGGCTGCGATGGTTTCGGTCGGCGCCGTCGTCTATGGATGCGTCATTTTGATGCTCGACTACCGGACCGTTACGAGACTAGCGGATTTCATGCTTTCCGCAATCGGGCGTAGGATAGGGGTGTCATCAAGGCTTAATCCGCCAGGTGTTAGATTATAGTACCAGTAGGACGTTGAACAGGTAATCGCAGCCTTCAATTCGATCGCGTCCGGTCCGCCCCGATGAACCGGGTGCCGCATGGGTGGAAAAACGTGGCGCCAATCGACCCAAAGTCTGCCGCCCAGCCGCCGCGCCGAGAAACACCTCCCGCAGCCCCCTGTCCACCTTTTGGACACCACCTCAATCTTCATGGCTAACGGTCGAGATCCTTATCGGACTTTCAGATGCCTGCCGTACGTCATTCATGCAAACTTAAAGTCGCGTGTGCGTCATCCCAACCCGTCCGCTGCCTATAGACCGTGTTTGAGGACTGGCCGATCGCCAGGCGCGTTGTGATTGCTATAGCAATGGCCCAATAGCAAGCATCGTCTAACACCACGTATTTGAAACCTGAGGTGACAGCGCAAGCGAACGACACTATCAGAGCATTTTGAGCTCCGGCAGCGTATGCCACGAGCTTCCAGTCGCCATTACTTCTCACGTTCGATCGGCCAATCCATAAATCGATCAACGTGGAGGCCCCGGCAGCAAGGGCCAAAATAGTTCCAATGATGCCGACATTGGCAAGAAGCATCGTAAGGATGTTCAGGCTCGGTATCGAGGCCCAGCCCCATCCGAACAGCGGTGCTTTAAGGAACATGTCCAGCGCCAATTGCATATGCTCCAGCCTGTCTTGATACGAGAATGTCGAACCTTTTTCAAAAGTTGTAATCAGAAGCACATTTTGTATTTTCGGTACCATGACGATGGCAAGGAGAGCAGCCGCGACCATGGGCGCCACGGCAAACATTGTCCTCCGCGGCTGCTGCATCAGCAATAGCAATACAAGTACAGCAACGCCCAGGTAAGCCGTTGTAGACGTGGACAGCATCAAGGTTGCCAACGTGACGGCCACCGGAACGATCCACTCCCAGGATCGAAAACGTTTCTCGTAGATGAGGACGGTCGCGCCAAATGCGCCAAAATGCAACATCGCCGCGGCGAAGAACGATGGTTCCACAGCGACCGACGCGATACGTGTAATGTCCCCCAGGTTTTCGTCGAAACTGTCAGCGAAATCGCTAAGACTGTTGTTAAAAATAGAACTGGGATAAGGAAGGTCAGCAACGAAGCAAAATAATTGCAACAAACCCCATAACGAAACAAACGTTGCGGAGGCGCGCAGCACTGTGACGGCCATTTCCAAGGCGTTCCCCCTCGCCAACTCAAGCGACAGGGCGAAAGTGCAAAATATAGAAATGAACAGATAGATGGTTTGGGTCACCTGATATGACGTGATGCCTCGCATAGCCGCGGTGCAAAGAAGCAACGCGATACATTCCAAGGAAAATGCCCCAATAAGTGCGAGTTGAATAACGTGGCCGCGACTGACCCGGAGGGGTTGAAACACATTGCCATAGAGAATTTGAGCCACGAAGAACAGAAACAGAAACAAGATGGCCGGAGTCAGACCGACGCCTCCATTCTTGTAGCCGAGTGACGTAAAGTTGACGACCGCTGTCGCGGAAAATGGTGCGAAAAAGAGAACGTAGTAAACAAGACTGTGCGGTTTACAGGTGAGAACAATCAGACCAAGTGCAATGATAGCCGGGCCGATGACAGTTAGACTCAAGACTTATCACCTCTCCGCAACACGAATTCGGACGAGGTTTTCGCCCCTCCCATGGTCAGAAATTCGCGAAATACTCTAATATAAAGGTCCACTGTCTCCTCCCAGCCGATCCAGCGGTCAAGTTGCGTGCTGCGGCGGTGGCTTCTGACGCGTGCCTCCTCATCTTGAAGATAGCGCACTGTCAATGAGATTAACTCGTCATCACTGCACGCCGTTTCCAGATATGGCAGCAACTCAGGCGGCGTATCGTCTCCAATCTTCGTCACGATTGGCACGCCGCATGCCGATGCGGCAAGAAGGCTGCCCCGCCGTGGACTGGCTCCGCCCGGAAAGGGAAGCAGCGCGACCGTGGCCATAGCTAAGGCAGCGGCCACCTCGTCACGCTCAAGATCCAAAATTACGTCGATGCCCTGGGCAGCCGCAGCCGCGTGCACGGATTTAGCATATTCTGCCTGGCTCGGCACGACCGCCCCGATGATTTGAAACACCGCCTCTGGCACTTTTGTTGCGATACGATGCTTGTAGGCGATGAACTCCTCGATACCCTTCTCTGGCCGAAGTTGACCGAAATAAACGACTCGAGGAGGCCGAACCGGCGTCCATGCCCGGCCCGGAATATTGGAGGCGATGGGTATGGTGTTAATTCGCGATTTAAGCCACGGGTACCAGCGGCAAAGGTACTCTCTTTCTCGTTTGGCAGTCACACCGATGCGATCGGCCCTGAGCAGAAGCGCGCCGACAGCGGCTTTCCGCAGGACATGCGCGGCTACGAACTCATGCAGCATTACCATAATTGGCGCAATACGCTGCACCATGCCCAACCCGACAGGGCCGAGCGAATGCCCGAATGCGAATGTCGGATATTGCATCAGTATTCCATCCGGTCGGTGTCCTGCGATTGCGGCAAGAACTCGAGGCATTGTGACAAGTGACCAGTCACCAAGATCGACTGGTCTGACATCCATGCCACGTGCCGATAGAAGTGGTTCCAGAATGTCCTGATAGTCGCGCATCGCGTCATACTTTGAACCAACCGACCCACACAGTGTGACCAGACGAAACCCTGCCAGGTTCGCCGCCCCTATACCAGAGACCTGATGAGGCTCCGTCATCGCGGGTGCTCCTTAGGATTTGCGGGAAGTCATTTGATCTCCACGACGGTCCAGGACTTGTGGAAGCCTGCGTCCAGCGTCCGAGTACGTGGAGTAACATGCAGGATCACGCTTACGATCTTCCAATCGCCGACCCAAGGTTGCATCCGCTGCGCTGGGACATGCGATTCCAACATCGTCCATTATCTGTCCGTAAGGTTAAATCGCATGACCCACTCCCAATATGGCCGAGCTCAATTCTGTGCGCGCCGCACCGGGAGATTATTGGGAAGGCCCTGACGTCCTGGTTTTGGTAACCTCGCTGGCGCTTCTACACGTCTTTCCTCGCAGTTGCGTCCAGCACGATTTTTGAGGGCATGTCACCCAGCATGGCAGCCAATGCGCCAAGGATCGAACGAGAACCTCTACGCCTGTTATAGCCGGCGTAGGACGAGTACCCCATGTCACGAGACGTGACTTTCGTTAAGATAACGCCGCAGACCGGCCGACCCGTAGAGGAAAGCCGGCGTAAGATCTCTTCGTTCATATCCCGGTTCATTCCATTGCGATATTCCGACACAAGCAGAATCGCGTCGGACGTTTGGGCGACGACCAACGCATCCGGGACAGAGAATACCGGGGGGGTATCACACAGTACAAAATCATATTCTTTGCGGGCTCTTTCAACGATTCCAGAGAAGCGAGGTGACCGCAAGAACGAAACCGGATCCTTTGGTGGGCGATCACAGAGGGACAGTACGTGAAGACCGGTCGTCGACGAAACAAAGAATTCCGGCGCGGTTTCCTCTGAACAATTGTCGACGTCGGCAAGGCCATGTCGACTCCCGCGCCCATTGGTAGGACGGTGAAGATCGCCATTAATCAACAAAACGCGTTTCCCGCTCTGCCTGAGAGTGAGTGCCAGATTTGTGGCGACCGTGGTCTTACCTTCGTTCGGAACACACGAAGTGATGGTGATCACCCCGAACCCGCCTCGTTTGCAGGCGTCCTCAACCTCGAACGCGATGCCTTGAAAGCTTACGGCCAAGGAGGCCGCATTTGTCATTTTACGTGTCAACTCGGGGAGTGACCCCAAAAGGCGCCCGGCCAGGAGATTCGTTTGACTCGCTGCCGATCGTCTGCCGCGCTGGACGTGTTCGCGGAGAATGATTAGAGCGCTGCTGATCGCTATGCCGATCAGGAGACCGATGGTACAGACGATGGGCTTATTGGGGTAAGCTGGCCGAATAGGCACCTGAGCCCAGCTTAGGATTCGAGCATTTGTGTCAGCGGGCTGCGCGACCACGGCAATGAGTCGATCTTCTATCGTCCCAGTGATTTTATGCAGATTCGCGAGGGCCTCCTTCTCCTTGTCCAAATCAAGGATATGAGCGGCGAGAATTGCTTGTGCTCCGGCAGGCCGCCCGCCGGCGGGTACCTTCTGGGTTGCCGAATTGTTGATATCGGTACTTTCAACCAGGTCCGGCGGCCGCATCAGTGCTGAGACCTTCTGCTGAACGCTCGCGATTTCGCCTCGAGTCTGTTCAAGGCGTTCTCGTAGCGCATGCTCTACGTTGAGAGCAGAGCGCCGCTGCGCCGCCAGCCGATCATCCATATACAGTTTCAAGATTCTGTTTACGATATCGGCACTGAACCTCGGATCGGTTGTCATTGCCCGTATGGTAATAACGCTGCTTCCCTTATCCACGGAAGTAGTGATCGCACTGGATATGACCGCCACGCGCGCGGCGGCCTCAAGCCGCGATGCCTCGTCGGCATCCTGCGCAACTGAAAAGCCGAACCGGTCGAGCAGCTCATTAAATCCCGACCTGAGCCGGTTAGGCTCGATATAGCCGGGCGGAAAATTAACACTTTCCGCGACGCGCGACAGCAAGCCCTGAGCGATCAATACGTTGCGTTCGGTGGTCACAACCGCGTCATTTACCGCGGTCGAATAGAAGGCCCGGTCCTGGTCGGGAGCAACTGAGGCCTCCGCACGAACAACTACCTGCCCGTCCGATGCGAATATAGACCAACCGCACGCCAAAATCGCAACGGCAACAGCGACTCCGGTAATGCCAGCACCCAATATCAGCAGCTTTCGTCGCCAAAGCAAACTTATGACGTCGGCGAGGTGAAATCCGATGATCTCCTGTTCAATCATGTTCCAACCCCCGCAAACACCGTGCCTCGAAAAAGTTTGGTCCATTGAATTGTAGAGCGTCTTGTCCCCAGCGGAGTCGGATCGATCGAATCGCTGCCTGAGGAAGTCGATTGGTCACACGCAGCACCAAGAAGCGACCGCTTTCGCCGGGCATTGGATAGCGTGTCTCGATCCTCCGTCACCGTCACCTTTCCTTTCAAGGGACTGACCTGGTCCAACTCGGCCAGGAGGGCCGCACGTCGTCCTGCCGAACATTCGAATCCGATACCCACAAAGTACGCCAGCCGCATCTGAACCGATTCCTTTCCGATCCACGATGATTCTAATTACGGTTACAGCGGAAGATCAAGGGACTTGATCCAGAGATGCTCTGACTTTCTGATCACAAGCCAACTTAAAATTTTGGATGTTGGCGCAAGCAAGAATTGATCTACGACATAAAACCGGATGCCAGACTCTCGCAACCAGGCTAACAGGATTTTCATCTCCACGGCCAACACATCGAGGGCGGCCAAAGTGTGGGCTTGATGAAATCCACGCTGCGACGTCATTGAGCCGACTGTGATAGCGCACCGCGGTATTGGTTGACTGGCGTGGATAATGCCCATAATCACGGACAAATAGTGACGTGACCGATATCGACGCGATGCCGCGCGGTTCGATCAGTACGGGGAAGCCAACGAATGGTGACAGATAATCGTGCTCCCGATAATATTTTCCGCAGATCACATAAGAGATGGCGTGGCAGACGAACCAGATCGAACCATGCCTGGCGGATGGTTATTGAGCGCATCGTGTTGATCTCAACGGTGCTTGCCCTTTTCGCACCAGGGACTGATCATGCCGCAACTCCCATACTGGAAAAGGCAAAAAGCGCTGCGGAGTTTCTTGATTCCTTCGGCATCAATACACACATAGCATCGGAAAATATCGGCCGCGGCATTAGCAATGAAACTCAAACGAGAACTGCCCGAGAACTGAAGTACACACGCATGATCCACGTACGGGACGACTTATCTATCGGTACTCACCTTTCCACTCTTCAGGCGCTCAACTCTTTACTGGGAGTAAAGTTTGATCTTGTTTACAGCCACTACGCGGCCGATGGCGGATCAAAAGTGGTAACCGATGACATATCCAACGTGCAATCAGCTGCTGACATAATAGAGGCAATCGAAGGCCCGAACGAGCCTGATTGGTTTGGTATTCACTACGATGGAATCACCGGCGCACCCGCTGTCATCTCGACACAACAGCTGATATATAGCGCCGTTAAAAATAATGTGCATTTGCAGAATGTTCCGGTGTACTGTCCTGGGTTCAGTTACCCCGCTCCCGGCGGTTTAGCGTCCCTGGTTGGCGATTTAGCGAAATACTGCAACTACGCCTCATTGCATGCTTACGTCAAAAATGTTAGTCTGGGGACATATTTACCCTATGCATTTCTTGTGAAGTGGGCAAGTTTTCCAGACACGGTGACGGCGGTCGGACGACCCAAAGTTATAACCGAAGGCGGCTGGCATACAGCTATAAATGGCTCCACTGGCGTGGACGAAACTACCCAGGCAAAATATATTCCTGAGTATTTGCTTGACGCCTTCAACCTGGGAATTCGACGCACTTATCTTTACGAACTTGTGGATGACGCAGCAGATCCCCAAATGACCGTTGAAGAAGCGCATTACGGGGTCTTCCATTTCGATGGGACACCCAAGCCAGCTGCAACCGTTTTGGCAAACTTGAACTCAATGCTGAGAAGTGAGCCCCTCACTCCGACGTCACTCTTATATTCGATCGACAATATGCCGACCAACGGCCATCAAACTTTGCTGGAGAAGAGCGACGGCACTTTTGTACTGGCTTTGTGGAACGAAGCAGAGTTGTGGAACAGCACCACTCACGTCGCGATACCATGCGTAGGCGTCAAGGTACTGCTGCATCTTGGAGCACCGGTGCCATCGGTCCAGATCTTCGATCCACTGGTGGGAACGGCGGCTCAACAGACGAGCACATATGTTCAGGACCTCGTGATCACGTTACTCGATCATCCGATTCTCATCTTCATCGCGACGAAAACTACTCGTTAGCTCGCATTTGGATTGATGGGGTCGCCTTACGATTGATCTCGGCGAACAACATATCGATTGGCGTCAGATCTGGGATATAGGCCGGGAGAATATCAATTTCGTCCCGTTCGCTTCACATATCCAAACGGTATTGTACGACTTCGGCTTCCCTCGATCAGATCGAACATCGGTTGTTTTGCGGTATGTTGCAGGTTTCCACAACTGTGCGACTCTGGCCTTGCCATCATGCTTACGAGAATGTTTGCTTGGTCTTCCAATCAGACATGTGTTGTCCTTTCGGGCTGCGAACAGGACGGAGTGCCTGATATTGCCGCAACCAGATCGCGAGATTTTTCCCACTTGTATTGCCGGGAAGCTCGATCCAACGGCGGCAAGCTGCCGCAAGCGGAAGCGCAATGATGATGGTGGTAGCAATCGTAACGAGGGAGATAAATACATAGCTTAAGCCGAAGTGCTGCTGGATAGGAACCACAACGCTGGCGATACCGCAAACCGCGAGGAAATGAACAAGATAAAGACTATAAGAGAGGTTGCCAAGCCACTCCATCCTGGGGTGTCGCAACAGCATAATATTGAGCTGCCCATGGATTAACATAACGAGAATGAAGGTTATGCAGCCAAGCTCCTCAAGCATTTGCAGAACGTCAGGGATGGGCAGCGCGCATGAACCGAACAATCCTGCTACCGCCAGGCCGAACCACCACTGTGGTGCGGGAATGTTTCGCAGGATCACTCGTATTCGGCTCGGGAGGAAGAATATCCAAATTCCAACTGCGAAAAAAGGCAGAAAGAGCATAACAGAGTAGGGAGTATCACGTCCTACGCTAAAACCAATGACCAAAGAGACAATAAGAAGCAGAGAAAATGCCTTACTCTGACGTGCTGCGTACCACGCAGCGCCCGGCATGAGTATCGAAGCAACGAGCTCGACGGCGACAGTCCAAACTTGCGGCACGACGTGAGCACTGATTCCGGCGAACGCCAGAGCAATCAGGAGGTAGCTCTGTCGTTCGACAGCAAAATAATGTTGGAACCAATTGCCGAGGCCCAGATGATATTGACGGTAAAAGATGGCATAGCATAAACTGACGATGGTGACGGCAACAAGAGCCGGATATATCCGGAATGCACGACGCAGCCAAAATTCAAAGTGGGCGTTCAAGGTGAATGGCTGGCCCTCCAGCATGCGCGTTAGCACGTAACCGCTGAGCACAAAAAACAAGCTGACCGCGGCCCGACTATTTATGATTGCAAACACAGTCAGCCACCAACCAGGCGCCCCATCATAGACATTGCTCGAATGTTGAACAACTACAACCATCGCCGCGACTCCACGAATCGACTGGAGTTCCACCAAATGACCGCGACGATCTGATTGCATTCGCCCTTCCCCTGTTTACGCTGTTGAGTAAGTGAACCTGGCCGAGAGCGACGCAAAGCTCTTTCCACCCGCTGGCAATTCGGTCGTCAGGTGCCCGTACCGCCACCTCGGCAACTGATTCAAAACAAAACGACCAACGGCGCAGATCGCAATCATTCTGCCAGCCATTCTAAACCACGGCAGGCTGGGCTGCCTGTGTCGAGTTGATCGCATTCTGATCATCGTTGAATCTGTTCGCCAGTTCGAGTTCCGGGAATGCACCCGTCGAGTGCACACGATACAAGTCGATGCAAGGGTGAGCTCAAGTGTGAGAACTCACGAAGCAGCAGCCATCACGGAAGCACGGGATTCCGGTTGATGCGCTCGATCTTCACCCTCCGCCCATCTTGGTTCGCGGAGATAAAACGGCAACGACGAAAATTTTCTTAGCGCCTCGTCTATCGCATCAATGATCTGCTGCCGAAAGGTCGTCGCACCAAATCGCCCCGCACTCTGGATACACAGTTCTGGTTGGATAGCTGGCGCCATATGCTCAAAGCGCTGAACCGCGACCATGATCGCCTCGGATGTCTGAGGCTCAAACAAAACTCCGGTTGTCCCGTCCTCGACGATGTCACGTGCTCCGCCTCGACCGAACGCGATCACCGGCGTCCCGCAAGCCAGTGCCTCTACCATCGTGATGCCAAAGTCCTCCTCAGCGGCAAAAACAAACCCCCGTGCCCGCTGCATCACCCGCACCAGATCGGATTTTTCGAGCGTCGGCTGAAACCGAATATTCGGAGCACCTCCAGCGGCTTCACGCACTGCTTCACGCTCTGGACCGTCGCCCACAATCAACAATTTTTTGGCGGGCATCCGGGCGAAGGCCGCCGCCACCAAATCAACTCGCTTATATGGTACCAAACGAGCCGCTGTGAGATACTCATCACTCCGTTCGATGCCAGGAACGAAACTTTCAATATCGACAGGCGGATGGACAACACGCGCATTTCGGCCGTACACTTTTCTGATCCGCGCCGCGATATAACTCGAGTTGGCAATGAACATATCGACACCATGGGCGGTCCGAACGTCCCAGAGACGCATCTTGTGAAGCGCCACGCGAGCGCAGACAGATCTCAACCCGCGCTCCAACCTTGCATGCTTCAAGTACTGTGACTGCATATCCCAGGCATAGCGCATGGGAGAGTGGACATAGCTAACGTGCACTTGATTTGGACCCGTAATCACTCCCTTGGCAACGGCGTGGCTACTCGATATTACGAGATCGTACGGTCTCATGTCGAATTGCTCGACTGCAATCGGCATCAACGGGAGGTAACTACGGAACAGCTTGCGTGCGAGAGGCACTCGCTGGATGAAAGTTGTTTGTACTGTTCGTCTTTTCAAGAAGCCCCGCTCTGAAGCGGGCATGAAATCGACGACTGCGAACAGGTCCGCATCGGGGAAGCATGTCAGCAACTCCTCCAAAACTCGTTCGGAGCCCGCATAGCGCTGTAGCCACTCATGCACGATTGCGACTCTCATTCCGCCCTCATCTGACCGCGAATGATCCCTGGCAAGACCTGGCTAACGACTTACGGGATGAACCTCCATGAACGTGTCCAATCACGCGAGTGCAATTTTCCCACTGACCTACGTTCAAGGCTACCGACGATGACACGATGCATCGAATCATCTTATAGCAGAGTAGAATTGAGTGGCGTGCCAAAGAACACAAAAGCTGTCATCATGAGGACGACTCCTGATAGAGTTTCATCTGCCAATCAATCGTAATCACCCCTTGAGGCATTGCCCGGCCTTGAACCAGTTTACCGAGCACCATTGCGCCCAAAAACCACAGGTACGGTTTTCAGAATGATGGCAATGTCGTGCCACACGGACCAGTTCCGAACATACCAGCTATCAAGTCTGACGCGCTGACTATATGTCGTATCGCTTCGTCCACTGACCTGCCAAAGGCCGGTCAATCCCGGTTTTGTGTCGTAATAGTAGGCTATATCCTCGTCATAACGGGAAATCTCCTGTTGCACGATCGGACGGGGTCCAACCAGGCTCATATCCAGACGTAAAACATTGAATAATTGCGGAAGCTCATCAAGGCTGGTCGCGCGCAGGAAACGTCCGATTCGGGTGACTCGGGGATCCCAATCCAGCTTACGCGCACGGACCCACTGTGCTCGCGCGGCTGGATCGTTCTTCAGCAGCTCCTGCAAAGTAGCCTCCGCATCAACAAACATCGTGCGAAATTTCAGACAGCGAAAAATACGACCTCCGGCCCCGACGCGTTCGTGTACAAAAAGTACAGGACCGCCGTCCAATTTGATAATCAGGGCAATCATTACCATGGGTACGGAAAAGACGATCAACACCAGCGTCGCCACGATAACGTCGAACGCTATTTTCGCCGCGCGCGACAGTGGCCGCGTGAGATTGTTACCGTAGGAAAGCATCATCGCGTCATTACTGAAGAAAGCGACTTGCTCAAAACCAAAAACCGGAATGTCCTGAACGCGCGAGACGATGGAGAATGCCATGCGCTCACGCACGACATCCTTCACGATCTCCAGACCTGTCTGTGAACCGATACCAACAGCGAGTACCAGGCGGTCCGCCTGAAAACTTTCCAGCAGCTGGCTGAAATATCCTCTCTCGCGGTTGGGACCGACCTGATCGAGCCGCAGAAAGTTCACAACGTGATAGCCCAGTAATCGATCCGACTTTAATAAAGTACATGGATCTTCGGCGTGGCTGCCATCGCCAATCACCAGGACCCGAAGCTGCCAGAGACCCAAACGGGTCAAAAGACGCTTTGTGATTCGCCGTGCCATCACGGACATACCCGCGAAAAGAATCCAGGTAC
>Ga0206992_1104_pt1 | contig 17912 bp, 19 predicted proteins | sample Alteio_BWMinCont_6_FD_153267 | JGI IMG/M metagenome (GOLD analysis project Ga0206992, IMG submission 153267) | Enriched cells from forest soil in Barre Woods Harvard Forest LTER site, Petersham, Massachusetts, United States -... | ecosystem: Environmental > Terrestrial > Soil > Temperate forest >... | reverse complement strand
ACGAATCTGACTTATTTCAGGCAGGCAAAGACATGCTTTTACTGACAGGCGCTCAGGCTGTGTTAATTACCCTTGGCAAAGAAGGCATGGTGTTATTTGAACATGGCAAAGAACCTTTTAGCTTGCCGGCATTCAATCGCAGCGAAATTTATGATGTTTCAGGAGCCGGCGATACTGTTGTGGCCACGGCCGCCTTAGCTTTGGGAACTGGCGCCTCCATGCCAGAAGCAATTGCTCTAGGCAACCTTGCTGCCGGTATAGTCGTAAAAAAATTGGGCACAGCTGTCACTAATCAAAAAGAGATGCTCTCTGCGCTGGACACTGTGGAGCCGTTCATAAACAAACCAGAATAAGACGGCGCACTGATCACGAGGTTCTTAACTATGGACACTTTTAGAAAATTACTTGGCTCAAAAATTCATCGCGCTACTATAACTCATGCAGACTTAAATTATGAAGGCAGCATTACACTTTCGCCGGAGTTAATCAAAGCGGCAAATCTTTTGCCTTACGAAGCTGTGCATGTATGGGATATTACTTCCGGAGCTCGCCTGGAAACTTATGTCATTGAAGGAAAACCAGCCTCGCAAGACATTTGTGTAAACGGTGCTGCCGCTCATCTGGTCAAGCCTGGCGATGTGGTGATAATTGCAAAATTTATCTACGTGGCTGAGCTTTTATGCAAACAATTTGAACCGGTCATAGTGTTCGTTGATAAGTTCAACCAAATTACAGAATTTCGAACTGAAATTGCCGGCCCTTTTGTTCGCTCAGCTGTGTCCACAGAAGGACATTGAGCATTATTTTGGTTTTAGAGACATATAAAGGAGTTTATTGAATTGGCTGCATATAAGAGAATATTTTCTTCGTCTTGCAATTTTGTTGATTGCGCGGCTTTGGCATTAACCATGCTTTGCGCACTTGGCTTTTTAACCGCTCGCAGCGGTCATGCCGGTGTCAATAAAATAATTGAAGGTACGCATAAAGTGGCTATTGAAGTTTATATAAGCAGTTTAAAAACAAGAGACGTTGATCTTTTTAAAGTCGGCGAAAAATCTGCCATTACTATTAGAAATCAGCCGGTTGAACCGCCAATGACAATTGTTGCCGTTAAAAGTTTGCCTAAAGAAATTGCTTTTCTTTCCAATGACGGTAAAAAAACTGTTGTTTTGCCGGATGCGGCCAATCCTACTGCCCGTGACTTTTATGTAACCTTGAGTGACGAAGCGGATCAAACTAAAGATGGCTATGTTATCAGGGGTAATAAAATCAAAATAGGCAATCAAGTAGAGCTGGAAGGATTTAAATATAGAGCCCAAGGTGTAGTGGTAGAGATTAAGGCTATGCCTTAATTGCAGTAGCATTTAATTAAAATTCCCATGGAAATAGCAAAGTTTCTATCGCTGCAAAATTTGGATTTGTACTGGCAAGTTTCTATTGCTCAATCAACATTGATTGCTCTTTTAGAAAAAAGTTTTCATGTCTTTGCTAGCAAAATACAGGGTTGGACAAATACTACGGCCATTGCCTCATTTTTAGAAAAAGTAAGTTTTTATCTGACTATCCTGCTTTTCGCTGTTATACCATTACCTCAATTCGCCAAAGAGAAAGAAGGATTAGCTGGTATCTTGATAATTGCTTTTTTATTCTGGTTTAGCGGTATCATTCTGGGTAATAAATACAGACGTTCACCCACTGCTATTGATGCGCTGGTTGTACTTTTTTTTGCTGTTAATATAATCGCGACCTGCGCATCGCATTATTTTTCCTATAGCATGCATGGACTGCTCAAATTGTCTGTTTATATTCTTGCTTATTTTCTATTCTCGGCTCAATTAGCCAATAATCAAAAACGGCAGATAATTCTGATAGGCACTTTATTGTTGACTGGTACATTTGTCTCTATATATGGACTGTACCAATACCACATTGGCGTTGCCCCCCTAGCCACGTGGGAAGACCCAAATATCGAAAATCAGGCCACCCGAATCTATGCCACTTTCAATAACCCTAATTTACTGGCCGGCTATCTTTTGCCGTTAATCATGCTATCGGTATCGATTTCATTGACTGCCGCTGCCAAACGAAAAATGTTTTTGAGTCTAATCACTCTATTTATTACCAGTTTACTAACCACGGCGCTGATTCTAACCGGCAGTCGTGGTGCTTATATCGGTCTTGCGGCTTGCTTATTAATCTTGCTTGTAACTGCAGGCATTATTGCCTGGCGTCAAAGCAAGGGTAAAAAACGGTTGCTAATTTTCACTGTAGTTCTAATAGCCATTACTGCTTTTGTGTTACATAAATTACCTGGTTTTGAACAGCGGATTATTTCTATTTTTGTCGGGCGAGAACATAGCTCCAATTCTTTTCGTTTAAATGTCTGGCACTCTTGTTTTTCCATGTTTAAAGATAATTGGCTTATTGGAATAGGCGTAGGCAATCAGGCTTTTCGTCTAGCCTACGGGCTATATATGCGTAGCGGTTTTGATGCATTGGCAGCTTATAGTGTGCCTCTGGAAATAGCTGTTGAAGGGGGAATTTTTGCCTTGCTTTCTTTTGCCATGATTATTATTAGCACTCTAAGCAGGGCTCATTTAAGTTTTTTGGAATAATGCCCAGACGCTTCTTACACCAACAAAATCATCATCAGGATTATTTGCTCTTGATCCAACTAGTATGGAAATTGCAATTATTGCCGGGGCGGCACTAGCTTTAATGGCACTTTGCTTTCACGGTTTGGTAGACACTGTTTTTTTTCGACCACAAATTCAATTTATTTTCTTCCTTTTATTAGCCATATTAACGAGCACCGGCAATAATAAAGATTCATCTTTACCGGCAAATCGATAAAATTTGTTCTTCAAAAATAAATTCTTAGCCTGCTTATGTATATATCCATTCTATATGGGCATATCTTGTTTGAGTGACGGAATTATTTAATCAATATAATGAAAATTCCTTAAGTATTCTTGTCATGCCCCTGGCGGGGTAAAAATTTGAGAAATTATTGAACAGTCGCGATTTTCTCGACTGACGTTTTAATGTGTGTTTTTATAAAAGTATATTGACAACCGGAGTAAGCTTAAGTAATACTAATTAAAGAGAGTTAATATATGGCTGGCGTTGGCTATTTAATTAGTTGCTGAATCTAAAACCGACAATCAGGGGAACTGCAGAATGTTTGCACGAAAAAGAGAAGGCGCCACTTTAGGATTAATTCCTTTTGTTATATTAGTACTAGCCTTACTTGGCATTACCTTTTATTATGTCGCTCAATTTTTTGGCGGTAATAGACAACTTGCGAACGGTACCGATTCTGGTGCTTTAGCCGCGGCTAAACAAATGATTGCCGTTGGCCTGACTGCAGGCGAAGTAAATAATTTGCCAATCGAATTTCAATCTCTTGGGGTAGACCAGACTGGCCAACCAACGGGACTAAATGCTGATGGCTCACCTAATTTAGCTAGTGCCATTTTCAATGTTTACGCATTTAACCGCGCCGCTGGATTGACTCTACTAGTTGCCCTCAATGCAGCTGAAGATGGCAGCCCAGCTGCAGTCGCCAATGCCAATAACTTGATAAACGCCCTTAACACCTTTGGACAGGAATTAAATAACGATTTAGCCAGTAACCCACAACTGTCCATGGCTTTTGAGAATTTGGCCGCCAGTAACTCAGTTAATATGCTGGGCAGCCAAGCATCTATAACTCTAGGCAATAATGGTGATTTGCAATTCGCCAAAGTACCTGGCGAAGGCGGCGGTCAGGCTAACATTTACTTTAACAATGCTATTTATGCCAACGATCCAAATTTGACCAACTGGATTCAAAAGATGACGTCCAACGCTGGTTCCCCATCACAAGTTAACAGCCGTTATAACCAAGGTGATCCCAGTGCTCAACCAGGGCAACCAATGGTAGTTGGCTATCAAACTATTGATATGACCGCCATTACCGGCGTGCCCAATTTTGCCCGCAGCATATATACCTGCGCGGTTAACCCATCGCTAACTCCACATATGATTGATTCAGGGCGCTTCAATAATCCAGGCATACCGGCAAATTGCTATGCCCCCAGTAATTCCATTTCTGTGCAAGGACAAGCCACTACAAATGGTCAAATGGCGAACAATCTACTGTGCACGGCTTTAGCATGCGCAATGCTTGCCTCGTACGATAACGAATATCCTATTAACATGCCCTATGGTTGGATAAGAATTCAAAACGGCAAAGATGCCATTGCCGCTAATCCCAATTTAGCTCCTGTTCCCTTATATGCCGGCAATGGCGATACTTTATATAATAGGCAGTTGTCACCAGCTCCAGGGGGGAATTATGGCATCTGGTCAGCAAACAATGGTGTTTTTTGCACCGAAGCTTTTGACGATCCAAACGATCCATTTAACACCGGTCCAGCAGGTTTTGATGGCGGTGCAGAGATTAAGGCCTGGGCAACAGCCAACACTAGTCCTTGCACAGGTAGTTGTACTCCCGATGCTAATGGCCTAAATCCGGTGCTTGATCCTAATTTACCGCAGCCTGACGGCACCTATATTCTTGGTTATCAATCACCAACTGTAAATATGCGCTTTTCTGCCACATTCAACCAAACAGCCACCCTTGCTAATTGCCTTGGTATAACTTCGGTTAATCCAGATTTATGTAATAACACTATGTACACCGGTCCGGCTAACGGTAACGGTTTTGCCAGTGACAGCAGTACACCGCTAGATTGCGTTATTAATTTAAACACCTGGGCAAGCAATTATATTCCAGCCAATTATTGGGTACCACCTGACGATTATGGCACCCAGCCGGTAGGCGGATTAACTAACCTTGAATATGTAAAAGGGGCTGTTATAGGTGGGCTTGATGGGCTGTGGGATTCCATAGCTGCAAACGGAGGCGGCGGGGAAAGTAACCCCCTGTTCAATAGTTTTACTTTTACTCTTAATGTAGGGCAAAACCCGTCTGGATCAAAAGCATATGGTTCAACGGTGCAAGGTGCACCACCATATCTTCATGACGGGCTTACCAATTACGCCACCCCTGCTTTTGCCGATGGAGTAGCTTTTGGCACTATCGCTACGCCATTTCAGTTGATACAACAATTAGGTGATAATCAACCAGTCGGTGTTGCTGCCAATTGTGGGGACAGCAGCCCCGGCAGTAATCAGTGGACCGATGTCACCACGCCTTTAGGTAAATTGTTGCAGCGTTGTCAGATGATTGTGCCATCAACAACTCCAACAGATGTGGCTAATTTACTTAATACTTATAAAATAGACCTGAATCAATATCAATATATTTATTTGCCTGCCGGCGCTACTAAATTAGTGATAAGCAATACTCCGCCGGCTTATTTAAAACAATTTCCTGAATATAATAACCCCGGTTCTACTTTGCCCGACGGCACACCATCTCTTTATGCCTGCCAAGACGCACTATGGGGAGCAGCTGGAAATGGGCAAACAAACACTCCTTTAATCGGCCAATGGACTACTCCACCGGGCAGTCCAATTAATTCCGGACAGACACCGGGTGTATACAATGGCGATGACACCACCAATGGCAATCCGTTTTATAACTACGCAGGTCAATTAGCCACCTGGGATGCTATGAATTGGACATCTAATTCCGGCCGCTTTTTCTTTCTTGGACAGTTAAGTTTTGGAAATTATGTCAACGGCAATGGCATTATCGCCAGTAGCAATAATATCGGCACCGGTGGCGGTTCATTCAATAAACCAAATTAGTTTGCGAATATGGAGAAGCACTGATATGCCCCCCAAAATGCTATGCAAAAAAAATACCGTCTTTTTTTTCTGTCTGATTTTGCTCAGTCAAAGTTCTGCTTTTGCGGTCCCCTCACAGTGTTGGGATCCGCGAAAAGTCAAAGAACGACAAGAAAAAACAAAAGAGCGCACAAAAGATTATCGGGCAATGAAAGATCCAGTTGAATTTCCCGACCTGCCGACTTTTAACGGCCATACGAAGTTTATCTCCGGCTCTATGGACTCGAATAATAATGGTGTAACTACTTGTCAGATGCAGTTTTCTGCGCAAGAAGAACCACAAAGTGTGATTGCTTTTTATAAAAGCGCCCTGGCTACCAATCAGTGGAAACTTTTATTTGCCAATAGCCACACCATTAGTGCACAACATGGTAAGGGCCACATATGCAATATAAACGTGAATGAGTGCAGCATTCCAAAAATAAAATGCCAATACACTGTTAATTATCGCCAAATTGAAAAGCAGTAAGAACAGTCAAAAGCAATAGTATAGATTTATTAGATAGCCGACCCTGCCAGATGCGATAAAATAGTCTGACTGGTTACACTTTGATATCGATCCTGAGTTATCTTTATGCCTATGTCTGCTCAACGAACTTTCAGCCTGTCGCAAGCAAATGCGCTCTTACCTGAGCTAAAAACAATGCTTAAGACTGCGAATCAAGAGCTTACGGTTAAGGCTGAGGTTTTGGCCAACGCCTATGTCTATTACGAAAAATGCGAAGAAGAAATGAGCACAACTAAGCCGGCTCACTCATCAAAAGCAGACGCCGGCAATAAATCTGGTTTTTCTGATTTACGCCAATGCCGCCTCAATTTTCAGGCCGCCATTGAATCGTTATCTCAAGCAAAGCAAGATTATTTGCACACCATCAACTTCTGGTTTGATGAAATCACCGATACCGGTGTGATTTTAAGGGATATAAAAACAGGATTGCTTGATTTCCCAGCCCAATCCAATGGTTTTGAATATTTTTTATGCTGGTGTCTGGAAGACAGTCAAATAGACTATTGGCATAATATCAACGACGGTTTCACCGGGCGCAAACCACTGCATAGTCAATGGGACTGATTTTAAACATGGCAGGATCGATACCCACAACCTCATCCAAACCGTCTTCCATTGTCTCATTATCTTTTGGGTTGCAATCCAATTGCAACGGAGACTTATTTGAGGCAAGCATCTGAAAATGATGCGGTGAAGATATTTTAAAAGCACATACATAGATCTGCGCGTGATGCGACAACGGTTTTATTGTTAACTCATCAATACCGCCGACGCCAATATAGACTCCCTGCCGTCCTGGCCATTGCTGTGCCGCTATACCTTGAAGATTGCTACACTTTCACGATATTTACTTGTTAAAGCCGCCTTCAATTCGGAAAACTTTTTTCCGAATACGAGCTGAGAAAGTTCATCCAGGGTGATTCCTTCTGGTAATTTTAACCCAAAAGATTGATTGCTGACACCTTCCATCCGTCTTGCAAAAGCATTTCGTCCCTCTAGAGATTTATAGGACAGCTTTCCCACTACAGGTGGATTTGATGATTGACCGGCCAATGCCATCATGGCAAATGCACCCAACAAAGTTACAAGCACACATATCCTTTGAACCATAAAATTTCCCTCTTGCTACAGAAGGTCAGTACAGCTTACATGGGTATTCACTTCATATCGCGTTGGATTTGGAGCCAATAGGACAAAAACATTTTTGCACGTGGTTTTGAATCAATGAAATTTAAAATATTATCTTCGCGATTGGCAGAAACGGTAAAATTCCAGCTGCCATCTTCAACTAGATGATCATCAATCACGCAAAATTTACAATGCATCAAGGCGTTAGCAACCGACCTGCCGGCGTAAACAGGAACGTTATCTTCTGCCAAAATTGCCAGAGCTATTTGTTCTTTTTTTCCTGCTGCTTGTGTTTTATCAGTCAGTACTTGCACATCAACACCACGATCATGCAAATCAACTAGCTTCTTGATAATGTTTGGATTAGTAATGCTGTAACTGGCAATGTAGCACTTACTCTTTGCCTGTTCTAAAAACTGTAAAAAACGACCTTCTACCTCGTCATAAGGTGTTAGATATGTTTCAATTGCGGTTGCCGGAATATTCGTGATCGGCGGATGAATAGTAACCGGCTCCTGCGCCGCCCGAACATTCAAGCAGATTAAGAAGCAAATAGTAATTATTAATAGATGGCGCATATGGTGTCATTGTATATTAGAGAATGGCAGTGTGACCTTCTGGAAACCTATCGCTTCTATTAATTACGGAAAGATTTAGCCGCTGAAACATTGAATTAAGTTGCTATCTGGATAACAAGAAGATATTACTAAGTTATTTCACATGAGAATGTGTGATTTAACACTTAGGAGGACGAATGATATTAAAAAGAAACCTGATCACAGGATTACTAATTACTATTGGTTCTATGCAGTCAACAACATTTGCGGTTTTCGCTGATACGGAAACTACGAGAGTTGTAACTACTACCATCACTAAAGAAGGGCAACCAATTGTTCTTCCATCAACTACGACATATGTAATGGTTGATCCATTAACTGGTACCGTTATGGGTAACCTTGAAGCAGCCCGCGAAACAGTTGATATTCAAACCATCGCACCTGGTACTGTAGTTATAGACCAGAACACGGGCAAAATGGTTGCTACCGTTAATACATCGGGAAGAATAATTGACGTATTGACTGTGCCTGCTCTTGATCCTCTGAATTCGTTGATTGATACTCGCCGAGGTGAAATTAATCGCAAGATTACAATGGCGCTCACTGACAAATCAATTACGGCAAAACAGGGAGAAATATTGCGAACAGAGCTGGACCAAGTCGGCACCCGAGAGGCAAATGACACTCAGCACCAAACACCGCTTACTTATGCGGAAGCAATGTTTCTGGCCTCAGAGCTGAATAGTATAGGAGACCAATTGGCTTTTCTCACTCACGCCAAACCTATGGATCCGTTGATCGGCTCTCGATTCGTATATGTAGACGGACAAATAGTGATGGCGGTGGATGATCTTGATTTCCGCAGAATGAAACTAGCGCAACGTATAGACGACGAATACGTGGCCGGCAGATTGATGCATCCACAAGCGACTGAACTAAAAAATCAGCTGAATTCGGTTGCCGCATTTGAAGCAGACAATAAAAAGAATGGAGAATTGTCAGCTGAGAAAAAGAACATGGTGTCTGCTCGATTAGATAGCGTTGAAGCCAATTTGAATCAGGAGGTGGCTAGTAAGTAGTCCCAGTTATCTTTAAGTCGCTTTCAAAAATGTTTAAAGCGTTTCCTGGCAACAATAAGCCAGGAAGCGCTTTAAACTTTACTGACCACTGAATCCTGTAATGTTCGAAATTAATAGTTCAAGTTTGCGATCAAGTTCTAATGCCGCCGCAGCTAATTGAGCATTTTTCTCTATCATCATCAAACTGGAGGGGCGTACGTAGTATAGAGTGCATCCAGAACCATTCTCGTGATCGACAAGAAGAAGCTCAACAGGAGCAAACAGTCCCACGGAAATATCATCGCGGAGCATAGTAATGGCTATCAGAGGATTGCCTAAGATGATGCGAAGTACTTGACGATCTATTCCATAATGAGAAATCCACTGTCCATGATCAAACTCGGCGAAGATCATAAAACCACTTGGTCCTACGAAACGCTCACTAACTTCTTGATTGAATTGCTCTTCAGAAGAGACTGATGCTACCAGAGTATTAAAGTCCCCAATAGAAGCGCGACCAGTTTGCTCGCGCAAACTGCCGAGAACTGTGTTGTAAGAAAGATTAGTGTCAACCTGAAGCCTTACACCCTTGAATTCATGCTCTAATGTCTTTATATTTTTGCTCCTGTCTTTTGCAGGTGTTTTTCTCTTATGGCATTTTTGTTCAACTTTGCCCAATCCCGCAGCTTCATGCCAGGCCGACCTAAGAGTTTAGGCACATCGTCTCTCACTTCGGCTATATAAGGCATTCTGCCATCAAGAACATGCCGAAAGAATTCCACAACTCCCTTTGTAAAATATACATCCGTCATTCCTGCTTTCTGCAAGTCTCTTGCTAATTCATCAGGCCCAAGTAGCGGTGCCTGTAATGGTATTTCACACACGTCACTGACAGTTTTTGCTACTTCAGTGATATTCAAAGATTCGGTTGAGAACCAATAATCCTTACCTTTGTGCACAGCCGGACCCTCTGCCAGAATTTTAGCAGCGGACTGCGCCACATCTTCCAGTGCAATCCAGCCAAACTTGGCGTCTTTGCCATACCAGGGCAGTACACCAGGCTCTGCGGTAAACAGTCCAATCAAATTTTGCATGAATGCATTGGGATGAAGGAAAGTCCAGGCGATACCACTGTCACGAATGTAAGCTTGAATCATTTGATGCCAGGCAAAATGCGGATCAGAACATTCGCGTTTTGGCCTGAATACACCCAGTTGCACAATATGCTTAACTCCAGCTGCAAGCGCAGCATCAACCATTGTTTTAGCCTGCACCAGCATGTCTACCGAATAACCGGTTAAAAGAAATAGCCCATCCACACCTTTCAATGCCGATGCAAAAGTGCTGTCATCATCAAGATCCAAAAAGACGGCGTCACCGTATTGCTTTTTGAGCGAATCAATTTGATCCTTGTGCCTGGTTGTAACTCTCACTTGAACAGAACTATTGTCCTTTAGCTCTTTAGCTAATAAGCCACCAACTTGACCGGTTGCACCCAAAATCATTACGACTCGTTTGCTCATAATCAATACCTCCAACAACGGTAGAACAGCGTTGAATTACCAACCATTGATGCCTTATGTTCAGCTATCGTAGGATTATAATCCATTGACAAGTTTTGAAAGGCCGCCAATCAGTCTATGACTGTAATTTTGCCATTCATACCTTCATGTCCATTACCGCAGAATATATCGCAGAAAAAATCAAATTCTCCTGCGGTTTGTGGAGTTACTTTCAATTCAGTAACTTTTCCTGGCACGATGTCCGCTCTTAGATTCATTTCCGGCACATTAAATCCATGCAAACGATCCTCAGTTGTGAGCTGTAAAACAACTGGCACTCCTTTGTTGAGAGTGATTTCCTGGGGATTGTATTCAAATTGCTTGGCGCTTATTTTAATAATTTTCACGCTATTGTCGCTAGAGGCTCCCAAGCAAGTTATTCCCAATACACTGGCCAAGACGACCACGGCAATCCGAATTCGCGTTATCATATTCTTACATTCCCCTTGATTGGATATTCGCTCAATAGATATTTATCTCGCTTTGATTGACTGAGTACATTGCGAAAGCCCATTCCTTTATAAGGTTCAGAAGCTGACCACGGGATTGGCTGGCGTTTAGGCACCGAACCGGCCAAGGGCATGGGCAACATCAGTGATTTGGCTGAATGGTGCGCTATGTGTCCTGTCATGTGATGATTCTCTTGATGAATGTGTCCATAAAAAACAGTCACATTCTGAAATGGCATCAGCAAATCAATCGCCTTTGCACCATCGCGTGTGGCCCAATCCCATTGAGGATAAAGATCAAAGAGCGGTCTATGCGTCAGAACAACAATATTGGCATCAGGCTTTTGTTGGGCTAGATCTGCTTTAAGCCACTCAAGCTGTTCCTCACCTATGCTGCCTGTTGGATCTGATACATTATCGACGGTAATAAAATGTACCCCCTTGTGATCAAATGTATAATGTGTTTCGCCAAAGAAATCTTTGTAAGTTTCCCCTTTATCGAGAGCGGCATCGTGTTCGCCTGGCATAAAATAAACAACTTTGCTATCCAGCTCACCGACGATTTGCTTAAACTCTTTCATCCGCGCTTTGCGCACACTGGTATCATCAGTGGTTTGTGTCAAGTCGCCAGTAAAAACAACAAAGTCCGGCTTCTGCGTAAGATTATTTACCTCTTGAATGGCTTTGATAAGTGTACCTCTGGCGTCAGGATTGATTTTGGTACCCTCAAAGCCCCAATGGGTGTCTGAAAGCTGAACAAAGAAAAAATCTTTGCTCTTCCACATAGGAAATCCTAGTCCTGGCTGTCCGCTTAACCCGGATACATAAACCACTCCGCCCACGCCGGCAAACTTCAAAAATTCCCTGCGATCTATTTCTTTATTCATAATAGTTACCTCAAAAATGCTTGTCCAAAAGGCTTAACCGCCGGCAGGCAAAAAAAATTCCCGTGGCTGGAAACTGCCGCTGGGCGGGCATGGAATAAAAATGAGGGCTAATCAGTTAATCTTATTGAAGCCCAAAATGAAACAGCGGCTACTCGTGAGAAAATAATATTAAATAAGGTTTGAATCTATGAAACTATTTCATAATCGCAGGCAAGAATTTGAAAAGCTAACCTGGCCTTTTGGCAAGGATCTCTTTCGTTTAGCTCATTGGCGCCTGGGTAATTTGCAAGACGCAGAAGATGTGGTTCAAGAAACCTATTTAAGAGCCTTTCGTTCATTTCATACATTTAAGTATGGCACCAACCTTAAAGGTTGGATGACGCGAATCTTGCTCAATGTTGTTAATGACACGCTTAAGAAACGAATTCGACAGCCTGACTTACTAACAATTGATGATCAATGTGATGACCTGATGTCTTTGCAGGATCATTCAGCCACATCAAGAAATCCTGAAGTTCAGTTCATCGAGCGAGAAATTCGTCCTGATTTAATGGATGCGCTGCAACGACTGCCAATATCATTGCTTCAACCACTCTTACTGAGAGAATTGGAAGACATGACATACGCAGAGATTGCAACCATTCTAGACGTTCCCAGCGGCACGGTGATGTCACGCTTGTTTCGAGCCAGACGAGTACTTAAAGACCGACTTACTAAGAATGTGCGGGAAATCGTTCAACCGGAGGTTGCAGATCATGAATTGCAGTGAGGCTCGTCCACTATTAGATTTGCTTAGCGATGGCGCCCTCGAAACTAAAGATTCGGCACTGGTGCTCGATCATCTGAAGTTATGCAACGACTGTCAGCACGAATGGACCGACCTGGAACAATTACGTGCCAGCTTTCAGGAGGCGAAAGACAAATCTCAATTGCCAGCCGGGTTAATGGAGAGAATATCGCTGAAACTCAAGGAAGAAGAAAGAAACGAGCATAAACTATTTTTCAAACAATACTCTCGCCCAGTATCAATGATGGCAATTGCGGCAGGCCTGGCGTTAATTGGATTTCTTGTTTTACCGTGGATCCATCTAATTGATATCAAACCGGCCTCGATACAAACAGCATCTGCGGATACCCTGGTAGAAGATCTCGTTTCGGAAAACACTTTAGAGCCGGTTATAGATAGAAATGAGCTTGCTAAAAAAGTAGGTTATGACCTGAAACATGTTCGGCTGCCTGAGTGGCAGATGAACCAGTCCGGCGTGTACAGATCGCTAGCAACCACACCAATAGCAAGATTCGATTTCGTGCGAAAGGGCCAATCAGGCGATCAGCACCTCAGTTGTTACCAGGCTCCTCAGGGGGTGATTCAGGCGAAAGTCGCTAACCTGGAGAATCTTGACGGCAAACGCGTACTCTTAGGCAGCCACGGCAAATTTCAATTTGCACTGTGGTCTCAAAATGGACGAGACTATCTATTCGTAACAGCACTTCCCAAGCCACAGCTGGAAGAAATCGTCCGCGGCGCGTAAGTCGGATCGTTGGATCATTCACTTCAAATCCCTTTGGATTTTTAGCCAATAGGAAGCTCCTCTACTGCTTTCTCGAGTTTTTTGGCGCAATAAAATTATTTTTGTCGGCGGTAAGAGATTGAAAAATATTTTTGGGCAAACCAAAATTTGTCTCAAGAACATTGTCAGGCTGGGATTTAATCCAGTCAGATAAAGAAATTTCTTGATAATTTCCATTATCTAAAACAATGAGTGTTTCCGAATCTTCTGTATTGGATATATTCTCAATGTAATGCCCATAGCCCATAGGAATATAACAAACATCACCAGGACCAAATTCTTCGGTACGGGCTCTGCCGGCAGAACCGAATATGGTGACACGAGTATATCCAGATATACAATACTGCCATTCGTTCGCAATCGGGTGCCAGTGCAACTCACGTATTGCTCCAGGCGCGAGCTTTTGAATAGCGCCGCTCATGGTGGTAGAAATAGGAAATTGTTTTTTGGAAACCAGGTTAAAAGTACCACCAGTAAAATAAAGCGGCTTTTGCCCACCTAAGTGATATTTGTGCGTAAGCGGTGGCGGAGTTTGAGAAGCCGATTCAGGATCAGCAGGCAAAGGTGGAGGTACCGGACCTTTAGCTATATAGACTTCTTTCTTTGGAAAATTGGCAAAAGTAGAGGCAGGCATACCAAAGTTTTTCGCCAGTACTTCCGGTGGCGTATTAGCCAACCAGTCGGTTATGCTGAAAGTAGCAAATTCAGAAAATGCGCCACTGTCAAAAACAAGAATGAAATGACATTCCTCATCTCCAAGACCTTGAATAGAATGCCCGTGTCCGCGTGGGAAGTACCAGACATCTCCTGGTCCAAAATCCTTGACTTCAAATCTGCCTTCTGGATCAATTACGGTCACCCGACAATGTCCCGTAATTACATAAGCCCATTCAGCGGCGTTCGCGTGCCAATGCAATTCTCTCAGCCCCCCTGGCTTCAAATACATAGAGACTCCGGCAATACCTTTTGATATAGGAAAATTTTCTTGACCAGCTTCTCTGGCGCTGCCGCCCTCGAAAATCCTGGCATTCTGTTTTTCCAGCTCAAATTTAAATGTAGGCAATATTTTTCCCGGCAAAGAATCAAATACGGCTTCTGCGTGCGCCGGCCTCGACAATATGCAGCCTATTAAAACGACGATCGTAACCAGCAAACTATTGCATCTAGCTTTTAACATAAGTCCTCCACTTATATATCATTCACCTTATATCAGATTTAATTTTTAACCAATCAAACAAAAACATTTGCGCGCGTGGTTTGGAATTAGGTCAATTAGTCAGTCGAGCTTGGGGTCTCGATTTCGGAATGCCGAGCCGCCACAATAGCCGCATCCAGGGAGGCTTTGTTAGTAAGCAAAGTATAGCGTCCTGGCCAATTCTTTCTAGCCGAAATTTCTTTTTCTGGCGCCGGCACAACCGTATTTTCTTTTGGCTGGAGATTTTTTGTTTCAGGATTTATTTCAGAGTTTGTTTCAACTTGACCCGCCATCACTGCTGGTTCAAACGAATATTGAGGAAGAGATGCTCCCGAGTGTTCAGAACTTATTTGAGTTATTGGTTTTGGTTCACCGTTCTCCAACTGTTTGCGGATTTGACTGTTGATCTCAATCAGGTTTTGAAACAGTGCAGCAATCCTGCCTCTTAGTCCGGAAGCATCTTCACCGGTAAAAGTGATGTCCAGTTTTCGTTCAGTGACGTCGATGATATTGCGATTCTCAATGAATCGCACCACAGTGCGGTAATTCTCTTTAGTTGAAGGCTCAGCCAGTCCAAAATGAGAAATGAATATTTCTTTGATTTTATTGAATACAGCTACTTCCCTGGCATAAAGATATTGTTTGTATTCAAGCACCGCTTTTTGCTTATCCTTTAGAAATCCATCCGCTGGATTTTTTTCTCGATGAGCCTCTAAAAATCGTTCTACGCTCTTATCTGCCTCGAACAAAAGTTGCCAGCTTTCCTCCAACTCTTCCATGCAGGCTAACACCGGCCCATAGAATTGCGAAAGCTGCTCTCGACGAAAACTAAGACTGCGTTCTCGCTCTTCCCTTCTTGCCTCATGAGAAAGAGATTGTTTGTTGGCCATCAATGTGAACCAGCCCGTCACAATGCCGCCAAGAACACCACCAATAGTGGCCAGCACACCGCCAATCACGGCACCTAAAACAGTGGGATCCATGGCTTAAAACTCCATAAGTTATGTTATTGTACACAACATATAGTTTGATTGCCATTATATATATGATTAATATCTATTCGATAGCCTTTTACTATCGAGCTAAACTTTTTGTTGCTGGAGTCGAGTTAGGCTCGCCTCAGAGCGCAGCTCCCATGCCTTGCTTTGTTGGCGCTTGGCCGTCTCGATAGACTGGCGAAAGCATTTCTCAGCAGCAGCGTGATCGTTTGACTCTATGAGGACAAGCTCACCTTTAAGACGCTGCAATTCAGCTTCGTGAGAGCAGTCATCGTTCTTCTGCAGCAGCGCCAGACCCTCATCCAATGCTTGCTGTGCCTCAGTCAACCTACCAGCTTTCATGTAGGCTTCGGCAAGCACACCTAATTGGGCAGGCACGGTTAAGGTGGCAGCGATTGCTTTAAATGAATGCACCCCTTTTTCCAATAATGCAAGCGCTTCGTTTAGCTCCCCCCGCAAAAACATGCTCGCCCCTGCAAAAAACGTGCCAGTAGCGTGCCACAGAGCAAACCCTTGCTCACTAGCTATGGCAATTTCTTCTGTAGATGCTGCCTGTAATTTGTCTGGCATCTGCAAATACTGATACAGCCAGCCAGTGAAATGCAAGGCATGCGCCAAGCTGAATGGATGCGCAATCTGGCGCGCCATTGCGATCATCTGCTCATTCACCTTAAGAGCTTCCTGCGGATAACCAAGATGCCAGAGCGCCAAAGACAAATAACAACGAATGTGCAGCGCCGAATTCTGTCCGGTATTGCCTGACCAAATGCGACATTGCTCCAAATCTTCGTATTGCACAATCGCCTCTTCACAATGTTTGCGACAATCAGAAAATTCCCCGCGATAAAATAATGTCACCGCCGGAGCGACATAAGCTTCCATAATCATGCTGCGATCTTCCGCTTCCTTAGCCAATGTCATCATTTCGCCGGCAAGCTCCGTACATAGTTGAAGATCACCGCGCACGAGATGCCAGCTCCAATTTCCCCACATGACCGCAAACAATTGCGGAGTTTGCCCAATTTTTTTACACAGTTCACGCGCTCGCGCAAACGTTGCACCAACCTCGTGCGCAGCGTAACCCAAAGCCGCTTGATATACCGAACCCAGCAGATTAAGTAGCGCCAATTCATTGATGTCACGCCCCGGCGACTCACTTAGCGAGGCGAGCAACTCCAGACCCTTTGTCAAATGACTAATAGCTTCAATGTTTGCAAATTGCTCCTGAGAGCGCAACCCGGACGCCAGCCAATAGCCAATAGATTTTTCTGTAAGACCCGCCTCGGTAAAGTGATGGGCAAGTAATTCAGGTTGTGTCTCTACAGTTTGCGGAAACTGCGCTTCTAGAACTTGCGCGATTCGCCCATGGAATTGCTGTCGCTTGGTCTTAACAAGCGCGTTATACAACGCATCTTCAAGAAGTGCATGTTTAAAAATATAAATAGACCGGGGCGGTCGACTTTTCTCGTATAGAATTTCTGCTTGCACTAATTTAGCTAGCTCATTGTCTAATGTCGGTTTGTCTATGTTGCCAATGGCAGCCAGCAGCTCATAACTAAACTCACGCCCAAGAGTGGCAGCCAACTGGGCCACTTCGCGATTCCCTTCCATGCGATCTAAGCGAGCCATAATCAAATCTTGAAGAGTAGCTGGAATCTCACGTGCCAATAAAGTTTTACTGAGGGTACTACTATCGCTCAAGTCATCCAGCACACCAGATTCTTGCACCATCGTCGTAAATTCTTCAATAAATAGCGGCACACCACCAGCTCGGTCATAAACTTGATCCACCACCGTATCGGGTAAATTGCTGCCTGTTTTCTTACGCATCAAATCGCCAACCTGACGCTTAGTAAGCTTATTAAGAGGAAGACTAGTCTGATTCGAAAGCGCTGCCCAGGGTGTACGAAATTCTGGACGAAAAGTGAGCAGAGTCAAAATTCGATCATGCAATCCTTCAGCTAGAAACCCTCCTAAAAATTCAAGAGTAGAAGCATCGAGCCAGTGTAAATCTTCAACAATAAACAAGACCGGTTGCTTGTCAGCATATGCGTGCAACCATTCTTTAAGAGCCCTGAACATTTCCTGTCTTTCGCGTACTGGAGGCAAAACAAGCGAAGAATACTTGTCATCGGTTGGTAAAGATAAAAGTGAAGCAAAGAGCGGCACCACATCTGGTTGCGCTAGATCATATTTTTCT
>Ga0206992_1103_pt1 | contig 17937 bp, 15 predicted proteins | sample Alteio_BWMinCont_6_FD_153267 | JGI IMG/M metagenome (GOLD analysis project Ga0206992, IMG submission 153267) | Enriched cells from forest soil in Barre Woods Harvard Forest LTER site, Petersham, Massachusetts, United States -... | ecosystem: Environmental > Terrestrial > Soil > Temperate forest >... | reverse complement strand
TTTCTTGGTTTTGAACGCATTTCATGGGAATAAGACGAATGGAAGAATGAAGGCGAAATGCTTGCGGGCATTCCGGCCGTGAAATCGCTTAATCGACGATTAGACTTCAAGAACAAATACAAGGTTTTCTGGCAGCGGTGAACCGGGCCCGCAATTCTCAACAACTCGCGCGCGTTCATGGTTCATGGATGATGGATGAAGGACGAGGAACATTTGTTGACTCAAAGCGATTCATGTGGGAAACTAATGCCATGCACGACGCACCACCCACCATCGACCTTCTCGACGATCCCGCCACCCTTGAAGCCGACCACCGAGCCGTCCAGGATTTCGCCGCCAACGGGACGCCTCTCGACCCGGCCGTGGCCGCGCGGGTGCGCGCCCGGTCCGACCGCGCAAGGGAGGCCACCTTCCGGCGCATCGGATACGTGAATGGGGACGAATTGCGGCGGCCCTCCACGGTTGACGAATGAAATACGTCTTGGATGTCTCCGTCGCGGAAAAATGGTACTTGCCTGACCCGAATACCGCGAAGGCACTGAAACTCCGCCTCGATTTCTATTTGGGCGTCCATCTGCTTCTGGCCCCCGACATCTTCCCTGCCGAATGTGCCGAGATGCTCGTGAAGGCCGAGCAGAAGGGGATCATTCCCCAAGGCGACACGGCACTCAATCTTGACGACTTGCTAGTCGTCGCGGTGCCGCTGCATCCCTCGTTCCCGTTGCTCCAGCGTGCGGCGGCGATTTCGCTCTCGACCCGGCTCACCCTCTTCCCGAGCATGTACTTGGCCCTCGCCGAGCGGGAGCAGTGTCCGTTGCTCACTGCGGACAACAAGGTAATCCGCGCTACGCGCAAGCAGTACTCGTTCGTTCTTCCGTTCGCCGCCCTCCCTTGACGCTGACTGCGGATGACAGCGCGACCGGCAAACCATCCAATGATAGGGTGGCAACTCGCGGGTCGACGCTTCCAGGATAATTGAAGCAGACCTGAGCTGGGAAGGGGTCGTGACGCCAGGGCTGCGGCAGGCCCCAGCTGTCACGTTTTGAGCGACCGCTTGTTCAAAGTTCGGAAAAAACTTCACCCCATGTCGATTTCGCTGCCCCTCATTCGACATATAAGTGGCTGCGGGGTTTCGCCGGTCGGGGCCGACCGACGGCCCGGGTCGCCAACCAAAAACGATAAGGAGTCACGACCATGCGCTTCATGATGATCGTCAAGTCCAACGAGAGGTCGGGCCTTCCGCCCAAGCCGCTCATCGACGCCATTGGAAAGCTCTCCGAGGAGGCGACCAAAGCCGGCACGATGGTCGGCAGCGGGGGGCTGGGCCCAACCGCGCTGGGTGCCCGCGTCCGGCTTTCGCGAGGGGAAATCAGCGTGATCGACGGGCCTTTCGCCGAGGCCAAAGAGGTCGTCGGCGGGTATGCGCAGTTTGAACTGACATCGAAGGAAGAGGCGATCAAGTCGGCCGTCAAGTTTATGGAACTTCACAAGCAACTCTGGCCGGGCTGGGAGGGCGAGACCGAAGTTCGCCAGATGTTCGGGCCGGAAGACTTCCCTTGTAACGGCTGACAAGCCCCTCAAAGGTACTTGCGCACCTCATCGATTAGCTCGCCGTATCCGAAGGAATCGGTGCCCTGAATGATTGCCGTACCTGCGTCGGCCTCCTCGAAGATCTGGTACAATCCGAGGGTCGTCAAGAATTACGCGACACCTTGGCAATGGTTTATCTGAACCGGAGTCGCGCACTGGGCGGGCTGGACCGGCATGAGGAGGCATTGGCTGATCTTGGCGCCCGCATCCGCCTGCGCGAGGACCTTGTGCAGCGCGAGGGCCGCAGCGAATTACGCGATGGGTTAGCGTTAGCTTACAATAACGCCCAGCAAGCAAAGTTGTTGTTGCGGATGGGTCAACGGGAGAACGCTTGCCAACGGGCGCGTCGTGAACACGGCATCGTAATCGCGGGCAAACTCGATGTCGTGGGCGATCAAGATGTCGACGTAGTCCGTTTTCAGGCGACTCAGCGACGCGTCGAGGCTGCGCTCCATCGCGGCCGGCGAGAAATCGAATTCGTTGGTGTCGATGCGCCCCGCTTTCGTGCAGAGGTAGATCTTCTCTCGCCAACCGCCTTGCAGGATTTCGCCGAGGACCTCTTCCGAACGTCCTTTGCCATAATAGGCCCTGGTATCGACGAGATTGACGCCGGCATCGATGGCGGCGTGAACGCAATCGGCAACCTCCGACGGGGAAACCGGGCCATATTGCTGGCCGATCGCCGCGCCGCCTTGGCTGAGAATGGATACGTTCACGCCGGTTCGGCCAGTTCGCGGTAAAGCATGGAGCATTCTCGGACAGTCTTGGGCCAATGTCGCCTTTCGCTCCGCGAAAGGCGACATTGGCTTAACGAAATTCGCGGGTGAATTTACCAAAGTAACGTATCAATTATTCGCCGAACGCGGAATAATCTCCGGCAGACGGCAACGGGCTTTTGCATTAGCAATGCTGCTTAAGGCAAAAGCCCTCGTCTGTGCGTAGCCGAATTCGCCAGAATTCGGGTCTCGCCAGGGTACGAGGCCCGAATTCTGGCGAATTCGGCTACGGGCCAGAGCCGATTGCACTTCGACCACGGAGGGACGAAATGACAGTTGCTTCCATGACCCCGTTCATCCATCTTCGCCAAAGCATCCTGCTTCGCGACGAGTCGGGGCTGACGGACGGCAAACTGCTTACGCGGTTTATCGAGCAGCGGGACGAATTCGCCTTCGGCGCCTTGGTCCGCCGTCACAGCGCGATGGTTTGGGGCGTTTGCCGTCGCGTCTTGTCCGGGCTCCACGACGCCGAAGATGCCTTTCAGGCGACTTTTCTTGTGTTGGTTCGCAAGGCGGCCTCGGTCGCGCCGCGCGAGGTTGTCGGCAACTGGCTGTACGGAGTGGCCTGCACGACGGCCCACCGGGTAAAGGTTGCGTTGGCGAAGCAACGCCGGAGAGAGACGCAGATGACCGAATTCCACGAACCCGTAACATCCTTACCCGACCGCTCGACCGATCTTCACGCCGTCCTCGATCAAGAGCTTTGCCGGCTGCCGGATAAATACCGGGCGCCCATCGTCTTGTGCGACTTGGAGGGCAAGACCCGCAAGGAAGCCGCCCGGCAACTTCGCTGCCCCGAAGGAACAGTCGCGGGCCGACTGGCGCGGGCCAGGGCGATGCTGGCGAAGCGAATGGGTCGGCACGGACAGGCGATTTCCGGCGGGGCCCTGGCGGTGGCGCTTTCACAAAATGGAGTGTCGGCCAGCGCGCCGGCCGCGGTGGTTTCTTCCACAATCAAAACAGCGAGCGTGCTGGCGGCGGGGGGCTCGATCCCACCGGCAGTGGGTGTTCTTATCGAAGGAGTGATGAAGACCATGCTGATTACGAAACTGAAAATCGGGGCGGTCGTCTTGATGTTCGCCGGAGTCATCGGGCTGTCGATTTGCGGAGTGTTTCCCCTCGTGCAAGCGGATGAGCCGCCGGTCCCGAATGTCATTCCGACCAAGGCCGCGCCAGAAGCTGCTAGGGAGGCGCAAGACCCCGCCGCGAAGGACTCCTCGAATAAGGGATTGGCCGATCTCGAAGCGAAGCAACTCTTGAAGTCGCGCATCATTGCCCAGGCCGAAACCAAACTCAAGGAACTGGCCAAGTCGGACAACGATCCGGACGTTCGCCAAAAAATCGCTCAGATCGAAGAGGCGATGCAGGAACTCAAGAAAATACAGACGCAGATTCGCGACGATGATGAAGCAAGTCGAAAGGCATTCAAAACGGCCACACCCGCGGCGGATGCCAATCGTGCGCACCCGGCGCCGAGTCGCGATCAGCTGCCGCCCAGGAAGCCGTATGTCATAGCGCCGGGTGACCCGCTTATGATCGAAGTTTATACTCAGCAATTACACCTTACACCCAACCCTGCGGCACTTCATCCGCAACCGATCTCGGGCCAGCATCTCGTACGACCGGATGGCAGAGTCTCCCTTGGCATCTGGGGATCCGTGAAGGTTTCAGGCCTCTCGCTGAAAAAGGCAGAGGATTCCATCCGCAAGCACGTGTTCGAGACGATGCAAGAAGAGAAACGCGAGGACGGTCGTTCCAGAGTAGAGGTTCCGGAAAAACTCCTTGTATCCGTGAACGTGCCGACTAACGAAGGAACACTGCTTCAAATCGATGTCAAGGTTTGGGAAGGTGATCCTCTCGGCACGCGGGAAGCCGGCACACTCAAGCTTTTGGCGGAACCTCGCTTGGTCACGCAACAAGATCGCCCCGTGCGCTTCTTTTCCGGCGGTCAATATCCGTTGTTGCAGGACGGCCATCAAATCGTGCTCCTCGACATCGGTGATGGGGTGGAAATCAGTCCCGGAAAAGTCAAAGACGGGAAGGTTTACGTTGACGTCAGCGTGACCACCACCTCGAAAAAGACAACTCTTCCAATCCAATGGGAATCCCAGCAAACCCGTATCGGCGCGCTGGCAAAGTTGGGAGAAGTCGTGAAATCCCGTTTGGGAACGGGAAGTAGCACCAAGCAGACTTGGATCGAATTCTCGGTGCAAACAGTCAAGCCTTGAAACAGCCGGGAGCGTTTACCCGCTGGTTTTGCGATCATGGAAGGAGTGATGAAGACCATGTTGATTACGAAACTGAAAACTGGAGCGGTCGTCGTGATGTTCGCCGGCGTCATCGGGCTGTCGATGAGCGGCGCGATTACGGCGATGCATGCGGGGGAACCGACAATTCCAAAAGTCGCTCCGTCGAACGAAGCGGCCAAAACCGCCAACGATGAAAAGAAACCGATCGCTCCGGGTATTCGCCTTGTCATCCCTCAATTGGGACCCATCCCCCTGGCGCTTGACTTCGGCTTCCCGATCATCCCGCCGCCGAAACAGCTTCGATTCGACGTCTTGATTTTTCAGGGCGATCCTCTTGGCAGCAAGGAGGCAGGCACGCTTGAAGTCTTGATGAGGCCTCAACTCGTGACTCTCGAGACCCAACGAGGGCTCGTTCAGGCTGGACAGCAATACCCAGTGAAAATCGACGACAAAGTCTCAGATTACACTCCCGGTGTAACCGTTGAAATTACTCCCGGAACGGTCAAAGACGGAAAGGTTCGCATCGACGTCACGATGACAAAAAGCACCGTTGCGGAAAACTCAAAGGAAAAGGTCCAATTCAATACCGAAAGCACGCGAATCATCACGACCGTGAAATTGGGCGAAGTCGTGAAACTCCGTTGCGGCAAAGAGACGTGGATCGAGTTGTCGGCCAGTCTAACCAAGCCCTGACTCGCGCCCAACCGACCCTAAACCGATCACGGGATGCGCGAAGCTCCCGGCATAGACTTGAGCCGATTTGAGCCCGTGATACAATGAATCGGGCGAAATCCCCCGCGCGTGGCGGTTCGAAACGGCGAATTGGCTGCAAAAAAGGGCGTTATTCTCGTCGCGATGGCTCGTCTTTAACGGTGAGCCAAATGTTGGCGCTTCTCGCTTCAAATGAGGAAGCGGGATGAAGATAGAACAATGAATTCAGACCCGCCACCGGCTGGAGCGCGTCAGAGCGACTTCGAGGCGCTGTATCAACGGCACAACCGAGAAGTCTGGGCACTTGCGTATGCCAGGTGGATGGATGCCGACATGGCCCTTGACATCGCTCAAGAGGCCTTTATGCGGCTCTGGAAACAGTGGGAAGCTGGGGAAGATATACAAAATCCCCGGGCCTGGCTGTTGAGGGTGGCAAGAAACCTTGCGGAAGATTACGCAAAAAGCGCCTTTCGCCGTAATGGGACCACACCTCCTCAACTGATGAATGGTGTACACTCGAAAGAGTTGCAGCCGTTGGAATTGTTGGAGCGTCAGGAAGCGTTCGCCCAGATGCGGGCCATTCTGGAAGAGTTGCCGGTCGGGGATCGAGACATCTTGACGCTGCGGTATGCCTTGGATTACGACGCCCAGCAGATTGCCGAGATACTGGGTATTAATGCGACGGCAGTCCACATGCGGTTGAGCCGAGCCCGGCAACGGCTGGCCGACCGGTTGACCGCCCAAGGGATGAAGACAATACCATGAATACAATCGAACAAAATCCGGACGTCGACAAGATGCTCTCCACTTTCTTTAAAGCGGAGATGCCTGTCGTGTTCCCGAGTTTGAAGCTTCCTTCGATGGGAGCACGAATCGACATGCCGATGCCGGCCGTCAGCCGAAGCGCCCACCGCGACGGGCAGACGATCTCCAAGAGCCGTTTGTCGCTGGCGGTTTCTGTCGCTCTGTTGATCGGCGGCTGCTGGTATCTTTCCGACCAGATGGGTAACGCCCCGGAACGCTCCAAGGCGACCAAGGTATCGGGCGACGGCGCCACCATGCCGCCGAAGATTCGCAAGGCGATCGAGGAGCCGAAGAAGGCCAGCAACATGCCTTGATGGTTTGCGGAATCAATCGAACCAAAGCGACACGGCCCAACAACCACGCGTTGTTGGGCCGTGTTGGCGTTTGGTGCAAAGCTTCGCCCGCAACTCTTCTGAGCCCGCCGCGCGAGCAAGGGTTGCCCGGCATTTGCAATTAACCCTTGCTTGCGCGGCGGGCTCAGAGCAATCTCGAAGCTCCGCAAAGCCGGGTTCCCTTCCACCCACCCCTTGACTTATACTAATCTGGCCTTTCTCGCCGCGGCCTCTCTCCGCCGCCGCCCCCACAAGGAGGTTATCTCAGCATGTGCGGAATTGTCGGCTACGTCGGGCATCGTCAAGCCGAACCCATTCTGGTCGACGGCTTGCGCCGCCTCGAATATCGCGGCTACGACAGCGCCGGTATCGCCACCCTCACCGGCGATCGGCTGCACCTTCGCAAATGCGCGGGCCGGGTCAGCGATCTCGGCGCCTTCCTGGAAACGTCGCCATCCCCCGGATCCCTCGGCATCAGCCATACCCGCTGGGCCACCCACGGCCCCGCCAACGACATCAACGCCCATCCGCACGTGGCCGGCGAAGGGGACCGCGCAGTGGCCGTCGTGCACAACGGCGTCATCGAAAACTATGCCGTTCTAAAACGACAATTGCAGGCGGAAGGCATCGTCTTCCAGAGCCAAACCGACACCGAGGTCATCACCCAGCTCATCGCCTACCATCTCAACGGCGATCTCGTCGAAGCGATTCGCAAGGTGCTCCCTTTGCTCAAGGGGACTTATGGCCTGGCGGTCGTCAGCCCGCGTAACCCCGATCTGATCGTCGGCGCCCGCCTGGGCAGCCCGCTCGTTGTCGGCATCGGCGAAGGCGAACACTACCTGGCGAGCGATCCGTCCGCCCTGGCCGGCAACACCCAGCGCGTCGTTTACCTCCAGGACCACCAGCTGGCCGTGCTCACCTGCGCGGAATGGCACATCTACGACAGCGAGCGCAGCCGGGTCTCCGCGCGGGTGCAATCGATCGATTGGGATCCCGGCGAATCGGACATGGGCGGCTTCGCGCACTACATGCTCAAGGAGATTTACGAGCAGCCGGAGGCCCTCGAGAACGCCATGCGCGGACGGCTCAGCGACCCCGATTCGTCGGCCCATTTCGGCGGGCTCAACCTCGACACGCAGCAACTTCGCCACGCCGATCGGATCATCCTGACCGCCTGCGGCACCAGTTACCACGCGGGCTTGGTCGGCGAATACATGTTCGAGGAACTCGCCCGGATTCCCGTGGAAGTCGAGTACGCCAGCGAATTTCGCTATCGCAATCCGCCGATCGATCGCAGCACCATCGTCATCGCGATCACGCAGTCGGGCGAAACGGCCGACACCCTGGCGGCCCTGCGCGAATCGAAGCGAAAGGGGCACCCGGTCCTTTCGATCTGCAACGCCGTCGGCAGTTCGATCGCGCGGGAAGCCGACGGCGGCGTGTTCCTGCGGGCCGGCCCCGAGATCGGCGTCGCCAGCACCAAGGCGTTCACGTCGCAGGTGACAGTGCTGGCGCTTCTGGCCCTGTACCTGGGGAGAATGCGGCACCTGTCGAGCCTCCAGGGCGCGCGGATGATCGATGAACTGCGAGCGATGCCGGAGATTCTGCGTAAGACGCTCCGCTGCCATGAAGCGGTGAAAAGGCTGGCGGAAAAATATTTCAACGTCGGCAACATGCTCTATATGGGAAGGCAATACTTGTATCCGGTGGCGCTGGAAGGGGCGCTGAAGCTGAAGGAAATCAGTTACATCCACGCGGAGGGCTACCCCGCGGCCGAGATGAAGCATGGGCCGATCGCGCTGGTGGATGAGGTTACGCCGTCGATCTTCCTGGTGCCGCGCGGCTCGATCTTCGACAAGGTGATGAGCAACCTGGAGGAGGTCAAGGCCCGCGGCGGGCCGGTGATCGCCATCGCCAGTGAGGGCGACGACGCCGTGAGCGAGCACATCATGTCGCGGGCCGACGAGGTCATTTTCGTGCCCGACGTTCCCGAGTATTTGCAGCCGTTGGTGACGGTGGTGCCGCTGCAACTATTCGCGTATCACATCGCACTATTGCGTGGGTGTGACGTGGATAAGCCGAGGAATCTGGCGAAGAGCGTGACGGTCGAGTAATTCGAGGGCCGTTGGGAGGCGGCGTCCTGAAGCGTGGCCAGTGGCCATCCCTGGCCGTCAAGGGCCTCCTGTCGCCGATGCGCTGCCAGGCCGTCTTGCCGGCCAAGCGATTTCCGAATTCCCATCGCCGCGCCGGAATTCGAAGGTAGATTAATGGTTCCCCTCGCCCCTCGCAAGGAAAACCGATCGCCGATGACCGACTCTCCGCTCCCCAAAGATCGACTCATCCATCTCTACAAACAGATGCTGCGCATCCGGCGCACCGAAGAGCAACTCGTCCGCTCGCACCAACGCGGCTTGATCCACGGGGCCTGTCATACCTACATCGGGCAGGAGGCGGTCGCGGTCGGCGTCTGCGCTCATCTCACCAACAACGACACGGTCTTCAGCACGCATCGCGGTCACGGCCATGCCTTGGCCAAGGACGTTTCGCCGCTCGAACTGATCGCCGAGCTCTACGGTCGCGCGATCGGCGTCTCGCGCGGCCGGGGCGGCAGTATGCACCTGTTCTGCCCGGAAGTCGGCATGATGGGCACCAGCGGCATCGTCGGCCCGTGCATTCTGCAAGCGGCCGGCGCCGGCTACAGCGCGATGCTGATGAAGACTGGCCGTGTCGGAGTCGCGTTCTTCGGCGACGGCGCGGTCAACAACGGCGCGTTCCACGAAGGCTTGAACCTGGCCAGCATCTGGAAGCTCCCGGCCATTTTCGTTTGCGAAAACAACCAATTCGCGACCGAAGTGCCGTTCGCGTACGCGGCCGGAAACCCGAGCGTTTTCAATCGCGCTTGCTCCTATGGAATGCCGGGCTTCCAGCTCGACGGCAACGACGTCCAGGCAATCCACCGGGTCGCTGGCGAGGCGGTCGAACGCGCCCGTTCCGGCGGCGGGCCGACCCTCCTGGAATGCCAAACCTACCGCACGCGGCCGCATGCCGAGGGCATGGGCGATCTCGGCTACCGGACACGCGAGGAGATCGAAGAATGGAAGGGTCGCTGCCCCATACAACGGCTCAGGAAATGGCTGGTGGATCATTCGCAAGCGTCGCAGCGCGAAATGGACCAGATCGACGCGATCATTTCTGAGGAAATTCAATCGGCCAATCAGTCGGCCGAGGCGGCGGCCTTTCCCGATCCAACCTCGGCCGCGACCCACGTCTATGCCATACCCGAGCGGCAATCCGCCGCGTCGCCTTCGGCCGGCGCCCGCGAAATCAGCTACATGCAGGCGACCCTGGAAGCCCTCAGCGCCGAGATGGCGGTCAACCCCAAGATATTCGTTCTGGGCGAAGGCATTGGCAAACGCGGCGGCAACTTCAAATCGACCGCCGGGCTCTACGAGCTGTATGGCCCTCAGCGTCTTTGCGATACCCCCATTAGCGAACGCGGCTTCGTCGGCCTGGCTTGTGGCGCGGCCATGACCGGGACCCGGCCCGTCGTGGATTTCATGTTCGCCGACTTCGTCCTGGACGGCATCGGCGAGATCGTCAACCAGATCGCCAAGATGCAGTACATGTCGAGCGGCCGCATCAAGTTGCCGATCCTGCTCCGCGGCTGCGTCGGCATCGGCCACTCCGCGGCGACGCACCATTCTGGCAACTACTACCCGATGTTCGCTCATTTCCCCGGCCTGCGGGTCGTCGTGCCGTCCACGCCTTACGACGCCAAGGGGTTGCTGCACCATGCGCTGCGCTGCGACGATCCGGTGCTGTTCCTGGAACACCGCGAACTCTTGTCGCTCAAGGGAGCGGTACCCGTCGAGGCCTACGAGATCCCGTTCGGCCAAGCGTCGATCGTGCGCGAAGGGACCGACGTCACGGTCGTCGCGCTGACCTTGATGGTTCAGAAGACGCTGTCGGTTCTCGATACGCTGGCGTCCGACGGCGTCAGCGTGGAGCTGATCGATCCGCGCACGGTCGCGCCGCTCGACATCGAGACGATTGCCAAGTCGGTCGCCAAGACCGGACGGCTGCTGATCGTCGACGAGGCATTTGCCCCGTACGGCATCGGCGCTGAAATCGCCGCGCAGCTGGCGGACAAGGGCTTCGACAATCTGGACGCGCCCATTCGCCGCGTCAACGGCGTGCACACCCCGACGCCGTACAGCCCGACGCTGGAAGCGGCGATTGTTCCAAACGCGAAAATGATTGCGCAAGCGATTCGCGATCTGATGGCGGAGTGACGAGTGTGCTTTCCCTTGTGGGGCGGACAGGAATTCTGGCGATTTGACCACATGGACTGCGGCGCTTTACCGCCGCTTTTGTTTTTCCTTTGAAGCAAACAAAAGAATTGCTTGTAATGGCCGATTTCGTGGGCGAGGATATTCGTAAATCGGGTCTTCAGGAATACTCAATGCCGAGAATGGACCTCCGAACCGGCAAGAAAATCCGCCCAAAGACCGCGATCAAAGGCAAGCGCTACCGCTGCGCCAAATGCCGCAAAAGAAGCCCGAAACCGGTCAAAACTCCGGCCCCGTGGTATTGCCCAAACTGCGTAAAGCAGATCGTGAACGCTTGCTCCGAACCTACCCGCATCCTTGAGGAGTCCGCCGCTCATGACCGGTCTTGAACTTGCCAGGAAATTCTACGAGTCTTTCGACAAGGACGACATTCCGAGCGTGTTGTCGTGCCTTGCCGACGATATCGTGTGGGAGATGAATGGCCCGCCCGCGCTGATTCCGTATTTTGGGACCTTTCGAGGCAAAGCAGAAGTCGAGAGGTTCTTCGCCAAGGTTTTTGCCGAGGAGGAGATCCTCCAGTTCGCAGCCGAGCAGTTCATTGACGGCGGCGATTCGGTGGCGGTTGTCGGGCGGGAACATTGTCGGGCGAAGTCCACCGGGAAGGATTTCTCGGTGCGGTGGACCCACGTCTTTGATTGCCGTGACGGCAAGATCGTCCGGTGGCGAGAGTTTATCGATACGGCGCCGATGGCGGCCGCCTATCAACGCTGAGAATGCTTTGCGCATTGCTTCGACAAAGATTGTCGCCTTTCGCTCCGCGAAAGGACGATTGCCGCTCGCGCTCCATCCTTTCGCGGAGCGAAAGGCGACAATTCGCGCTCCATCCTTTCGCGGAGCGAAAGGCGACAATCAATCGACTTTGCACAGCCGGCGACGAAAAGTCGGCGCCAACAATCTCAAGCCGCCCTGGAATAGCCGCCCGTCACGTAGCGATGAATGGCGCCGGCGACCGGAAGAAAGTGCTTCTGGAATTGAATCGCTGGCATGCGTCCCTCGTTAACCCGCGCGTAGAGCACGTTGCGGCGGTTGCGGATCGCCCACGGCGTCGCCAGGCGCAGCCACTCCATCCGCAGCGAGTCGATGCCGTCGTTGGCGACGTGCCGTTGAACTTCCTCGACCGGCTCGGCATAGGCGCGGCAACTGGCGAACTTGCGCAACCACGCATCGCCGGAAATGTACTGGTGCAACGTCGATGAGCGGGCGCCGCTCTCTCCGAGCAGCGGAAATTCATAGTTCTTGAGATTGGGGCGCACCGCCGCCGCGATGCCGATCGCCGCATCGATCAGGACGCGGCACAGGTCGTGAGCCGGATCGATGCCTTCGGCGGCGTCGCCCGCGACGAAATCGATCGATTCGCTCAGCAGCGCGTCGGCCAGCTCCTGGGTGATGGCGTTGAATCGTTCCTTTTCTCCAAGCAGCAACGAGTGATGCAGGCCGCGTTCGGTGCAGCGGCCGAAGAGACAGCCGATGCGGGCGCCGGCTTGCTCGACGATGGCCGCCGTCGTGGCTATCTTGAGCTTTCCCGCTTTGCACGCGCTCGAGGTAAGCACGAACACCGTCGGCCGTGCCTGTTCCAGCCAGCCGTGCACCAGGAGCTCGTGTCCGGGGTGTGCAATGATTAGCGCCGTGCGGCGTCCATCCCAGAACGAACGAGAATTCGGAGAACCTTGCATAACCATCCCTGCACGATTGAAAGCCAGCCCCCCAATGACAACGAGCCGCGTATAGCGGCTTGTTGAAAACGTGACAAGGCGGATCGGCCCGATGCACTCTGCGGTCCGGCACGAAATTGTAGCCGTCGTCGTAAGCGATCGGACCATTCGCCGCCGCAGGGTGCTTCCTCGAGATTTCCAGGGAAGCCCTTTGCCGTCCCGGAAAAACGGTCTTGATTGGACGGAAATCGAACCGACGATCGTACTTTCGCGAGCGCCGGCAGATGAAGAATTAGAAAAACCGCCAAACAGAAAAATAGGTGTCCCTTTTTTCTCCGAATTCTCGATTGTCTAAGAGGGCGCTGCGTCGGTGTCCCTTGTCTGCCGTGTCGTACCTCCGTGCGCTGCTATTCTTGAATACGCGCGAAAAGGCACAAAATGACCTTGGATTCCGAATCGCTTTTCCGCCGGTTAGCCGAACACGCGCTGGTCGGAATCTACATAATCCAAGACGAACACTACGTTTACGCCAACCCGAAGTTCGCCGAAATATTCGGATACACGTTGGACGAAGTGCTTGCGCTCGACGATTGGCTCGAACTGGTTGCGCTTTCAGACCGCACGCTCGTCGCCGAGCGGGTGCGGCAACGCCTCGGCGGTCAGACACAAGTGGCCCGCTATGCCTTTCATGGGCTTTGCAAGGACGGAACCATCATCGATGTGGAAGTTTACGGCAGCGTGACCAATTTGAATGGCAGACCGGCAGCTCTCGGCAACCTCGTCGACATCACTGATCGCGACCTCGCCAAGGAGGCAGCTCGCGAAAGCGATGAGTTATTCAGGCGGGCGTTCGATGATACGAACGTGGCAATGGTTCTCACGGATCTCAACCACCGTTTTGTTCGCGCCAACGGCGCCTTTGCGCGTATGTTCGGTTACTCATTGGAGGAAATCTTACAGCGATCAATGCCGGACATTTCCCATCCGGACTCTTTGGAAGAGAGCTTCGAGCGCCGGAAGAGTTTGCTTGCGGGCGAGAGTCGTTACTTCGAGATGGAGAAGCGCTACTTGCACAAGGACGGCCATGTGCTTTGGGGCTCGACCAACGTTTCCCTGGTGCGCGACGCGAACGGCAAGCCGTCGCTTTACGTCGGCCAGGTGCAGGACATTAGCGAGCGCAAGACGGCCGAGGAGTCGCTGCGGCAATCGGAAACTCGCTATCGAAGCGTCGTCGAAGGCTCCGTCCATGGAGTCCTTATCAAACAAGGGCCACTGATTGAGTACGCCAATCCGGCCTGCTTGCGCATGCTGGGTTACGAGAATTGTGAGGAGCTCGTCGGGCGGCCTTGGGAAATCATTGTGTCGCCGGAAGACCTCCCGACACTGCGGCAGCGCGCGGAAGCGTGCGTCAACGCGGAACCCGTGGCGCCTCATCCCGGATGGCAAGGTGTTCGAAAGGACGGAAAACGAATCTGGATTGAATCGACAATCAGTCCGATCACCTGGCACGGGAAATCGGCCGTCTTGTGTTTTCTGGTGGACGTCACCGAACGCAAGCAACTCGAATACCAGTTCCGGCAAGCGCAGAAAATGGACGCCGTCGGCCGTTTGGCGGGCGGCATCGCCCACGATTTCAACAACCTGCTCACGGTCATCAACGGCTACAGCGAGATTGCCACCGGCATTTTGCACGCCGGCGATCCGCTTTACGAGATGATCGACCAGATCCGAAAAGCGGGCGAGCGCGCCGCGTCGCTGACCCGGCAACTCCTTGCCTTCAGCCGCAAACAGATCCTCGTGCCCACGATTGTCGATTTGAACTCCCTGCTCAAAGAGCAGGGGCGAATGCTCGGCCGTCTCATCGGCGAGCACATCGACTTGAAATTCAGGACTGATCCCGATCTCTGGAGGATCAAGGTGGACCCCGGTCAGATGGAGCAAGTGGTCTTGAACCTGGTCGTGAACTCCCGCGATGCGATGGTCGATGGCGGCAAGTTGATCGTCGAGACGAAAAACGTCCAACTCGACGCGGCCGTCGGCCGCTCCCACCTTGAGATTGGAGCGGGCCAGTACGTCATGCTGGCGATCAGCGACACCGGATGCGGCATGGATGCGGCCACCCAGGCGCTCATCTTCGAGCCGTTCTTTTCGACCAAAGGCGAAAAAGGAACCGGGCTTGGCCTGGCCACTGTCTTCGGCATCGTCAAACAGAGCGGCGGCGGCATCAGCGTCTACAGCGAGGTCAGCATTGGCACGACAATCAAGATCTATCTTCCGCGGGCGCTGGAAGACGCCGGCGCGGGCAACCCGATCTCCCTGTCGGGCAAACCCCAGCAAGGCAGCGAGACCATCCTGTTCGTTGAAGACGAAGAAGGCGTGCGGAAGCTGGGCAGCTTTGTCCTCAAGAGCCTCGGCTACTCCGTCCTGAGCGCTGGCAATGGCGGCGAGGCGTTGATGCTCGGCAAACAACACGAAGGAGAAATTCATCTGCTGATTACCGACGTGGTCATGCCGAAAATGAACGGCCGCCAGCTGGCCGAGCAGCTGCTTCCGCTTCGCCCACAGGTCAAAGTGCTGTACACTTCCGGATACACCGACGACGTGATCGCCCATCATCAGATTGTCGATTCAGGTGTCCCGTTCCTGGCCAAACCGTTCACGGCCAATACGCTGGCCTGCAAAGTTCGCGAAGTGCTCGATGGCGGTGGAAGTCGATAGGTTGACTCAAGAAATGACCCCGTTAGCCCGACGCGCAAGCGAGGGGGCCCATGAGGTATGGTGTGGAGAAACAGAATCCGAAGAAAGTGGCCGCCATTGTCACCGAATATCGGCACTGGTGTCACGCCGACGTGATCGTCGGCAAGATTTTGGAAGGGTTCAACCACGACGGGGGCGCCGGACCCAACCTGAAGGTCGTTTCGATGTTCGTGGACCAGTTCGCGAAAAACGATATGAGCCGTGACCTGGCGAAAAAGCACCAATTCAAAATATACGACAGCATCGCCGAGGCGCTGACCATCGGCGGCAAGACGCTTGCCGTCGACGGCGTGGTCATCGTCGGCGAACATGGCACGTACCCTATCAACGACAAAGGCCAGACCCTTTATCCGCGTCGACGGTTCTTCGAGGAGACCGCGAAGGTTTTCGAAAAAACCAAACGCTCGGTCCCGGTCTTCAGCGACAAGCATTTGGCCGCCGCGTGGTCCGATGCCAAATGGATGTACGACCGGTCCCGCGAACTGTTTGTCCCGTTTCTGGCGGGCTCATCGATTCCGGTCACCTGGCGACGGCCCGAACTGAAACTGCCGAAGAACTGTGAACTGACCGGCGCGGTGCAACTCGGTTACGGCCCCCACGAGGCGTACGGCTTCCACGCCCTCGAAGGGTTGCAATGCATGGTCGAGCGCCGCAAAGGAGGCGAGACCGGCGTCAAGGCCGTCACGTTTCTCTCGGGCGTGGATATGTGGAAGGCCATGGACGACGGCAAGTTCTCGAAGGACATCCTCGAAGCGGCGCTGGCGCTTGTCCCAGCGCACGCGAAGGGAAGCTATCGGGAGGTCTGTTCCAAGCAGAAGGAGGCCGGCGCCTTCCTGATCGAATACCGCGACGGTCAGATAGGTGTGGTGGCGATCCTCAACGGCTATCTTCAGGAAAATGACGGAGGCGCCTTTTGCTTCGCCTGCCGGATCAAAGGCGACGATAACCTCAAAGCAACGCAGTTCTACACGCAACAGCCCGATCCGTTCGGTCATTTCATCTATCTGGTCAAAGCGATCGATTCGCTCATTAACACGGGGCATGCGCCGTATCCGATCGAGCGAACATTGCTGACGACGGGCATGCTCGACGCGCTGTTGACCAGCAAGCACGAGGGCGGCAAGCGCATCGAGACGCCGCATCTGGAGATCAAGTATACGCCGACCGATTGGCCGTTCGCGACCGATCCGATTTCGAAGGCGATGAAGCGGTGAGAATGAGGCGATTAGTCGGATGTCTTTGCGCTCTTCGGCGAGAGTCGCGGAAGCGACGAGAAGGACAATGGCGCGGATTGCCCCAGCGAAAGGCCAAAAGTGAAAAAAAAAGAAATTCGCCGAAATCCGGAAAATCTGCCAGTGAATGAAAGGCGATGCGAACGGGATGGGCTCGTTTATTAAAAGAGACGTCCAGCTCACTCCGCGCCGCCAAGCTCGATTCCGCCAGGAACAACCGTGATTTCGACGAAATGCAAGATCCGGCCAATTTTTCATTTTTGACAAAATAATTAGCAATCGTCCAACTGAGATGGCGATACCGCGTTAGAACCTTTAGTATTGGATTTATAAGTTCTACAAAGGAATTTCCCCCACACAGGTCAATTCCTAGGCGCAGCCCGTTTTCTCTTACGCCGGTTTTTTTCCTCTACTCCCCCTGCTGTTCGATCCCATCGCGGAGGCGGTGCGCGCTCGAACTCGTCAATGGAGGCCTGCTTATGCGGCTCGATCAGGAATCGGGTTTTCCCACCACGCACTCGGACTCCGAGCCCGGAGTCGTCGTCGACGGGACTGCTCCCACGGGAAAAACGCTCTCGTTTTCGGTGGGAAGTCCCGGCCCGTCGATGTTCGTACAACTCGCGGACCTCGCCGAGAGCAACGGCCGAATGGACCTCGCCGAAGAGTTCCGGAAGCGCGACCGCGAAGCCAATGCCTCCCCGCCAGGGCCGAGCCCGGAACAAGCAGCGGCCGCGAAACTGCTGGCGCAAGCGGGATTGATCGCGTTGAAAAAGCGCGACCTATCCAGAGCACGCTCGAAATTGGACGAGGCGATCGCCCTCGATGCCGATTGCCATGACGCGCACGCGAATCTTGGCGTCCTGTTCGGCCAGACCGGCAAACGCGCGGAGGCCGAAAAGCATTTCCGCGAGGCCATCCGCATCCGCCCGGAGCACGCAGCCAATTACGGTAACGCATGTAGTGCCTGCCTCGAAATGGGCAAACTCCCCGAGGCCGAGGAAACGATCCGCAACGCGGTCGAGCTGGCCCCGAAGGAAGGCAGTTATCTGCGGCAACTGGGCATCGTGCTCGACCGTCGCGGCCAGACGGCCGACGCCGAGAGCGCTTTTCGCGCAGCGCTGGAGCTCAAGCCCAACGATGTGGACAGCAATCATCGCCTGGGCCGATTGCTCTGCAAACTGAATCGGCCCGCCGAGGCGGAAGCCTGTTTCCGCAAGGCCACGGAGCTGGAGCCCGATGTCGCGAACCACTGGAACGGCCTGGGCGGCAGCCTCGAAGCCCAGAACAATACGCGGATGGCCATTCGCGCCTACCGCGTCGCCGTGAAACTGGACGACAAGAACGCCGAGAGCCACAACAACCTCGGCGTGGCGCTGGCCGCCGAGCGCCGCTGGGCCGAAGCGGAGGCCAGCTACCGTCAGGCGTTGTCGTTGGCGCCCCGTTCCTGTATGGTTTTCAACAATCTTGGCAACAACCTTCGCTCGC
>Ga0206992_1102_pt1 | contig 17999 bp, 30 predicted proteins | sample Alteio_BWMinCont_6_FD_153267 | JGI IMG/M metagenome (GOLD analysis project Ga0206992, IMG submission 153267) | Enriched cells from forest soil in Barre Woods Harvard Forest LTER site, Petersham, Massachusetts, United States -... | ecosystem: Environmental > Terrestrial > Soil > Temperate forest >... | reverse complement strand
TTTTTCGATCTTGCGGCTGGAGAATAATTTCATCAGCGCGGTCGCCGCTTTGGTACTGCGGGCGAGGACCAATGCGCCGCTGGTATCGCGGTCTAAGCGGTGCGTAAGTTTCGGACGCTGGCCGGCATCGAAGGTGAGGCCGTCGAGCATTTCATCGAGGTTGCGGGTGATTTTGCTGCCGCCCTGCACGGCCAGCCCGTAAGGCTTGTTGATGACGATGAGATTGGCGTCTTTGTAGAGTACCCATTTGCGGATTTCTTCGAATTCCTCTTCGCTGACTTTGCGCTTTGGCTTGGGCATGTCGTCGCACTCTTTGAGCGTCAGATCGGGGCAGCGCACGATCTGTCCGGCGAGGATGCGGTCGGACGTTTTGGCTTTTTTACCGTCAACGCGGATGGAACCTTTGCGCAAATGTTTCTCCAGCATCGAATGCGGAAAGCCGGGATAGTGGCGCTTGAACCAGCGGTCGAGACGGATATCGTTATCGTCGGGCGCGACGGTGTGTTCGGTCGGGCTCATATCACTACCGAGCGGAAAATCAGGAGGCCCAGAAATAGCGCCAGAATCGAAAGCACTACCGATCCGCCGATATAACAGGCAGCCAGCCCATAAGTGCCCTTTTCAATCAACATATACGATTCCATGGAAAAGGTTGAAAAGGTGGTATAGCCACCTAAAACCCCCACCGCTACCAGCAAATGCAGTTCTTTGGCCTTTCCCGGCAGTAATGTCGCCATATAGCCGATCCATAACCCCATCAGGAACGAACCGGTGATATTGATGAGGAAAATCGGCAGCGGAAAATCGCCCGTGTCGATCTTGCCGACCCATACGCTCATGCCGTAGCGCAGGACCGAGCCAAATGCGCCGCCCATCGCTACATATAGGACCGGCAGTAATTCCATCACATCTGTACCGTAAGAACATTCACACGGCCACCGCGCCCATAGGCGATTTTCCAGTTATGGGTTTCTTCACCCAGAAATTTTGCCAGTTGCGCCGCCGATGTTATTTTCGTGCCGTTGATTTCCAGGATGACATCTCCCCTGCCCCAACCGAGATTGATGCCATGGGTGCTGGCGCCCGCTGAAATGACGATAACGCCGCTGGCCGTTTCATCCAGCCCCAGTTCAATGGCCAGAGCCGGGGAGAGGTTGGCTACCGTTACTCCGTCGAGCGGATTGCGGCCTTTGATGGTATGCAGATCGCGCTTGGGGCTTTCCGGCGGCGCGATAAGCTCAATATTGAGGGTTTGCGCGGCACCATCGCGTAATATTTCAAATTTGGTGGGTTCACCGATTTTAGCCAGCACCAGCCGGTATTGCATATCACCCGGGCTGCTGATCGGCGTACCGTTGATGGAGGTGATGATATCGCCAATTTTCAGGCCGCCTTTTTCCGCCGGGGAATCGGGATAGATACTGCGGATAATAACACCTTGCGTTGATTTAAGCCCCATCGAATCGGCGATCTCACGCGTCACTGGCTGTCCTTGCGCACCCAGCCATGGATGCACCACGCGACCGCCTTCGATTTTGCTATCCATCAGCGAGCGTACAATGTTGGAGGGAATGGCAAAGCCGATGCCGAGCGACCCGCCTGATTTAGAGTAAATCGCCGTGTTGATGCCGACCAGTTTGCCATCCGTCGTCACCAGCGCACCGCCGGAATTGCCGGGGTTGATCGAGGCGTCGGTCTGAATGAAATACTGGTAATCGGAAACGCCTTCGGCTTTGCGCGCTAAGGCTGAGACGATACCGCTGGTCACCGTCTGGCCGACGCCAAACGGATTGCCGATGGCAAGCACGATATCGCCCACTTCCAGCGTGTCGGAATCACGCATTTCAAGAAATGGCAGCGGCTCTTTGGCTTCGATTTTTAAGAAGGCCAGATCGGCCTTGGGATCTTTCATCAGCACCTTGGCTTCGTATTCTTCTTTGTTGGACAAAATGACGGTAATTTCCTGGGCATCCTTGATGACGTGATGAGCCGTGACGATAAATCCATTCGGATTGACGATTACGCCCGAACCCAGCGAGCTGATCACCGCTTCGCGCGGGCGGCCGCCCAATGTTAAACCCTGACGGCCGAAAAACTGCTGGAAAAATGGGTCCGCCATTAAAGGCGAGGTGTTTTCCATCACCGTCACTTTTTGCTTGGTGTAGATATTCACTACCGCCGGGGCAGTCTTTTTTACTATCGGCGCGAAGGAAAAATTGATGTCGGTTTTAGATAACGGCACGGTTTTTTCTTCGTCGGCCAAAACTGGTGAGACAATGAAAAATGCAGTTAAAAATAATGCGGAAAAGGCACGAAGTCTCATACAAAGTCCAACCATTTGTTTTCGTCATCCCCGGCTTGTCCGGGGATCTAGAGCAACGAGCGCTGACCCTGCATCTTGCTCTAGATCCCGGCCTTCGCCGGGATGACAGTTAATAAAAAAGCAGCCCGAAGGCTGCTTTTTTACATCATTTCTTAGATCAAGTCACCAATTATGCAGCGGCGGCTTCGCCGGTAACAAGACCTGAATCCTTGCCTTTTGCCGTCACGTCGCGGTCAACGAATTCGATGATCGCGAGGGGAGCATTGTCGCCATAACGGAAACCGGCTTTGAGGACGCGGATATAACCGCCCTGGCGGGTTTTATAACGTTCTGCCAACACCGAAAACAGCTTGGTCGTGATGTCGTTATCTTTGAGCATCGACAATACCTGGCGGCGGGCGTGCAAATCGCCGCGCTTGCCCAGCGTTACCAATTTTTCGACCACCGGACGAAGGTCTTTCGCCTTCGGTAACGTCGTCGTGACCTGTTCGTGCTTGATCAGCGCATTGGCAAGGTTAGCGAACATCGACTTACGATGGGCGCTTTTGCGGCCTAATTTGCGGCCTGACATTCCGTGTCTCATGGTCTTCTCCTTAGTTTAGGAGTGCTGAGTGCTGAGTGCTGAGTAAAAAAAACTCTGCACTCAGCACTCTAAACTCAGCACTCAATTAATACGGATCCTCGTACTTACGCGCGAGTTCTTCGATATTTTCCGGCGGCCAGCCAGCGACTTCCATACCGAAGCGCAGGCCGATTTTAGCCAGTTTTTCTTTGATTTCGTTCAGCGATTTGCGGCCGAAATTCGGGGTTTTGAGCATTTCCGCTTCGGTTTTCTGCACCAGATCGCCAACATAAACGATGTTATCGTTCTTGAGGCAGTTGGTAGCGCGGACCGAAAGTTCATCGAGGTCATAGACCTTCTTGAGCAGATACGGGCTGAATGGCAATTCAGGTTTCGCTTCTTCCTTCTTCTCAATTTTCGATTCTTCGAAATTGATGAAGAGCTGGAGCTGATCCTGCAGAATGCGGGCAGCGAGCGCTACGGCATCTTCTGCCGTTACGGAACCATCGGTTTCCACCGTCATAGCCAGGCGATCATAGTCGGTGATCTGGCCAACGCGGGCGGTTTCCACCTTGTAGGATACTTTGACCACCGGTGAGAACAATGCATCGACCGGGATGAGGCCAATCGGCGCATCGGCAGCGCGAACGGCGCGAACGTAGCCTTTGCCGGCTTCAACGGTCATTTCCATATACAGCTTCGCACCTTTATCGAGCGTGCAGATGACGTGGTCTTTGTTGATGATTTCGACATCGCCACCCGTTTCGATCATGCCGGCTTTGACTTCGCCGGGACCGGTTGCGGTAAGGCTGATGCGCTTTTTCTCGGCGCTGCCCATTTTGAGGCGCAGTTCCTTGATGTTCAGAATGATGTCGGTGACATCTTCGCGAACGCCCGGAACGGACGAGAATTCATGCAATACGCCTTCGATTTTCAGCGTCGTGATTGCAGCACCCTGCAAGGACGACAACAGCACGCGACGGAGTGCAACACCCAGCGTATGGCCAAAGCCACGCTCAAGGGGTTCGGCAACGATAGTTGCCTGGCGCGGGTTATTTTTCGAGAGTGCGATCTCAAGCTTCGTAGGTTTAATCAGGTCTTGCCAATTTTTTGCTAACATTTTCGCTCCTTTGTTTCAATCCTGTGAATCGCGATAGCGATTGCACAGGATCCATTTCGTTATTGATCCTGCGCTGACGCTTCGCGTCCCGCAGGATTGATACACTATACTCTCCTTCTCTTCGGCGGACGGCAGCCATTATGCGGCACCGGGGTCACGTCCTTGATCGACGTGATCTGGAAGCCCACCGTCTGTAATGCGCGCAATGCGGATTCGCGGCCTGCGCCTGGGCCTTTGACCAATACGGCCAAGGTTTTCATGCCGTGTTCCTGTGCCTTGCGGCCAGCATCTTCGGCGGTAACCTGCGCGGCATACGGGGTCGATTTACGCGAACCCTTAAAGCCATGATGGCCAGCCGACGACCATGACACCGTGTTACCCTGCGTGTCGGTAATGGTGATGATGGTGTTGTTGAACGACGCATTCACATGCGCCACGCCGGTGGAGATATTTTTACGCTCGCGCTTTTTTACGCGGGCGGCATTTGCTTCTTTAGTTTGAGCCATTTTCTTTCCTTTTTCGCTTCACTTCCCGCGGAAACGGGAAATATCATTGCATTGTTGTTTAACATGGATCCCCGCTTGCGCGGGGATAACGGGAATCTAAGCAGCAAAGCTGCTAAGATTTACCGTTACTTGGTCACCATTTTCTTGCCAGCGATCGGCTTTGCCTTGCCCTTGCGGGTGCGGGCGTTGGTATGGGTGCGCTGTCCGCGAACCGGTAATTTCTTACGATGACGCAGGCCGCGATAGCAGCCAAGATCAACCAGGCGTTTGATATTCATGGAAACTTCGCGGCGAAGATCACCTTCTACCGTATAGTCGCGGTCGATAATTTCACGGATTTTGATGACTTCCGACTCGGCCATCTGATGGACGCGTTTTTCCGGAGGCAAACCTGCTTTTTCGCAGATTTGAGCCGCTTTCACGCGACCAATGCCATGAATATAGGTAAGCGCAATATCAAGACGCTTAGCAGAAGGAATGTTTACACCAGCAATACGAGCCACAAAAACCTCGAAAAATGAATAGTTTAACTTAAAATTTGGTTAAGAGGAGCAGAGATTCTAGGGATATTTCTGCTTCCGTCAACCCTTTTTGACAACTTTTTCTGTATTTCCAATAATTGCTTCGATTTGATTGGTGACTTCGGCGATATCCGCCATGCCATCCACCGACACCAAAACATTTTCTTTATCATAATAAGGCAGCAAAGGCGCCGTCTGGCGATGATAAGCTTCCAGCCGTTTGCTAACGGTGGCGGCATTATCGTCCTCGCGGCGGGTAAATTCAGTCGCACCGCAACTATCGCATACGCCCGCTTTAAGCGTAGGCTTAAAGCTATCGTGATAGCCGGTGCCGCATTTAGCACAGGAAAAGCGCCCGGTGATACGGCTGGTCAATTCGGCGTCGTTGACCTGAAGCTCGATAACGTAATCGAGGCGTTTGCTTTCAGCGATCAGCATGGAATCGAGCGCCTCAGCCTGCGCTACGGTGCGCGGAAAACCATCGAGGATAAAACCTTTTTGGCAATCGGCTTCGCGGATGCGGTCGCGGATCAAATTGATCATGATATCGTCGGAGACGAGCTGGCCTTTGGCCATGATATCTTTTGCCTGAAGGCCGACCGGCGTTCCGGCAGCCACCGCGGCGCGCAGCATATCGCCGGTGGAGAGTTTTGCGTAGCCGTATTTCTTATTCAGGAAATCAGCCTGGGTGCCCTTACCGGCACCGGGAGGGCCGAAGAGGATCAGGTTCATTTCATTTTCCCTTTCAATTTCGCCTTTTTGATAAGGCCTTCATACTGATGGGCGAAGAGATGCGATTGCACCTGCGTCGAAAAATCGATAGCGACGTTGACGACGATCAGAAGACCTGTGCCACCGAGTTGGAATGGCACCGAATATTTAGCGACGAACAGTTCCGGCATGACGCACACCAGCGCGATATAGATAGCGCCGACGGCGGTTAAGCGCGTAAGCAGGTAATCGAGATATTCAGCCGTCTGCTGACCGGGGCGGATACCGGCGATGAAGCCACCGTTTTTTTTCAGATTATCAGCGGTCTCGGCCGGATTGAATACGATGGAGGTATAAAAAAAGCTGAAGAAAATAATCAGGCTGACATAGGCGACGATATAAAGCGGCTGGCCATGCGCCAGATAGGTGCTTATCGCCTGCAATACGCCGTTGCCGCTGCCAGCATGGAAGCTGGCGATGGTGAGCGGGAAGAGCAAAATCGAACTGGCGAAAATCGGTGGGATGACGCCGGCGGTATTGAGTTTCAGCGGCATATGCGTATTCTCGCCGCCGAACATCTTATTGCCCTGCTGGCGTTTGGGGTATTGGATGACGACGCGGCGCTGGGCGCGTTCCATGAATACGATAAGCGTAATCAGGCCAAGCACGGCGGCGATAATGAAAAAGATAAAGAAGGTGGAAATGACGCCGGTGCGGCCCAGTTCAAACGTACGGCCAATGGCGTTGGGCAGGCCGGCGACGATGCCGGTGAAGATGATCATCGAGATGCCGTTTCCGATGCCACGCGCGGTAATCTGCTCGCCGAGCCACATCAGAAACATCGTGCCGCCAGTCAGTGTCACGGTCGTCGTGAACAAGAAAAACAGTCCCGGATTCAATACAGCCGAGCCATGCGCCCCGGTCATATTTTCCAGGCCAACGGCAATTCCGTAGCCTTGAAAGGCCGATAATAATACTGTGCCGTAGCGCGTATATTGGTTGATTTTGCGGCGTCCCGCTTCGCCTTCTTTTTTAAGTGTCGCCAGCTGGGGAATCGCCACCGTCAGAATCTGGATGATGATCGACGAGGAAATGTAGGGCATCACCGCCAGCGCTAAAATCGTCATGCGCTGCAACGCGCCGCCGGAGAGCATGTTGAACATGCCGAGCACGCCGCCCTGATTTTTCGCAAAAATTTCAGCGAGGATATGCGGGTCGATCCCTGGTACCGGAATATAGGTGCCGGTACGGTATACAATCAATGCGCCGACTAAAAATAAGAACCGTTTCTTAAGCTCGGTAGCTCGCGAGAGCGTTCCGAGATTCATATTAGCGGCGAGACGTTCGGCGGCTGAGGTCATAAGGAGGGATGACTGGATGATGGGATAATTGGATGATTGGAAAAGAGGGTAACAGGACAGAGGTAAGAAATATAGGTTATATTCTTAGTCATCCGATCATCCCATTATCCAATCATCAATAAAATTAGGCAGCGGCAGGCGCCGCAGGTAATGTAAGCGTGCCGCCAGCTTTTTCAATAGCGGCTTTTGCTGACTCCGACGCGAAATTCACGCTCAAGGAAATTTTAGCGCTGATCGTGCCTTTGGCCAGGAGCTTCACTTCGGTTGCGGCTTTACGCACCAGGCCCGCTTTTTTGAGCGCTTCGAGATCGATTGGTTTTTTCGCATCGAGCTTGCCGTCATCCACTGCTTTTTGCAAAGCGGAGAGGTTCACGACTTCATATTCATGACGCATGTGGTTGGTGAAACCGCGCTTAGGCAAACGGCGATGGATCGGCGTCTGACCGCCTTCGAAACCGTTGATGCGAACGCCGGTACGGGCTGTTTGGCCTTTGCCGCCGCGACCTGAGGTTTTGCCTTTGCCGGAGCCAATACCGCGGCCTACGCGCATCTTGCGATGGCGGGCGCCTTCGTTGTCTTTAATTTCATTGAGCTTCATAACTTTATTCCTAAACGTAAATGTTAGCCGACTTTTTCTACTTTCACCAAGTGGCGGACTTTATACACCATGCCGCGAACGGACGGGGTGTTTTCCAGCACTTTACTGCGGTGGCGCTTATTGAGGCCGAGGCCGATCAGCGTCGCTTCCTGGTCATGGCGGCGGGCGATGGAGCCAACGAGTTGCGTTACTTTGATCTGGCCATCAGCGTCTTTCGCTTTGGATGGGCCTTTTGCTTTCACAGCTGGCTTTACCTTAACGGTTTTAGCGGGTGCTTTTACAGCCGTCTCGCTTTTGGCAACAGGCGGCTTACCGGTTTTTGGTTTTGCTTTTGTCTCAGTCATGACCGTTATTCCTTAGTATCCGTCTTTGGGTTTTTGGATTTTTCGTTTTCACGGCGCTCGACGATATCGCCGACTTTTTTGCCACGTTTAGCCGCAACAGCGCGTGGCGATTTCATATCGTGCAGCGCGTTGAACGTTGCTTTCAACATGTTATGCGGATTGCTGGTGCCGACCGATTTGGCAACCACGTCCTGCACGCCGAGGGCTTCAAATACAGCGCGCATCGGGCCACCGGCGATAATACCGGTACCGACCGGAGCCGTGCGGATGATCACCTTACCGGCACCGAAACGACCGTAAAGATCATGATGCAAGGTGCGGCCTTCGCGCAGCGGAATACGTACCATCGACTTCTTTGCGGAATCGAGGGCTTTACGCATCGCGTCGGATACTTCCTTCGCTTTGCCGGAGCCGTATCCGACTTTGCCTTTGCCATCACCAACGACGACGAGTGCGGCAAAACCAAAGCGGCGACCGCCCTTCACTACTTTTGCGACGCGGTTGATGGAAACGAGCTTATCAATCAGCTCGCTGCCTTCTTCCCTGCCTTGTGATTTCGATTCATTACGTTGTTCGCGTGCCATAGTTTCTTTCTTTCTCTTTAAGGCGTACTTGGTACTTGGTACCTAGTACTTAGTGATTTTCTTACCGAGTACCAGGTACTAAGTACCAGGTACGTTTTTCTAACTAAAATGCTAATCCGGCTTCACGAGCCGCATCCGCCAATGCCTTCACACGCCCATGGAACAAATAACCACCGCGATCGAACACTACGTTCTTCACTTTGGCATCCTTGCCTTTTTTTGCTATCAGCGCACCAACGGTCTTCGCCGCTTCTACGGTCGAGGTCGATTTTACAGCCGACTTCACTTCCTTATCGAGCGACGAAGCACACGCCAGGGTCACCCCCTTGCTGTCATCGATCAGCTGCGCATAGATATGCTTGCCGGAGCGGAACACGGAAAGACGAACGCGGTCCACCGCTCTCTTCCTGATCTGGATACGGACGCGTTCCTTGCGGCGTGCGAAGAGCGCTTTTGATTTAACTGCCTGTGACATAGTATTTCATTCCTCTTTTAAGGCGTACTCGGTACCTGGTACTCGGTACTCGGTTTTACTTCACCGAGTACGCAGTACCGAGTACCAGGTACGATTTTTATTTCTTCTTACCTTCTTTAGTCCTTACATATTCGCCTACTTTGCGCACGCCCTTGCCTTTATAAGGCTCTGGCTTACGTAAAGAGCGAATTTCCGCCGCGACCTGGCCGATCAGTTTCTTATCGAAACCGCTGATCGAAATGCTCGTCGGTTTTTCGCACTTGATTTCGATACCGGCGGGAATCGCGAATTTGATTTCATGTGAGAAACCCAGCGCCATCGTCAGATAGTTCTTATCGGCGCTCGCACGGAAACCGACGCCCTGGATTTCGAGCTTCACGGTATAGCCCGCGGAAACGCCCTTGACCATGTTGTTCAGCTGATTGCGATACGTGCCCCACATAGTGCGTGCGCGCGTGGCTTTGCTGACCGGGTGAACCCAGGCCTTGCCGTCTTTCACTTCGACAGTGACTTCCGGAGCGAGGCGGATTTTCATTTCGCCTTTGGCGCCTTTAACGGCCAGGTCCGAACCGTTGACCGATACGGTCACTCCGGATGGAATCGCAACTGGCTGTTTACCTACACGTGACATGACGTTCTTCCTTCTTTAACTAAAATACGCTGCACAATACTTCGCCGCCGACATTGGCTACGCGTGCATCGAAATCCGACATCACACCTTTGGAGGTGGAGAGGATGGCGATGCCGAGGCCATTGTAATATTTCGGCAGTTTGGAAATTTCACAATAAACGCGGCGTCCTGGTTTGGAAATGCAGACGATTTCCTTAATGACGCGTTCGCCTTCATGATATTTCAAATCGATTTCATAGACGGGCTTTTTGTCTTTTTCCGTTTTGCGGTAATCGCGGATAAAGCCTTCTTTTTTCAGCACCTCAAGCACATTGCCCAGCAGTTTGGAAGCCTGCACGGTGGCGCGGTCCAAACGGGCTTGCTGGCCATTGCGGATTTGCGCGAACATATCGGCTAAGCGGTAATTCATCGACATAACTGTTCTCCTTACCAGCTTGCCTTGGTGAGGCCAGGCAGACGCCCGAACGAACCAAGCTCACGCAACTTAATGCGCGACAGTTTAAATTTACGATAGGTTCCGCGCGCGCGGCCGGTGAGCTCGCAGCGATTGCGATGGCGCGTTTTGGAACCGTTGCGCGGCAGTGCCGCCAATTTGATCTGCGCCTGTAGACGTTCATCGAACGGCAGGTCGCGGTTCATGATGATCGCTTTCAGGGCAGCGCGTTTGGGCGCTTCCTTCTTGATCAGCTTCAAGCGGTTGTTGTTTTTATTAATCGAACTCTTCTTAGCCATAAATAACCTATATAATTAAAATATTATCTAACAACTCCCGCAGCAGTGTCCACAACTGGCGTTACCGGTATTTTTCCCATATCCTGTCCCGATATTTCTCTTCCTAAAAGCTCCGCTATACTAGCAGCAAGCTCTGCCGGTGCCAGCGAACGACCTGCCATAGCGATTGCCGTACCTGCAAAAACCGCGACCAGCGACTTTGCTGCTTTCGGAATGTCCTGCGAACCAATACCAGTTTCCTTAGTAGCTTGTGCATTCGCCGGGTCATTCATCCCTTTTGCAAGAAAATGCATCGCAACCACCTCTAATGCTGCCCGCACTTCCAGCGACAACGCCGTCAATGCCCGAGTACCATTCAACTCAAGCACCTGCATCCCGGCTACTTCATCGGCAGTATCACCAACAGAGGATTGAGATGGTATATTATCGACTTTCGCTATCATAAATACCCCTATTTAATAAATGGCATGTTAAAGGCAGTCAGCAATGCCCTTGCTTCATTATCCGTTTTCGCAGTGGTGACAATGATGATGTCCATGCCGCGAACCTGATCGATTTTATCGTAGTTGATTTCCGGGAATACCAACTGCTCTTTCAGGCCCAGCGCGTAATTGCCACGGCCGTCGAAGCTCTTGGGATTCACGCCACGGAAGTCGCGCACGCGCGGCAGGGCGGTGTTGATCAGACGATCCAGGAATTCATACATCTTCTGCTTACGCAGCGTGACTTTGCAGCCGATCGGCAGATTTTCACGCAGCTTGAAGCTGGCGATCGCTTTTTTCGATTTGGCGACGGTCGGCTTCTGTCCGGAGATCAGCGTCATATCGGATACGGCGGCGTTGATGACTTTGCTATCATTAACGTTTTCGCCGACGCCCATATTGATGACAATCTTATCAAGTTTCGGCACCTGCATGGCATTCTTATAGTTGAACTGCTTCTGCATGGTGGCGCGAATTTCTTTGTCGTAAGCCGCCTGCAAGCGTGGCGTATACCCAGCTTTTGCCGGGGTCTTGGCAACTTTCGCCGCTTTTTCCTTCGGTGCCGCCCCATCTTTTGTTTTAGATTCGGCTTTTTTTACTTTACCCTGATCGCTCATACCGCTTCTCCTGATTTCCGGGCGATGCGCACTTTGCTGCCATCTTCCTTGATTTTATAACCAGCGCGCGTTGGCTTGCCCGATTTCGGATCCAGCAATGCGACGTTCGATACGTGCAGCGACGCTTCTTTTTCCACGATGCCGCCAGCACCTGCGCGCGACGGCTTGGTGTGCTTCTTCACCATGTTGATGCCGCCGACAACCACACGCGACTTATCGGTGATGACCTGGGTGATCTTGCCCTTCTTGCCTTTTTCTTTACCGGCAATGACGATCACTTCGTCGCCTTTTTTTACTTTAAATTTCTTAGCCATATTCTTTTTCCTAATCTTACAATACTTCAGGTGCCAGCGACACGATCTTCATGAACTGTTTACCGCGGAGTTCGCGGGTCACCGGTCCAAAGATACGGGTGCCAATCGGCTCATTCTGCTTGGTGATAAGCACGGCAGCGTTTTTATCGAAACGGATGGTCGAACCATCTGCGCGATGAATGTCGCGGCGGGTGCGGACGATCACGGCGCGGTGCACTTCACCCTTTTTCACTTTGCCGCGGGGAATCGCTTCCTTGATCGAGACCACGATCACGTCGCCGACGCTTGCGTAGCGGCGCTGCGAACCGCCGATAACTTTAATGCACATCACGCGGCGTGCACCGGAATTATCTGCGACTTCTAAATTGCTTTGTTGTTGAATCATAGTCCTATTCCTTTACGCCTTCTTCTTTTCTGATTTCTGCTCAGAAGCTTCGTACAATACTTCCCAGCACTTCGACTTGGAATACGGACGCGATTCGATGATCTGCACCTTGTCCCCAACTTTGAACTGCTCTTTTTCATCATGCGCCGCATATTTTTTCGAACGCGCGATGGTCTTTTTGTAAATCGGATGGCTCACGCGGCGATCAACGCGCACGGTTACCGTCTTTTCGTTTTTGTCGCTTACAACGACGCCTGTCAGTACACGCCTTGGCATGGGTTACTCCTTTGTTTTCTTTTTAGCCGGCGCTTTTTTAGCCACCGGAGCTTTTGCTGTTTTTTCTTTCTTTACTTTCGCAGCCTTGGGCTTAGCCGTCCTTGGTTCTTCCACCAACAAGGTTTTAGCGCGAGCAATCGTGCGGCGCACTTCCTTGAAGCGGCCTTTATTTTCCAAAGCGCCAGCACCGGCCTGCATGCGCAGGTTGAACTGTTCTTTTTTCAAACCGAGGATCAGATCCTTCAGCTCTTCTTTGCTTTTCGCACGTAATTCAGCGATCTTCATAACTATTCTCCTTGGCGCGAGACGAATTTCGTCTTGATCGGCAGCTTGGCGGAAGCGCGTTCAAACGCTTCGCGGGCTGTCTTCTCATCGACGCCGTCAATTTCAAACATGATGCGGCCCGGCTTTACGCGGCAGGCCCAGAATTCCACCGAACCCTTACCCGAACCCATGCGCACTTCGGCAGGTTTCTTGGTAACAGGAACATCCGGGAAAATACGGATCCACATACGGCCGACACGTTTCACATAACGCGAAATCGCGCGGCGAGCCGCTTCGATCTGGCGCGCGGTGACGCGTTCCGGCTGCAAAGCCTTCAGGCCGTACTGGCCGAAATTAAGTTCAAAACCGCCCTTGGCAGCACCTTTAATACGGCCTTTATGCGCCTTGCGGTATTTGGTTTTTTTAGGACTCATCATAAAATAGTTACCAGTTACTAGTTTTCAGTTGCCAGAGGTTCGACGACGGGCGCGTTTTCATTAGCGGGCACATCATGGATCGTGTCTTTTTTCTTGCCGATGATTTCGCCTTTGAACACCCATACTTTGACGCCGATGGTGCCATACGCCGTTTCAGCGCGGGCAATACCGTAATCGACATCGGCACGCAGTGTATGCAACGGCACGCGGCCTTCGCGGTACCATTCCATGCGGGCGATTTCGGCGCCGCCTAAACGGCCGGACACGTTCACGCGAATGCCCAGTGCGCCAAGACGCAGGCAGGATTGCACGGCACGTTTCATCGCACGGCGGAACGCCACGCGTTTTTCCAGCTGCTGGGCGATGCCTTCAGCGATCAGGGTCGCATCCAATTCCGGCTTCGGAACAGGCACGATATTGATATGAACTTCGTCCTTGGTGAATTTGGACAAGTCTTTTTTGATGACATCGATATCGGCGCCTTTTTTGCCGATCACTACACCCGGACGAGCCGTGTGAATGGTGATGTGGGCTTTTTTGGTCGGGCGTTCGATGATGATCTTGCTGACGCCGGCCGCATCGAGTTTCTTTTTCAGATACGCGGTGATCTTGAAATCCTCGTGCAGTTTGTCAGCGTAATCAGCTCCGGCAAACCAACGGGAATCCCAGGTTTTATTGATACCGACGCGCAACGATATGGCGTTTACTTTTTGACCCATAATTACATCCTTACTCCAATTTTCTCATTACCCTTGTCAGGATTTTTAGAACGCAGCACATCATCTACCGCACCTCGTAATCCTGCCATATCGGCTATTTTTAATAAGTCATTTTTTAGTACTTCATCCGGCGTTTCCGATAAACCATTTGCAGCGTTTACCAAACAAACTCTCGCAGCATCCCGCATGATTTTAAAATCAGGATCTTCTTTTTGTGCATGCGTTCCTTGGCTATTGACTATGCCAATAAAATACATCACCGAGTCAAAAGAGCTATCATGCCCAATTGCCCATTCTTGTCTAGGATGCCCAAAGTCGGCATGTTCTGTCATAGACCTTAAAACCTCTTTAGCATAAGCCGCATCATCATGCCCATCTGCAGGCGTATGCATTCTCTTAATCGTTTGAAGTCTTTCTAAGGCCTCTTCAGAGGTTTTAACTAGGGCCATCTTACTTCTCCGCCTTAGCTTTAGCCGACTTTTTCGCCGCCGGCTTTTTGCTTTCCGTCTTCGCGCTGCGCGCTTCGCCGGACGCGGCTGCTTTTTTCACTTTTTTCTTCGGCGCTTCTTCGCCTTTTTCGCGAACGATCAGCGTCAGGTTAGCAAACGGTTTCAGAATGCCTGCTGACCGGCCACGGCCGCGCGTATGCATGCGTTTCATCACCAGGTTCTTGCCGACATAGGCTTCTTTTACATACAGCTCATCGACATTCAGATTATGGTTATTTTCCGCATTGGCAATCGCCGATTGCAGTGCTTTCCTTACATCGTTGGCGATGCGTTTGCCGCTGAAGGAGAGCTGCGTCAGCGCGTTGCTCACGCTCATGCCGCGAATCAACCCGGCGACGAGATTCAGCTTGCGCGGAGAAATGCGGATATGCCTTATCACCGCCTTCGCCTCATTCGCTTCGAGCGAACGTTCTGTTGCTTTCTTGCTCATGGATTAATCCTTTTTCTGTGCAGGCTTCTCAGCCTTTTTGTCTTGCGCCGTATGGCCAACGAATGTCCGCGTTGGCGAAAATTCACCGAGCTTGTGGCCGATCATGTCTTCATTAACCGACACCGGAATGAATTTCTTGCCGTTATACACGCCGAAAATCAGGCCGACGAATTGCGGCAGGATCGTCGAGCGACGCGACCATGTCTTGATGATCTGATGCTTACCGCTTGCGCGCGCTACATCCGCTTTCTTAAGCAGATAACCATCAACGAACGGGCCTTTCCAAACTGAACGTGCCATAACTATTTCCCATGCCTATTTTTAATGATGAGCTTATTCTTTTTCTTGCGTGAACGCGTCTTGGTTCCCTTGGTGCCTTTGCCCCATGGGGTAACCGGATGACGCCCACCCGAGGTGCGGCCTTCGCCACCACCATGCGGATGATCCACCGGATTCATCGCCACGCCGCGTACGCACGGGCGGATACCGAGCCAACGGCTGCGGCCCGCCTTGCCGATCACGATGTTCTGATGGTCAGGATTCGACACCGCGCCGATCGTCGCCAAGCATTCGCCGCGGATCATGCGCAATTCACCCGAACGGAGCTTCACCTGCGCATAGCCGCCGTCCTTGCCGACGAGCTGCACATAGGTTCCAGCCGAACGCGCGAGCTGACCGCCCTTGCCTTCTTTCATTTCCACATTGTGGATGATGGTTCCGACCGGAATGCTTTTCAAATGCATCGCATTGCCCGGCTTGATATCGGCTTTGTCCGAGGACACAACGCTATCGCCAACGGCGAGACGCTGCGGCGCAATGATGTAAGCCAGTTCGCCATCGGTATATTTAATCAGCGCGATGAAGCAGGTACGACCCGGATCATATTCGATGCGCTCAACCGTTGCAGCAACGTCAAATTTGCGGCGCTTGAAATCGATTGTGCGCAAAGCTTGCTTATGACCGCCGCCAACGCGGAACGAAGTCAAACGGCCATTATTATTGCGGCCGCCCGACTTGGTTTTGCCTTTGGTCAGACCTTTAACCGGCTTGCCTTTATACAGTTCCGAACGGTCAACAATAACCAGTTGGCGCTGGGCCGGGGTGGTTGGTTTAAATGATTTGAGTGCCATGTTATTTCACTCCTGCGCTAAGATCGATCGACTGGCCTTCTGCCAGGGTGATGATCGCTTTTTTCGTATCGGACAATTTGCCCACCGTGTTGCGGAAACGCTTGATTTTGCCTAAGCGGCGCAGCGTGTTGACTTTCGCCACTTTCACGTTGAACAGCGCTTCGATCGACGACTTGATGTCTTCCTTGGTCGCGTCCAGGTGAACATTGAACACAACTTTGTTCTGTTCGGATTGCGCGGTCGATTTTTCGGTAATCACCGGCGATACCACTACATCATAGTGGTAAGCGCGAGCCTGCACGACAGCAGCGGCGTCTTTCTTTTTAAATAACTTTTTCATTTAAGCCTCTCTTCCAGTGCGGCAACCGCATCTTTGGTCAATACCAACTGCTTGTGGCGCAGGATATCGTACACGTTAGCGCCGATCTGCGGCAATACATCGACATACATGATGTTGCGTGCAGCCTTGGCGAAAGCCTCATCTACCGTCGCACCGTCAATAATGAGCGGGCGATCCCAGCCGTTCTTGGTGAAGAAGGTAACGATCTTCTTGGTCTGCGGCTTGTCCATTTTCGCACTATCGATAATGAATAAGGTGCCATCGGCTTTTTTGCTCGACAGCGCAATTTTGAGCGCCAGCTTACGAACTTTTTTGTTCATGCCTACTTCATGGCTGCGAACCACCGGTCCAAAAATCGTAGCACCGCCACGGAATTGCGGCGAACGCAAGCTACCAGCGCGAGCGCGGCCTGAGCCTTTTTGCGCCCATGGCTTTTTGGTCGTGCCGGAGATTTCGCTGACCGTTTTGGTTTTGTGCGTGCCGGCGCGAGCCTTGGAACGCTGCCATTCAACCATACGGTGCAGCAAATCCTTGCGCACTTTCAGGCCGAAGATAGCGGGATCGAGCGTAATCTCGCCAGCGGCTTTATTATCTAATGTTACAACTTGCATTTTCATATATCACTCACTTACGCTTGAGGTGTTTCAGCGGCGGGTTCAGCAGCAGGAGCTTCTGCACTCTTGCGAACGCCAGCCGGGTACGGTGCTTTCGGATGCGATCCTTTTTTGACCGAATCCTTCACCAGCAAATAACCATTTTCAGCACCGGGAACAGCACCTTTAACCATGATATAGCCCTGCTCTTCATCGACCTGGATGACTTGCAGATTCTGCGTAGTGATACGGGTGGTGCCCATATGACCGGCCATTTTCTTGCCTTTAAATACGCGGCCCGGATCCTGACGCTGACCGGTAGAACCGTGCGAGCGATGCGAAACCGATACGCCGTGCGATGCTTCAAGACCAGCGAAGTTGTGACGTTTCATAACGCCAGCGAAACCCTTACCGATCGTATTGCCGGAAACATCAACATACTGGCCAGCAACAAAATGGCTGGCAACCAGTTCCGTGCCCGGCTCAAGCATAGCTTTTTCATCAACGCGGAATTCCGCGAGCTTCTGCTTTGGTTCCACTTTTGCTTTCGCATAATGGCCACGCAGCGCCTTCGATACGTTTTTCACACGCGCCTTGCCAACGCCAAGCTGAACAGCGGTATAGCCGTCTTTTTCTTGCGTTTTCTGGGCAACGACCTGGCAATGCTCAACGAGCAACACCGTCACCGGCGTCATTTCGCCGGTTTCGTTGTAGACACTCGTCATGCCTATCTTTTTCGCTATTAATCCTGTTCTCATAACTTCTTTCCTTATCCCCGCACTTGTTGCGGGGTCTGGTTACTATTTTGTTCTATTCATCCGATAACTGCTATACCGGACCCCGCAACAAGTGCGGGGATTTAAACCGCCTCTGCTTTAATTTTAATATCCACGCCCGAAGCCAGATCCAGCTTCATCAGCGCATCCACCGTTTGCGGCGTCGGATCGAGAATATCGATCAGGCGCTTATGCGTACGGATTTCAAATTGTTCGCGCGATTTCTTATCGATATGCGGCGAACGGTTGACCGTGAAAC
>Ga0206992_1101_pt1 | contig 18262 bp, 16 predicted proteins | sample Alteio_BWMinCont_6_FD_153267 | JGI IMG/M metagenome (GOLD analysis project Ga0206992, IMG submission 153267) | Enriched cells from forest soil in Barre Woods Harvard Forest LTER site, Petersham, Massachusetts, United States -... | ecosystem: Environmental > Terrestrial > Soil > Temperate forest >... | reverse complement strand
CAGGGGTGGCCGGAATCAACGATGACGTTACGGCGGGCGGCCTGGTGGCCGGTGGCATTCCCTCGCTCACGGGGACTTGTGGAACCTGTCACGACACGCCAAATGTGGGGAATCATTCATTCCCGACCCCGCTGGATATTGGCACCGGCGATCCGAATCCTTCCAATGCGTCGATCAATCTCGGCGGGCTGGACACTTCGTACCTGCCGAGCATTACCGTATGCAGGACGGACCCGGAAACAGGCTTGCCGACCACCACCTGCAAAACCACGACGGACCTCGGCCAGGCTTTGATCGATGGAAGCTTCGATCATGTCGGCAAAATCAAGGGACCGATCCTGCGCGGGCTGTCGGCACGCGCTCCATACTTCCACAATGGCTCCGCGCGAACCTTGCTGGACGTCGTCAAATTCTACGAAACACGGTTCGAGTTGACACTGACATCTCAGCAAGAGTCGGATCTTGTCACATTCCTCGGCTCCCTGTGAGCCACGGGCTTTCTTTAATCGAAACACCGCCGGATGCGGGTGATGGCCGGCTGAGCGACACTTTGATTCGGTAGACCTCCGACAGCCAGAGTGGAGATCGATTTAAGTTGTTACCCGCCACTATCGATCTGCACGCGGAAGCTGACGAACTCAACGTTGAGCCGGCTGAGGCCAGCCTGTCGAAAGCCCAGACCAGGACTACGTCGAAGCGGCCGCGGCGTACCTCGCGCATCATCTGGTCCAGTCATGGCAGGCGCGCTTTCGCGCCGCTGATGGTGTCGGTGCAGGTAGCCGCCGACATGCCAACGCGCTCATTGAGGGCGTATTAGAGGTGACGGCACGACCAGTCCTCGAAAACGGGCTTCCAGTCAGCCTGGGGTAGCTTAGTGGCCTGGTCGCACCGTCCTCATAAACGCACGGACCAACTCCGCAATCTCGTCTGCCTTTGTGTCCAGTGCGAAGTGTCCGGCATTGAGCACGGCGACTCTGGCATTCGGTACGTCGGCGCGGTAGCGTTCCGGCTCACCGGGATCAAACGAGAGATCATGCTTGCCCCAGATGACGAGGAGCTTTGGCTGCGTTCTTCTCATCCACGCCTGCCATGTTGTATAGGCGTCGACGTTGGTGCGGTAGTCATAGAAGAGATCGCTTTGAATCTGCGCCTGCCCTGGAGCATTTAGAAATGCGTACTCGTCAGTCCAAAGATCCGGATCATAGAGTTCAACGTTCGGATCGTCTCCGATGTGGCGTGTCTTCGTGGTTGCGAGTGACAGAAGATTCTTGCGCAACTCTTCTTCATGAACAGGCCGGTCCGCCCAAAACGACCGCCGTGTGGCCCAATTCGCCCCCAGGCCTTCGTTATGGGCTACCGCATCCTGCACGATGAGAGCCTGCACCTGCTCCGGATGGGCCAGGGCCATGCGAAAGCCGACCGGCCCGCCGTAATCCTGCATATAAAGGGTGTAGTGCGATAAGCCGAGCGCCTGCGTGAAGCCCTTCATCACCTGGGCGATGTGGTCGAAGGTGTAAGCGAACTTCTCGGGGTCAGGCCAGTCGCTGTGACCGAATCCAGGATAGTCGGGCGCGACCAGATGATAGTTGTCTGCAAGCCGTGTCAGCAGCGGCTGAAACATCCGCGATGACGAGGGCAGACCGTGCAGCAAAAGGATCGTGGGTGCTCCCTTCGGCCCCGCTTCTCTGTAGAAGATGGAAACTCCTTCGACCATCACTGTGCGATAAGTTACCTGCTGTTCCACTGACCCCGCCCTTCTTTGTGCATCCATGTTGTGAGTTGCGACGAGCGCGATCATGACGGTCACCACGGCTTACAAGGTAGATCTTGTCATCGATTCACGCTCGCTCGTCGTTCTATCGTTCCGTTGTTTCCCATAGCCGTTTACTTAGGCAGCTCGCGGCCTGGCCCTCGCTGCGTGATTTCCTGAACGATCCACGCGTTGCCATCGGGGTCCTGGAAGGCAACGTAGGAGCTATAGCTCTTGCGCTCGGGGTCCGGACCGCTGATGCGCGCCTCCGGAGAGAATGGTGAGCCGTGGAAGACCTCGGTCGCCTCGATGCCGCTGACTACAATTTGCTTGTGAGCCGCCACGATATCGGAGACAATCAGCCCGCCACGGAACGAGCCGGGCGTGGCGTCGGTAACTCCTTTGCCAAAGGTGATCGAGGCCGCTGAGTTCGGCGGCGTAAGCTGAACGGCGCGAAAATCGTCGCCGTTCACGATATCGTCGTCGACACGCCAACCGAGCTTTGTGTAAAACGCCTTTGCGCGATCCACGTCCGCGACGGGAACAATGGCGACTTCGAACTTCATATCGACTTTCATGGAAACTCCTTTTCCTTGCCATTTAGTTTCACGAGACTATTGCCTGCACAGGGGTCCGCATATAGATCGCGGGCCAGTGCCGTGAAGCGCGCGTGATTATGTCTTGAGAAAGTCGAGCAACAAGGCGTTGATCTGATCCGCGTGTGTGGTGCACAGGCCATGGGGAGCGCCGGGGATCACCTTCAACGTCGCATTCTTCACAATCCTGGAAGAGAGATTCGCCGAGTCATCGATGGGAACGATTTGATCTGCGTCCCCATGAATAATCAGTGTCGGCACTTCAATCTTCTTCAGATCTTCCGTGAAGTCCGTCTCCGAAAACGCCTTGATGCATTCGTATGAGGCGACGATCGAGGACTGCATTCCCTGGAGCCAGAATGAATCGCGAACACCCTGCGAGGGCTTTGCATCTGGTTTGTTGTAGCCGTAAAAGGGCATGGATACGTCCTTGTAGAACTGCGAACGATCAGCAACGAGCCCGGCGCGGATTCCATCGAACACCGACATGGGTAAGCCGCCAGGATTCTTGTCGCTCTTCAACATAACCGGCGGGATTCCTCCGATGATGACAGCCTTCTTCACGCGGCTATTGCCGTGACGCCCAATGTATCGAGTGATTTCACCACCGCCCATGGAGTGGCCGACCAAAGTAACATCCTTCAGGTTGATCTTCTCCATTAGTTCCGCGAGATCGTCTGCGAAGGTGTCGTACTCATTGCCGGTCCACGTTTGCTCAGAACGGCCGTGGCCACGCCTGTCGTGGGCAACCACCCGGTAGCCATGCTGACCGAAGAAAAGCATCTGCGCATCCCAGGCATCTGCGCTCAGCGGCCAGCCGTGGGAAAAGACGATCGTGGGGCCCGTGCCCCAGTCTTTATAGAAAAGTGAAGTTCCGTCCTTCGTTGTGATCCTGTTCATTTGAAACTCTCCTCGAATCTGTTTCTGCGGCGCGAGAGCGCTCGCAGGCTTGGGTTGACCCGCAGTCGCCGGAAGGGGACACCCCGCGACGACTAATGCGGCGGCACCGCCGATCAAGACTTCCCGGCGTGAGACAGGCCTCATTGACTTATTCATTTGTTGTCTTTCCTCTTTCAAACCACTTTCAAAACGTTGTCACGTCATTCCCAACGCTGACTTCCATACCGTCCCTCCACTTCATCGTTCCCGTATCGAAGCCTGTTGGCGATGAGCGCTCCAGCGTTGGACGTCGCCGCCAATCTCAGAAATCTCGTTCACCAGCGTGTCGAGTAGTAAACGTACATCTGTACATCGCGACAGGCCGGCACTTTGTCCCGCCCAAAGAGGAAGCAAATCGGGCCTGCCCGCTCTCTCGGCGGCGATGGACAAGTGCCGGACGAGCCCCCGTTGCAGTGGATAAGGCAGGATCTCCGAATGTCCGTGGTTGAACTCGTCGAGCAGGCGGTTCCTGATGCCGCGAGCCAGTCTTCCGGTGAACCCGCGAGTCAGAGCTGTCTGCTTAGCCTGACCGCTGAGGATCGCCTTACGATGAAGCGGGCTCGCTCCAGACTCCTTGCACGCAAGGAATGCGGTGCCCATCTGCGCGCCTTCAGCCCCAAGGGCGAAGGCCGCTACAACTCCGCGGGCGTCCCCAATTCCGCCAGCGGCGACCACGGGGAGCCTCACTGCATCGACGACCTGCGGGACGAGCGCCATCGTTCCGACCAAGGACTCTTCGGGCCGCAACAGGAAGGAGCCGCGATGACCGCCTGCCTCAAAACCGGAGGCCGCAATCGCGTCTACTCCCGCTTGCTCCAGGGCAACCGCTTCGTCCACGGTGGTTGCCGTTCCAAGCAGTGCGATTCCCCGCCGGCGGAACTCATCCAAAATTTGTTTGGAAGGGATGCCATAGATAAAGCTGAATACGGAAATCCCTTCCTCCAGAAGAACCTGAACCTGATCCTCGAAACGAATCGGCTCGTACGCGCGGTACGACGGTCTGGCTCCTCCGAGGCTTGCGATATGTTCTGCCAATGGGGTCAGGCAGCGATCAAAGTCCTCCTCCGTCGCGGTCAGGACTCCCTCGTCTTCCATCGATACCCACAAATTCATCGCAAACGGCTCTGACGTAAGGCTCCTGATCTCGCGAATGACGTCGCGAATCGCCTCCGGCTTGAGGCCGTGAGCGCCGAACGAGCCGAGCCCCCCATAATTCGAAACGGCTGCAGTAAGCCGCTGCGAGGACAAACCTCCCAACGGGCCTTGAATGATCGGGTATTGCAGCCCCAAACGCGAGGTAAGGCGATTGTTCGCCCACGCCTCTGAGCTCACGCGCTTTGCCATCTTGTTGTCCTCATCTGTTCTGCAACAACGCGGGAGTGGAGCTTCCCGCATCCCGGTTGCTGACTTCGAAGATCACCTCGAGCATGACTGGCGCACCGAGAGGCAGCGCGCTCACTCCCAGTACGGACCGCACAGACATCCTGTCCTCACCAAACAGATCGCGGAGCAGTTCCGATGCTGCGTCAGCAACGATAGGCTGGTTGTAAAAGTCCCCTTCAGTCGCCAGGTAGACCTTCACGCTCACAATCCTGATCACGCGATCGAGGGACCCGACGTGCGCCTTCGCGGCAGAAAGAGCATTCAGCGTCGCAGTCCGCAATGCATCCCGGCCGGCAGCTTCGTCGAGTTCCTTACCCAGTCGTCCGACGGAGTGAAGCTTGCCATTCCTGACCGGCAGCATTCCGCTCAGGAACAGCAGACTGCCCGACTGCACCGCCTCGACATACGCGCCGAGCGGATGGGGCGGATCGGGGAGCACGATTCCGAGGTCCAGCAACCGGCGCTCCGCGCTGGCCGATTGCGAGGCCCTCAGGCTTACCATTTGCCGTTGTGCGCACCGCCGTCCACGTGCAGCACCTCCCCTGTAATATTGTGAGATTCCGTCAGATAGATCACGGCGTCTGCAATATCCTCCGCAGTGGAGATCGTGCCCATCGGCGACAGCGTCTTCAGGAAATCCTTTGGATTGTTTTTATGAAGAGGAGTGTCAACGACTCCGGGCGCGACCGCATTAAAGCGGATGTGTTCCTTCGAATACTCCGAGGCCAGGCTCCGGGTGATGGCTTCGAGACCGCCCTTCGTGATCATGGGCAGGGACACCGGAAGACCACCGATGGGATTGTCAACCAGCGATGACGTGATGCACACGACGCTTCCGCCGGCCTTTTGCGCGAGCATCTGCCTGACCGCGAGTTGGGTGATGAAGATGTAGCCTTCGAGATTCGTCGAGACAAGGGCGCGGAAATCATCAGCGCTGTAGTCCGTGAAGGGCTTTGCCGAGAAGATGCCGGCATTATTGACTACGGCATCAATCGAACCAAACCCCTGAACAGCGGTATCGACCACCTTCTTTGCGGTCGCCGCCTGCCCAATGTCTCCGTCCACCAACACCAGTTTGTCGGAAACCTTCACTTCCGGCGACTTGGTCGCATTGCGTGAAGTGCCCACGACGTTATAGCCGCGCTCCAGGAACGTTTTGACTATCGCAGCGCCGATTCCCTGGGAGGCGCCCGTCACGATTGCTGTCTTTTGAGTGTTTGCCATGTATTGCTCCTTTTTCACATCAATGTGGAAATGACATCCGGCATTCCGCACCTAGATTCCGTCGTACGAGGAATACCCATACGGGACCCAGTAATCCCGTGGCTCTTCCGCGGAATAGGTAATGCGGGTAATGGCCTTCACGTTCTTCAAGCCAAGTTTTACGGGCACCAACAGACGCAATGGCGCTCCATGTTCCACCGTGAGGGGCCGCCCGTTGTGGTGTGTAGCGAGCAGCGTCTGAGGATGGCGTGCTGTCGCCAGATCAATAGAGACGAAGTAAGGGTCGGGATTTCCCGAGTTGTCGAGGTTGACCGACGACTCCACGCGAGCCCATTTCGCCTGCGATTGCGGCGGGTAGGCGCGAAGCAGGTCATCGAATTTAAGGCCAGCCCACCACGCGATCGCGCTCCATCCCTCTACACAAACAAATCGGGTAATTTGATCGTGTAATGAGAAATGACTCACGAGCTTGCGAATATCCAGGCTGACCGTCACGCCAGAAGCGAGCCCGTCGAGAGTTAACTTCCATTCGGCAATGTAGCCTGGGTCTGGAGTAACCCCGTTGTAATTGTTCCTGATCGGAGTGACCCGCGACCTGGTATACACGGGCACCATGCGATTCTGCGAGTAGAGTGCTTCAGCCACGTCATCATCGATTCGAATAGCTCTATTGAGCAACCATTCCTTCCCGCGAGAGTTCATTTCGCGACGCAGACCCAGGCGGCGGAGTGTATCAGGCGGCAAAAGAGATCCACCGCCTGCCGCCACCGCGAGTGCGCCAATTCCAAACGCCAACACGTCGCGTCGGGTTCGATAGCGCATCATGCGGGGAGCAATCTCAATTACGGAAGGAGGTTGCTCTTCGATGAAGTTGTGGCTCTTCTTCGTAGTTACTTTCATATCTTGCTTCGATTCAGAATCGGTCGAGGCAATTTGCTCCGGCTCCAGCGGCTTACCGTTCTTCTCATTCTTCATTTGCGGTGACCTCCGGCCGGCTTACTTTGGTTGACCAACCTACGATCATGCTGCGCAGCGTATCCCACCCGTCGGCGAAAACCAGAATCACATGCGGCACAACAAAGAGCATGAAGGCTCCCATGAGCCAGAAATGCCAAACACGCGCTTTGTCAAAGCCTCCGAAAAGCGCAGCCAGCCAATGAAGCTGCATCGGTTTATGAATCGCCCAGCCGGTGGCAATGGAAAGAATCCCGGCGACAGGAACAACGAAATAAGCGGCACGCTGGAGCGCGTTGTACTTTGTGTTGAAACGTGGATGCAGCCATGCGCGGTGTGTAAGCCTGGCGAAGGGAAAGCCGAGGTAGTACCGGAACATTTTGAGCGCATCAACCAAATCCGTTCGGCGAGGCAACAGTGAGCGCCAGCCTGCACCCATGAGCAGCCCCACGACGTAGATGGTTCCATTCAGCATGAATAAGTACGCGCACAACCAATGCAGGCGCAGCGCCGGCGCTAACATTCCTGGCCCCAGACTCATGTGGTTATAGAGCCAGTCGGCCGGGCTGGCGTAATGACGTTGACCGGGGACATGAGCGCAGATCCAGATTCCGATATCCGCCGCCACATCGAAATTTCCAGCAACCGGATCCGGCCTGTGTTGAAAGATCGGCGAAGACCAGTAAATAGAGATTCCGCTCAGAATGAGACCAAGAAGAAGCGGGACGTTCAACCAGTGGCTCCAGCGCACCAGGACATGGTGTCGTTTAGCCACGAGCACGGCTGGTGGCGCCAGGAGCGTGCTCGCGGAGGTCTGCTCATGATGTGCTGACGAAGGAGTCACTTCTTTGAAACCTCGCCTGGACCGTCTAGTTGGAGGCCGCCGGAATGAACTGAAAGATTTTGTCCGTCGCAAGTGTTCCGTCGGGGAGCTTCTCGGTCGTTGCGTAGACAACATCGCCCGGGCTAAACGTAACCTGCTGAGGGGCGACTTGTGTTACGGGAACCCCCGGTGGCACGGAGATGGTTTGCGAACCGTCCTGGTAATTAACCACGAGCGTGGTACCACCGCTCTTCTGGACCGTACCGTTCGTCATTCGTGAGTGGGAAGGGCGAGCGACTGTGCCGTTGGTCATTCTGCTGTGGGAGGTCGCGCCCGGGGGATCGGTCAGAACACTACCCTCTGCAGCCCCGCGCAGCTCCGCGGGAAATATGAAGATCTGTTTCGCGACCTGCCTCCCGTCCGGACCTTCGGCCGACGCGACCCCGATATAAGGCGCAGATGCAACGTAGCTCAGATCGGAGGGTATCTGTTTATAGGTCGTGAGCGGCTGTTTGACAACCACCTGGACAACGCCCGAAGGCGTCTGAACGTCGAGCGCTTTTCCATCAAACGACTGGAGCTTCCCGATGACGCCGTCAATCGGAGGGGCAGCTTGCGCCTGCGCCCGGACTGTGAATGATGTTGTCAGTGCAGCCAGCAAAGTCGCATAGGCGAAATGTCGCAGCGAATGTCGATTCATTTCAAATCTCCTCGTTGCTCCGGCACGCAAGGATCAAGTGATCCTGGCCGGAGGTTGGACGTTCCTGAGTCTCGCGGCATTCTCCGCACAAATCATGGAACTGTTGGTGAAAAGTCGCTGAGGCCGGAAGCGCTCCGTGCGGACATTCTGCGAAACGGGCCCGAATGCCGCAATCAAAAGAGCGTTGCACTTCTGGCCGATCGCGCTTAGTTCTTCAACGGTGTAGTTGCGACGATTTCCACTTTCTCGATTTGCGGAGGAGTCGCGAACAATTCGTTCGCCCGAGCACCCAACGCCTTCGCAATCTCGCCGCTCAGGTGGGCATTGCGCCCGGCTTCGTTTGAAAACGTGTCGAAGATGCTGAACTTCTTCGGCCCCAACTTGATCGCATACCACTTCTGGGTTCCAGTTTCACTGACTGCCAGGGGCTGAGCCGACTTCAGAAATGCTTCGGCATCGGCCTCTTTTCCAGGACGTGCTTCGAGCGTGACTAACAATCCGATTGCTTCCATTGAGTTACTCTCCTGTGTTGAGTTGTTCCCGGCTGTTTCTGCGAGAAGTGCTTGAGTTCGCTTCCGTGCGGACGGTAATGCCATGCGCAGGGGTGGTCATTCCATCGCTCTCTTTCGGCCGGAATTGGCTCTTTCCCAAAACTAGGCGCGTGCGGGCGATTTAACCATTGGCAGAACTGCCATATTTGGTACCATCTGTGCCATGCGTGTTTATGTGCTTGCGCTCGACGGCGTCTTCGATCTTGGCTTGTCGGCCATTCTGGATGCATTCCAAACCGCGAACGAATTGATTGAGATGACTGGACTCGTCGTTCCGCAGTTCGATGTCAGGATCGTGGGGATGCGAAAGACGGTCCGAACCTCACACGGACTGAATGTCCCGATTCAGCCGATTGGAAGACAAGCGCCGGATTGCGTGATTGTCCCGGCAATCGCGTGTAAGACTCCCGCTACTTTGAAAGCAGGTCTGGCCAGACCTGATGTCCGCGATGCTGCGAAGGCGTTTCAAAAGTGGGCAAAAGGCGGAGCAACATTGAGCGCCGCCTGTGCTGGAACCTTTGTGTTGGCTGAATCGGGTCTGCTCAACCAGCAGCGCGCAACGACCACCTGGTGGCTGGCGCCATTGTTTCGCGAACGATACCCTCAGGTATTGCTCGACGAATCGGACATGGTGGTCAAGTCGGGAAATGTTGTGACCGCCGGTGCTGCTCTGGGCCACATGGATCTGGCCTTATGGCTGATACGCGGTGTCAGTCCCGAACTCGCCTCGCTGACAGCGAGATATCTCATCGTCGATTCCAGGCCTTCTCAGACTGCTTATGCTCTGACTGATCACCTGATGCACTCCGACCCGGTGGTACAGCTCTTTGAACGCTGGGCGCGTGCCAGGCTCACGCGTCGATTTTCCCTCGACAGTGCAGCAAAAGCTGTCGGCGCGAGCAAACGGACCCTCACCCGGCGGCTACAGAGCGTCCTTGGAAAATCTCCAATGTCGTATTTCCAAAGCCTGCGCGTTGAACGCGCTGTGCATCTCCTGAAGACCAGTCGGGCAAGCGTCGATGAGATTGCCGCAAAAGTCGGGTACATGAACGGTGGGACGTTACGGCTCCTTCTGCGACGGCGGCTCAATGTCGGAGTGAAGGAGATAAGAAGAGCTTCCTGAGCGGCTTCAAAGCATGTTCTCAGCAACCTGGAGATGACCGATCGGCATTTTCTGGAGAGCGGACCTGTTCTCGGTCTGATCCATGCACTCTCAAGAATCGTTCGTTCCAGTGATGGAGACATTGCATTGCAGCATATATTCTTGCTGCGATGCAGAATGCCCTGACGCGGGGGTGAATGCCATGGGATCAACCCATTTGGAGAAACGGCAGGAAGCGGCAGCCCATGCGGTTTTCACGCTGGAAGGCAAAGCCGCACGGGTAATGGGCGGGGGCGCAGGATCGGCAAAGCCCTTGCGAAAAAGCTGTGGGCCGCCAGCGCGTGTGCGTCATATCTGCGGCGACCTTGCGGCGTAACGGACCATCCGGAACGCGCAGATACGAAACTCGGGGCCTCATCTATTTCTGATCGAGAGCAATCACCTGGATCGAATACGGTGGCATGGTGTGGCGCAGCATGCCCCCGCTTGTCTGCACAGTGCTCTCTACCGGCACAATCTTTGTCGGCTCTGTAATGCTGTTGGTGGCCTGCGTGTCGTGCGCGCTGAGCATGACCAGCTTGCCCGTCGCCGCCACTGCCGCGCCGGTAAACTTCACATCCACCGCCTGCGGAGTCGATGCAGCATTCACCAGCTTCAGATAAAGCCGCTTCTTTGCCGCGTCGCGAGTGATCGAGTAGAAAAATTTCGGACCACCGTTGTCGAGGCTTGACGCGAGCGTCTCACTCCCCAGGTATTGCGCAAACAGCACCTGCGCGTAGTAGCTGGGCGATCCGTAGCTCCTCTCCGCGTTGTAGCCGATCAGGTCTGTATCCCACTGCAGCCCGCCAGGATTCACATTTGTCAGCAGCGGCGCGTACGACGCCATCACGATGATGTCGCTGTTGCGCTCGAGACCGGTCATCCACGCAGCGTCGCCCAGCGCTCCACCGAAGTTCGGCGTCGGCATGCCTTCTCGCGTCGCCCACTCGCCCACAAAAATCTTCGGGCCGCTGCGGTCCGTCTTGTCGTAGTGGTTCGCATCGTGGAAATTCTGTGTCGCCCGCACGTAGAAATGTTCGTCCAGCACATCCGGCTGCTGCGTCTTCACCGGAGCCGTCGCGATCAACTGCAGGTCGGGATACTTCGCCTTGATCGCTTTGTAAAACTGCGCGTAACGCCCATCGTAGCTGCCCGACCGGTCGAACCAATCCTCGTTCCCGATCTCCACATACGTTAGATGGAATGGCTGCGGATGCCCGTCTTTGGCGCGTTCGGCGCCCCACTTCGTGTCCGTGCTTCCCGTCACGTATTCCAGTTCATCCAGCGCGTCCTGCACATAGGGATCGAGGTCCGCGCCCGGATTCACATGCTCCCCCCGCAGCGAATATCCCGCGTAAACCGCCAGCACCGGCTGCATTTTCAGGTCTTCGCACCAGTTCAGAAATTCCAGCAGCCCCATGCCATCCGTCGAGAAATAATTCCAGGGGCTCGGATGCCCGGCGCGGTCCACCAGCGGGCCAATGGTCTTCTTCCATTGGTAACGATCTGCAATGCGATCGCCTTCCAGATAATTTCCGCCCGGGAAGCGCAGAAACGCCGGATGCATCGCAGCCAGTTTCTCCATCAGATCCGCGCGATTGCCGTTCGCGCGATCGTGATAGGTGGGCGGGAAAAGCGAAACCAACTGCAGCCACAGCGTCCCCGGATGCGCCACCGTCAATTCAAGATGATTCCCTGCCCCCGCAGCCGTCGCGCCGGTCTTCAGCACGAAGTTGTACTGCTTCCAGTCCGCGCCAATGCCGGTGACCTTCGACGTCGCGACGGTCTGGCCGCTTTGATTGTTCATCAGGGTCGCCGTCACCGTATCCGGCCCTGTGCTCTTCGCATAGAACGAACCGTGATAGGTCGTGTCCGGCCGCAGCGCCATGCCCCAATAGCCATCGTTCAGAACGCCGGCTCCATTCTGCGCATCCGCCGACGTCACTTCAACCTTCAGGCTGCGCTTCAACGCATCGCTCGGTCCCGTTTCGGTGTCCACAGCAATGCTTGCCGCTGCATTTCCTTTCTCCACCAGGACCCAGTCCGGCGTGCCTGACCAATCGCTGCGCATCGTGCGATTGCGCACCATCTCCGCATACAAACCGCCGTCATAGGAGTAATTGATCTCTTCGGTCATCAGCCCATAGAGTGTGGGGCTCACTTTCGAGACAGGCTTATCCGTCTGAACGGTGAGAACGGCAGCAGTCCGGGAATGTGGGGTCTGGCCCATTGCCGCCGCACCAGCAAAGGCGGCAAAGATCGTAACCATGGCAAACGTTTTCCTGCTCATATTTGCAAGCACCCCTCGACCCTCGATTTTAACGACGCGCCAGTATAGCGCAGCCCCGGCGGCTCCGGGCATAGTCCGGGAGAGGAAACGAGTAAGCCTTTACCGTTGACACCCATTCTCCGCCGGGTATATAAGGCGCCTGAGGCTTCCTTCCGGGCAGCAGACATCAACCTTTCCCAACCCCGCGAAGAGCTTCTCCGGCACCTGACGTATACGTTTACGCCACACTTCCCTTTCGAGGCTTTGCCGTGCCCATCCATCGCGATTCTCTCCTGGCAGTTACCGCCCTCTCTCTCCTCGCACTCGCAGGATGCGGCGGAGGAAGTACCGGCTCCGGTGGCGGAGGAGGAACCGGCGGAGGAGGAGGAACCACGCCAGACATGGGCACCCTCACCTTTGTCAGCGACGACTTTCAATACAAAATCACGAACGCCTCGAGCGGCCTCCTGCTCGGCATTCAGGGACAAAGCCAGGTGGCCGGAACCTCCGTCGCGCAGGCTGCTGCCGATAATCAGAACGATCAGCTCTGGCACTTTATGCCGTTCAACTACACCGCCGAGCAGTTCAACATTGAGAATTTGCTGACCCATCAGGTCATGGGCATCTCCGGCGCGTCCACTGCCAGTGGTGCGCAGGTTCTCCAGTGGGCCGACAACGGCACCAACGATCATCTTTGGGAATTCTTCAAACTCACCGACGGCAATTACCTGATCCAAAACGTGAACAGCAGCCTGTATCTCACCGACAGCAACTCCGGCACAACGTCATCCGCCACCATCGATCAGGAAGCGCGTGCGACCACCGGCACCGGCTGCACCTGCCAGGAGTGGACGCTGACCTCGACCGGCGTCTCGCCGTACACCGCGCCGCTGCCGGTCAGCGGCACCGGCATCTACGTCCACGATCCCTACATGTTGCGCGACGCGTCCGGGACTTACTGGCTCTATGGGACGCATCAGACCATTGCCTACTCCACGGACCTGTCGACCTTCACTTACACCACCAATGCGACGCCGATGGGCGCGTGCACGGCAGCGCAGGGAACCGCGTGGCTGACCGACGATTCGCGATGCCCCATTGTTGGCCCGGATTTCGCGTCGTGGACCGGCCTGCAAACTCCTCCGTCCGACAACAACGGCGCCAACATCGATATGTGGGCGCCGAGTCTGCTCGCCGCAAACGGCACCTATTACCTCTATTACGCAATTCCGTGGGAGCCTTCTACCGGAGCTGAGGCCGTCATCGGTCTCGCCACCAGTTCCACTCCTTATGGGCCGTGGACGGACAAAGGTTACGTTGTCTCCTCGTGGACTGACGCGACTACCGCACCACCGGCGAACCCGGTGTGGAATTTTTCCGCGACGACCACCTGGAACGCCATCGATCCCGCGCCCTTCATCGACGCCGCCGGCAACTGGTGGGCCAGCTTCGGCTCTTTTCAGGATGGCATCCACATCATCGAGCTTGATTCCACAACGGGCATGCCGGCGGCCACCAATCCTACTCCGTACCCGGTGATCGCCGCGCGCGGAGCCGGCGAAGAGGGATCGTTCATCTACCCCTGGGTCGTCAACGGCACGCAGTATTACTTCTACTTCGCATCCATCAACGTGTGCTGCAGTCCGACCAGCGCGTATCGCATCATCGCCGGCCGATCGCAGAATCCGAATGGACCCTTTGTCGATCGCGGAGGCCTGAGTCTCACCAACGGCGGCGGCACCATCGTCCTGAGTTCGCACAACAACATCACGGGACCGGGCGGCGAGAGTGTCTTCACGGACGTGGTGAGTGGCGTCCAGACTCCAACGCTGGTCTATCACTACTACGACGGCAACAATGCAGGCACGCCAACGCTCGGCATCAACCGGCTCGCGTTCACCGCGGACGGCTGGCCTTATGTTCAGTGAGGAAACGCCCGCAAATGTTCTACCCGCCGTGATATAACGAATGGTTTCGTAAACGCTTACTCTTTGTTTCTGCATTGAGGTTGCTATGCGACTCTCCGCTGCACTGTTGTTAACGGCGCTGCTCTGCTCGACGGCTGCATCCGCTCAGTCCCCGCAAGCCCTCACCCTCACCGGCGACTTCTGGGGAACGCACGATCCCTCCATCATCAAGGCCGGAGACACCTGGTACGTCTTCGCTACGGGCAGATCCCAGGATGGCGGACAGTTCCAGCTTCGCTGCTCCCCCGACCTGCTCGCGTGGAAGGTCTGCGGCCACGTCTTCGACGCCATTCCTGACTGGATCAAAAAAGACAGCCCCGGAACCATCGAATTGTGGGCGCCCGACATTTCCTACGAGAACGGCGAATACCGCCTCTACTATGCCTATTCGCTCTTCGGAAAAAATACATCCGGCATCGCGCTGGCTACCAATAAGACCATGGACGCGCATAGCCCCGATTACAAGTGGGTCGACCACGGTCTCGTGCTCAAGTCGCTCGCGACCGACGACTTCAACGCCATCGATCCGAATGATGTGACCGACGCAAAAGGCCATGCATGGCTGGCCTTCGGCAGCTTCTGGACCGGGATCAAAATGCGCAGGCTCGATGAGAAGACGGGCATGCTCTCCACTGCTGACACAAAAACGTACGCGCTCGCCACCCGCAAGCGCCCGGAGAGTCCCGGCCCCGACGAGCCAAATCTCCCGCCGGGCTGGGAAGCGATCGAAGCGCCCTTCATCGTTCGCCATGGCGGCTACTACTATCTGTTCGTCTCGTGGGATCTGTGCTGCCGCGGCGCGAAGAGCACCTACCGCACCATGGTCGGCCGATCGAAACAGGTCACCGGACCTTATGTCGATGACCAGGGCATTCCCATGATGGAAGGCGGAGGCATGCCGCTGTTGAAGGCCAACGACCGCTGGGCCGGGCCGGGCGGCGAATCCGTCCTCCTTCAGCCCGGAGGCCACGACATCATCGTCTTCCACGCCTACGATGCGCACACCGGCCGCCGCGCCCTCCAGATTTCTACCCTTACCTGGCAGGATGGCTGGCCACACGCGGCTCTGGAGCAGTAACGTAGTTCCATGCGGCGAATCACGCGCAGGAACCTTCTAAAAGACGCGGCCATCACCACTGGCCTCACGCTGCTGGCTCCCCGTTCCTTCGCTCGCGCCGCCGATCCAGTTGGTTCGACGCAGCTCGACACCTTCGACTACGCCGATGTGCGCCTGCTTCCTGGTCCCATGCTCGATCAGTTCGAGCGCAATCACGCATTCTTTCTCGCGCTCAACGAAGACTCGCTGCTGAAGCCGTTTCGCCAGCAGGCGGGCCTGCCCGCGCCCGGCGACGACATGGGCGGCTGGTACAGCTGGTCGAAAGATTTCGATCCGCCCCGCAACCTCACCGGCTACGTTCCCGGCCACACCTTCGGCCAATACGTTTCAGGATTAGCCCGCGCCTGCGCCATCACCGGCGATGCGCCGACGCGCGCGAAAATCCATCGGCTGGTGCAGGGCTACGCCGCCGCGATCAGCACAAAGTTTTACGAGAATTACCCGCTGCCCGCGTACACGTTCGACAAGGTCAACTGCGGCCTGATCGATGCCCATCAGTTCGCGCACGACTCCGCGGCACTGCCCGCGCTGGCGCACGCCACCGATGCCGTGCTTCCGTGGCTGCCGCCCAAAGCCCTTACGCGTCCCGAGATGGCCGCGCGGCCTCACCCCAACATCTCGTGGACCTGGGACGAGAGCTACACGCTGCCTGAGAACTTCTTCCTCGCATGGAAGCGCAGTGGCGATCCGCGCTACCTCGCCCTCGCGAAACGATTCCTGCAGGACGATGACTACTTCGATCCTTTAGCGGATGGCCGCAACGTCCTCCCCGGCCAGCATGCTTACAGCCACGTCAACGCGCTTTGCTCCGCTTCGCAGGCATATCTGGTACTGGGCAGCGACAAGCATCGCCGCGCTGCGCTCAACGGATTTCGCTTCGTGCTCGACACGCAGAGTTTCGCAACAGGAGGCTGGGGCCCCGACGAATCCTTCCGCGCTCCCGGCAGCGGAGACCTGGGCGCTAGCCTCACCGACACGCACGCCAGCTTCGAAACGCCGTGCGGCGCCTATGGACACTTCAAAGTCTCCCGCTATCTCATCCGCATCACGGGCGACAGCCGCTACGGCGACAGCATGGAGAAGGTCCTCTACAACACCATCCTTGGCGCGAAACCGATTCTTCCCGACGGCACCAGCTTTTACTACTCCGACTACAACAACCACGGATCGAAGTTCTACCACCAGGATAAGTGGCCGTGCTGTTCGGGAACGTTTCCGCAAATCACCGCTGACTACGGCATCAGTTCCTATTTCCGCTCGCCCCGCGGCATCGTCGTCAATCTGTTTGTTCCGTCGCGGGTCACATGGCGGCAGAGCAGTTCCCGCGTCTCGCTGGAGCAGCACACGCAATATCCCTACGCGTCCGATGTTTCGATGCAGGTGCGCACAGAATCTCCGCAAACATTTACCGTCAGCCTGCGCGTTCCGCAATGGGCCGGCCCGCAAACAGCGGTCGCGATCAATGGCCGCAAGCTTTCGCAGGACCTTCAACCCGGATCCTTCGCCGAGATCCGCCGCGAGTGGAAAGACGGCGACCGCATTGAATACTCGATCGACAGGCCGCTGCGTCTGGAGGCTGTCGACCCGCAGCATCCGCAAACCCAGGCGCTGCTCGTTGGGCCGCTCACGCTGTTTGCCGTTGATTCTCCTGAAGCGCAATTCAAGGCGTCGCAGTTGCTTGCCGCTGCGCAGACCAGCGCGGGCGCAACCGGATGGAATGTGAATTCATCCGCCGGCCCCGTCTCCTTCCGCAGCTTTCCAGCCATTCACGTCGAGAAGTACCGCCTGTATCACGAGGTCACGGTCTGAGCGCGAGACTCCATCTGGCTCTCTGGGCCGCAATCATATCCGGCTCGATGCTCGCAGCCTCCGCGCAAAATCTTCAGAACGCCACACCCTACGATCAGGCCCACGCTGCATTCGCTCGCGGAGATTACGCGCAGGCTGCCGATCTTTATGCGCAGGCCGATGCCGCCCATCCAGGCCAATCCGACGCGTTGCTCTTCGAAGGCAAATCCCTCGCCAACCTTGGTAAGTTTGCTGAAGCCGACGCTGTGCTGCGCCGCTATGCCTTCCGCCATCCCGATTCCTCCGACGCATTCTTTATGCTTGGGTTCGTGCTGCACCGCGAAAACAAGCCTGCGGATTCGCTGAAGGAATACACACAGGCCGCCAAACTCGCCACCCCGAAGGCCGATGATCTGAGGATCGTCGGCCTCGATTACGTCCTGCTGAATGACTATCCCGATGCCATCCACTGGCTGGAAAAGGCCACGACCTTCGATCCGCAAGATGAGCAAGCATGGTATTCGCTCGGCCGCTGTTACTACACGCAAAGCCGTTTCAAAGATGCTGAGAGCTCACTGCAGCGCGCGCTGAGCCTCGATCCCAAAGACGCGAAGGCGGTCACGAATCTCGCCCTTGCCTACGAAATGGACAACAAGAGCGCCGAGGCGGATCGCACGTATCGGAGTTCCATCGAGCTGGCCCAGGCCGACCCGCATACCGATGAGTGGCCTTTTCTGAACTACGCCTCGTTTTTGCTCGAAAACGATCGCACAGCGGAGGCGTTGCCCCTCCTGCGCCGCGCCGTCGTCCTCAACCCGCGCTGCGCCGATTGCCACGCAAAACTCGGCAAGGCTCTGGCCGCCACCGGCAATTCCCAGGAGGCTGTCACCGAACTGAGTGCGGCTGTCACACTCTCTCCCAACGATCCGAAGCTGCACTACGCCCTCGGCCACGTCTATCAATCGCTCGGCATGCGCGATAAGGCGAAAGCCGAGCTGGACCTGAGCGCGAAACTCTATGGAAGCCGCGACGCGGCGGGGCCGCAGTGAACATGCGCGGA
>Ga0206992_1028_pt1 | contig 18650 bp, 18 predicted proteins | sample Alteio_BWMinCont_6_FD_153267 | JGI IMG/M metagenome (GOLD analysis project Ga0206992, IMG submission 153267) | Enriched cells from forest soil in Barre Woods Harvard Forest LTER site, Petersham, Massachusetts, United States -... | ecosystem: Environmental > Terrestrial > Soil > Temperate forest >... | reverse complement strand
ATACTCGCGCATGATTTCATATATAAAATGCAATTACTGAGGGGGCGCTATTAGTTACTATATATAAAAACAGCAGCCCTCAGTAATTGTATTTGATATACTAGTTCATGCGCGAATTTTATATGAGAAGTTCATAATTATATGTAGTTATCGTATGATACTCGCGCATGATTTCATATATAAAATACAATTACTGAAATCATGCGCGAATTTTATACGATAAATTCATAATAATATGTAGTTATCGTATAATACTCGCGCATGATTTCATATATAAAATGCAATTACTGAGGGGGCGCTATTAGTTACTATATATAAAAACATCAGCGGCCTTCAGTAATTGTATTTTATATACAAGTTCATGCGCGAATTTTATACGATAAATTCATAATAATATGTAGTTATCGTATGATACTCGCGCATGATTTCATATATAAAATACAATTACTGAGGGGGCGCTATTGGTTACTGTATATAAAAACATCAGCGGCCCTTCAGTAATTGTATTTTATATACTAGTTCATGCGCGAATTTTATACGATAAATTCATAATTATATGTAGTTCTCGTATGATAACAGCGCATGATTTCATATATAAAATACAATTACTGAGGGGCCGCTATTGGTTACTGTATATAAAAACATCAGCGGCCTTCAGTAATTGTATTTAATATATAAATTCATGCGCGAATTTTATACGATAAATTCATAATAATATGTAGTTATCGTATAAAATTCGCGCATGATTTCATATATAAAATACAATTACTGAGGGGCCGCTATTGGTTACTGTATAGTACATCCCGGAATGGGCGGCTCATATACATCGTCAGGACTATTTTTGAACCGGTCTTGGAAATGCGATGACAATTTATTTACAAATTTTTCTTGTTCATTATTTAAACAAACTGTTCCTGGTGCAAGTTCTTGCCAAACGGCTGCCTCGACCAAATTTTTGAACACATAATATTTTTCCGAAAAACTAACTTTATCTCTGTTCTGAAAATTGTACGGATGATGTTTGCTTGTAAAGTCGAACATAAACATTCTAACTTCAAAGGGATATTTGCATCCGGAATGCAAATTTGATTCTTTCGAAACAAATGCCAAATTAAAAGCATCCATCCCAAACCAGTAGCAACTGTCGGCCAATTTAAGTATATCATTCACGACTGGTTCCAAAATATCTGTCCAAATACCAAAATCCATTTTATCATCTCCTTCAATAAGGCTCATATTGCCATCGCATGGCCACTGTGACGATGGCGGATCTTTGTGGTCAATTATATAAATGCCATTTTTCGTATATGAAAAAAAAGATTTTGACGAATTGGAAACCATAGTTCTGCCATCTTTCAATTTTATTTGGCACGTATTTAGTTCTAACGCTGGGACGCCAACTGTTTTTAACAATTTTGACATACGGTATTCGTCATCTGTTATGCGGGGCCATTGTTGGACCAATCCTTCACCGTCTATCTTGTTTGGCCCAAAAACTACCCAATCATCATCAATTTTATAAACGGTTTTTGTCCCGCCAAATCCAATTGGTTTGAGACTGCTTATGTCATAAATTGATTCTTCCAGCATTTTATAAATGTTATCCGTTACAACTATCCTATTTTTATATCAGCATTATAAAATTCAATTTTTTAGCATTTATATTTTCAATTTGATGGTCGCCATATTTTGTATGCCATAAAAATATTTAGCACTATTAGTATGGCCGAAGATATAATTATAAATATTGAAAATCTTTTTATTCTTTTTGGCAAAGTTGATTTCTGTCTTGCCAAGAAAATGATAACAGAAATAAAAAATATTGCCAAAATAATAACACTAAAAACCGCACTTCCAATAATAAGATTTTTTTCTGATAGCATATTTATACTATATACTAACAAAAATTGAAAAAAATATATATTTGGACTCGTTAGAAAATACACCAACCGTTTTCCAATAACATGTAATTAATTAGTCAATTTAACAATGTATGTATTAATTTCGCGTTTTTTAATTCTTGTTGCGAAATCGTCAAGCATTTTTTTATAAATTTCCCAGTTGCCTTTTGCCAATCCACAGCCTATATGGTCAGGAAATGCTATTTTTTTTACGCTATATTTCTCTAGCAGCCTGTTTTCTAATTCAGCCAAACATGTACCAAACCAAATTTGTCTATTTTTGCAATTGTCAATTATGTTGGTAGTTGTGCGTTTATATTTGCCAGGCGGCCCCATTTCGTACTGCGACAAAAAGTGGAAGATTGTTGGATTTGCGGTTGTTGGACTAGATACAACGATAGTACCCGGTACTCCTTGCGTATCTTCTGTTGCCAAATTTTGGTTTAAATATTGTTTCCTTTTAGAATAGATATCTGCATAAGGATATTTGTCGGCAATTTGTTTAGAAAGTCCGTGTGGTTTGACTGTCAAACAATTACATTGCTGCACAATATGTGGCCACGATCCATCTAGTAAGTCACCATTTATTTCTGTGCTCATCTGTTGTAACAAAATATTTAATTTAGTATATTTTATAAGCTTTTTATTTTTTCAATTTTTGTTATTGTTCTTTTTTTCAACAAAATAGTAATCCAGTTTGGAAATGGTAGAATAAATAATAAACAAACCTTTTAACAACTAAATCTGCTAACTAAAAAATTGAAATAATAATCATTAAATTACAATAAAATAATAAATTATTAAAACTTAATGGACGAAGAATACAAAAAAGAATTAAAAAAATTAGTTAAATGGCCGGCTACTGATAAACTTCGAGAAAAATTATTAGAATGCGAAAATATTCAGGACACACTAATGTATATTTATCCTCATATCATTCATAATACACAGCTAGAACTGATGGAAATGATAATAATAGAATTCAATTTCGATGTAACATGTGACAACAACAAACCTATAACAATATTTTGCGAATGCGAATATATGTTTGACCATTTTAGAATGGTCCAACTGTTGGTCAAATATGGTGCCGACTATACAATATTTATTAAAAAATTTTATGAAAATAGGGACAACATTAAGCATTTTTTTGAATCACATTTGACACTTGAACATTTAAAAATATTATTAGACTGGGGCTTTGATTTTTCTGTGCACGATAGCATTGTTTTATATCTGATATGTGAACACAAATGTATCTGTTGCCGTCCACCAGAAAATATAGATTTGGTTAAATTTTTGGTAGATAATTGTCCCAATTTGGATATTAATTGTTGTGATGGAAAATCTCTAATATCATGTGTGAATAATTTTAAAATAGAACATGCTAAATTGTTGCTGGAATGTGGCGCAAATGTCAGTTGCTGTAATGATATGCCAATTAGACAAGCCGTTGCATCAGGAAACCAAAAAATGGTGCAACTTCTCCTAGACTATGGTGCGAATATTAAAGTTTTTGAAAATAACAAATTTAAATCAAACCAGCATGAAACCATTTATGAAATTCTTGTTTCAAGAGGCATTTCCGAAAGAGATATTGCAATATTTTTTATGAATATTGTAGCAAAATTAAAAAAAATTGAACTAATTTAATAATTGATTATTAAAGTTATATTTAACAATCAATTAAATGTCATTAGATGATATGTCAGAATTTCGTTTTTGTAATAATGCATATGCACCCGTGGACAAAAATTTGTCTAAAATCATAAAAGAAAATAATGAAGCCGAACTTATCGAAATTATGTCCAACATACCTGACGGAACAAAATATGAATTTCTAAAATTTTTTGCATCGCGCAACATACTTAATTTATTTTTAATTTTGGCCAACAATTTGCTACCGAATATTGATTTGACGTACGAAAATAATATTTTATTAGATATTGCAATCATTAATGATAGTGTTGATATAGTTAATTATTTGGTTAAAAATGGAATCAATGTTTGTTTGAACAACAACATGGCAATCAAATTAGCAGCGCATCATAATAGTGATATCGTTAAATTGCTAATAGAAAATGGTGCCGATATTCATGTTGACAACGATTTTCCACTTAAATCATCCATCAAACATGGAATATATAATTGTGCCAAAATATTGTTGGAAGCAGGTGCAAATATTAATCGTTTAGACCGAAATGATTTCATGTATGCAATCATTTCGGAAGATATGGTAAAACTTTTGGCAAACCATGGAGCAAATTTTGAAATTCTGAACGCTGTTCCAAAATATGATGAATATGGTATCCAGGCATCCGAAAAAATTATTGATATTTTTTGTGAACATGGTGTTGACCACAAAAAACTTTTGTTACTATTCCATAGCGTAATACTAAACAATAAAAAAGATTATATGCTCATTTTAGCTGATCCGGAAAATTAGCCATATTTTTATTAAATTTTGTTCTTAAGTAAAAAAATTGAAAATTCGAACATATTGAGAAATCCTTTCTTCCAAAAAGACATTAGTTCTTTTCTTCTTCACTTCTCTGCGACAGTTAATGGCCAAACAGTTGTTTTTGTTCGTCTGGCCATCTACACTTGTGGGATCCAAAATTCAATGTGTTTCGGAGTCCCTGGAAAGTGCCCAACGCATCGTCATCGATCAATTTTCAAAGGAAGCCGCCGAGTTTATGATGAACCATTGTGCATCATCCAACGCACCGGTCAACAAATCGAATGACGGGCAAGATCTCTTCTTGTTTACGTTCGAGATCGAGTTCGTTCACGGAATGATGGAAGGAGGATTTTTTCATCGTGAAGCCACGAACCTTGCAGAGGCTGTGCGCATGATCATGGATGAGCGCACAGCATCTTTCAAAAAAGATTTGGAAGAAACCGAACACGAGCAATTTCCTGCAGACGAAGCAACTGCCGAAGGAATGGTGGAAAACAAATAAATTCTGTCCCAGAGGAAGGCGTGAATTTGAATCATCTATCATCGATCATTTGATAAAAATCATAAACTATTATAATTTTTATCAAAATGAAAAAATTGAAAATCCAAATATATTGGAATTCCAAATATATTGAAATTGGTAGTATTTTCTTCGTTTCCAAAAATCTGCAATGGAAAAAGAACAGTTGTACGCATTTGTGTGGCCTTCAATCATTTTGAAAAAACCGTTGTTGTGCATCGCAAAAACACAGAAAGAAGCAATACAAAATGTAATTAACCAGCTCCGAAATGGTCTGGAACAATCCATGAAAACAGGTGCTTCAAAATCTGATCTTCCTGTTACAGCTGATTCAGCCGGCCTTATTTATACATTTTCTTTCAACATACCATATATCTCTGACATAACAGATGATAATATTTTCAAATTTGATGCACATAATTTGGAAGAAGCTACCAAAAATATCACCGAAATCATTACAGCATCATTCATCGAAGACCTCCAATCAATAACTCCTGAGCAAGAAATTATTACAGGTGAAACATTATTCCTATTTGTTTGGCCTCAGGATATTTTGGGAGAACCATTTTTCTGCGTAGCAAAAAATCTTGAAGATGCTAAATGCAATATAACCAACCAATACAGAGATTGTTTGGAAGAAATTATGAGTGATGTTGCCAAAAAATCTGATCTTCCAACCGGGATGGATGCAGACGGCGCAATCTACACATTTTCTTTTGACATATCGAATACTTCTAGCATAATAGGAGAAGACACATACAAATTTGATGCGCATGATGCGAACCAAGCCATCCAAGGAATTATTGAAATCATAATTGTAGCTTTCATCGATGACATAATGATGATGACTCCCGAACAAAAAATTATCACGGATGGTATGGTACATATTTGAATTAATCTTGCATTGCTGGTTTAATTTTATTCGATTTTATTAAGGAATCGATACACTTATCACATATGACACTTCCCTGTGCCAGATCTATAGAACATATTTTGTATGTATAACAATCATATTTGCTGCCATAATGTGATCTAATATATCCATTTTCAACAATCTCCGATGCACAATTGTATGATTGGTTTTTGCTTATGCGTATAAAATTTTGGCCACATACACAACATATATTTGGTTTGTATGGACGATATTTATAGTCTTTCAGACATTTTGAACATAATTTTTTGTATGGTGATGTATCGTTATCGTTATCGTTATCGTTAGTTAGTTCGTATTGGAACATGTCCATACTAAATCTTTTTCCGTTATTCCTAAATATAGCATAAGTATTATTTTTAGGTGTACTATTGGCACTATATTTAGATAATAAATCACAAGAACATTTGTCACATTTATATTCGAGCAGGAAATTCATTTATTTATCCTAAAAATAATTATAAATTACCAAAAATAATATAATTTCAATTTTTTTTATTAAAAAATTGAAATTATAAATAATAAGAATGTTCATTATAAGAATTAAATTAGCTCTTTAAGTTTTCCGAAATGCCACGCAGCGAAATTTATGGATTGGTGTTTATACCAGCCACAAACTACTTCGTGGAATTTTCTTGTCCCGTTTGTTCCTCCGTCCAGACAAGATATTTTGAAACGGACCTCGAGCTGAGTCTCGGACGGCTCCGCCAGGGCCCAAATATTTTTCCAGTTATTCACAAAATAAAATGTTCGGGCTGTGGCATTGACATATATGTATCCGTCAACTAAATTTTATATTTGGATGACATTCATTTAGGAGTCTGTTTGCAATCTCAACTACAATAATTTTATTTCAATTTTTTTAAAAAATTGAAACATTAAATGATAAGAAGGTCCAATATCTATGACCAAAAATAGCTTCCAACAAAATCCATTTTCGTTTCTGCACAGTTTTTGACGTTTTTTCGTGAAAACAGGAGAATGGACCGGAACCAAAGAAGACAAGAAGGACATGATGAACGGGTCACACAAATGGTGGTGACACCTCGATGTCCTACATGCAGCTCGACCGGTCCTCATCTTGTCCACTTCCTGAACAAACAGGAAAACGCAAGGCTGGTTTGCTACACATACGAAGGCCCATGCACCAGTTGCTATCATGGGATGTATTACATACTGTCCAACCGCAAATCACTGTAACGCAACTTCGCAGAGCTTTTTTCCTTTTCTATTTTCGATACAAAGTGCCGAAAATATAAATCAATAGTGTAATCGATTTTTATCTAGTATTTTTTTCATATATTCACATAAATAAGCAGAAAAGGAAATGCATTCCAATCTATTACTACAACCAATATTGATTGTTTCCAGAATAAATTCTTTTGGATAGGGCAAATCGTATAATGCCTTGCAATTTTCTTCTCTGGACAGCATGTATGCATTTTTGCTCCATTCGTTGCACGCTGTATCATCAAATATTTTTTCAAATTCTTCGAAAGAAAGATCTTTTGAATTTTCCCAAATTTTTCTTAATTCAATGAATTCGTCATAATGAATTTTAATTTTAAGATATGGTTCAATATTGTATCCATGTACTTTATTTTCAAAAAAATGCACAGAACATAATGGGTATGATAATTCGTCTATTATTTTGTTCAAATATTCTATTTCACTATCAAATATGATTTCCATGCGACATACTCCACTATCAATTATTGTTTTCATTCCGGCAGCTGTCAAATAATCATATTGGAGTTTAACAAAATATTTTTTCAGGTTAGAAAGTTCTTCCATTTCTTGTTCTTTTTCAGGATTCAATTTATCAAAATAACTTTGCAAATTTTTAATTTTATCAGCATATGACATGTTAACATATTTTTCGACAAATTTGTTCAATAATTTATAATTTTTATGGTAGTCAGGATAATCGTTCAAAAAATCTTCTTTATTAAAATTACTACCAACAAACATTTGTTTAAATTGTTTAGTTCGTTAATGAACATAATTAATTTATTTTAATTTCAATTTTTTAATATTGTATTGCGCCATTTATAAAAATTTTTAAATTTATAAATAATCTATAGACAAACATGGACAGACTTATTGAAAAATATAATTTTATGATAAATCTTTATGAATGCACCGATTGGAATTTCGTAAGTGAATCTGACGATATTCTAACAGAAAATAGGTTCATGGAAGGAAGTGACATTGCTTGTTTTAAATCATCGGCTGTTCTAAATGCAGAACCAAAAAAAATATTAAGGTTTCTATGGAAAAACTATGATAATTTGGAAAACATACAGAGATATGACAGGGATATAATAGAATATGAAGTTTTAAAAGATATTGATAAAAATACAAGAATAAGTTATGTTATTAACAAATTACCATGGCCACTGTGGTCGAGGGATGTTTTGTATTTGCACCACCGCGGGAAAAGTAGAGGAAGATATTATATGTTTGCTTACTCAATAGACCACAACATTATGCCGAGAAAGGATGACGAATACGTGAGAGCAGTTGTCAATATTACTGCATACATCATTGAACCTTTAGCACACGAACCTAATACCTGTTGCAAAATTTCTAGAATAGCACATATCGAGCCGATGGGACTGATTCCAGCAGTCATTATTAACAGATTCGTTGACAAAAATTCAACATTGATAAAAGAACTTAAAAAAATTTATGGATGATTATATTCCTAATATTTAAAATGATCCACAACATATTTATACTCTTTTCTATTAATATTGTAGATCCTATACCATGCCGTGATATTTGATGCATCCAAATAAAGTTCGAAACTGACGCATGATAATCTTTCATCATAGCTTATATAAGGATCATCTACCAGATCTTCAGCATCATATGTGTTAATTTGGTCGATCAGATCATCTAAATTATCATAGAATCCAATTTTAGAGGATAATTCTGGTGTATGGTACATGATATATAATATATATTTCTTGGTTTGGATACTACCTAAAAAATCTTCAAATTTTATGCATTTATTATTCAAACATTTGAAGTGCGGCATTTTAGTGAAAGTGATATATTAATATAATTGCAAATACAATATTGATTTCAATTTTTTTATAAAATAAGATATGTGCTTAAAGATACATCGAATGGATTTGCCGATTCATAAGTTTTTTCTGTAATATCTAATTTAAATGTTCCACAATAAGGTTCAACAATATTTATCATAGTTGTCGATCTGGTTTTTAATGAATTTTTGTTAACAAATATTTTATTATCGGCCATTATTTTAAAAATTTCGTTATTCTTAAAATTTTCGCATAAATTGTTTATTTTATTTTTCCCATGAAGTATATTTGGAGTTGGTGTATCCAAACTATTATTGGACAACCCGTACAAAATATTTGGAGATAGTTCTTTCAAAATTTCTTCTTTGGAATTGTAAAAGAAAACTCCACCTCCAGTTTTGATTACAGATTCCATATTTCCAAATACTAAATTGAAGTCGTTGTAACTATTTTTATTTTTAATGATTTCTTCCATATATTTTTTAGGATTTTGTGCTGTAAGTATTTCTCTGACAATTTTTCCTCTAGATTGCATATCAAATGGTTTCGTGTCGCCCACATTTGTCAGAAATGCAAAATTATTGTTAAATGTATTATATCCAAGCCACGTTCCTCCTTTAATTTTATCTTTGCCTGCTATAATTCCACCATCCCATAAATGCAGTTTATCAGTTGGTCTTTCAAATTCTACTCTGTTATGGGCTATAAAAAGTTTTCTTCCATGAAAATTTCCAAATGCAAAAAATACTATACACATAAATAAAATTATTTAACAAAGAAAAAAAATTGAAAATTTATTCATTAATATTTATTAATTTATTAATGAAAAATTAAATGTTACCACGAGTAGAAAATATTCCATACAAGGGCATCCGGTATGCATCATTACTAAGTAGCAAAAAATCTTTGCAGTCGGGACCAAAATTTCCTATTCTAATAGCTAATAATACAACATCAACTCACGACAGAAATTTGTTTACATTGCAACAAAATATTGGGAAATTACAAAATAATATTTTAAATTTGGAACAAACAATTGAGAAAATGAAAAAAGATCGTATTTTGTATTCTAAACAAAACGAAAATCATTCTAATTCGTTTACGAAATTAATATTTGGATTTGTTGGAATATCGTTTGTAGCAATAATCGGAACTAAATTTTTGGTATCAGTTGTAAGTTCCATATTTTATACCTAAATATATGGACGCGAATATTTATAAATTATATTATTATATAATATAACAATGAGTACATGTACATCAAATACATTGAATACATCAGACGATAAAATATTGAGCGGAGAAACATTCGTTGATTTCCGGAACAATTTGGTTAAATTCAATGGAATTAAAATTTATGTTATAGACGATGGAGCTAATATTTGGTTTTCTGCAGTTGACGTTGCAGGCATCCTAGGGTTCAAATATCCTACCAAAGTTGTGGTAGAAAATATCAGCCAAGAAAACAAAACTTTTTTTTCCAACATCCAAAAATTTGAAAACCAAAAATTGACTGATACCGATGCTAACAAAACTGGAGCAAATAAAATATATTCAAACGAACCAGATACTATTTATGTCGACGAAGTTGGACTATATTCACTAATTTTTTCTGACCAAATTACCCATAATAAAAATTTTTTAGAATGGATAACCTACAAAGTTTTGCCAGTTGTAAGGAAGCACAGGGCAGAGCAAAACCAAAAGAAAATTTCATCAGTAGTTCTAAATTTGGGAACCGCACCCATAACTGCAGCCACAGCTACGGCCAACCAGAATTCGGTTGCAACTCGTGCCATAGGATCCACATATTCATACACACCGTACAGCAGCCCCTATTCGTCCAATTATTCGTCCAGTACATCATCGCTGAGCAGTTCTTATAAAATACTCATTTGCGTATACATAATTTTAATTATTGGTATAATATTTTTTTGTTGTTATTCGTCAGCAAACAACAAACAACGTGCGATGTACTCGTCCGTGCCGAATTTGTCGTTCAACGGAGGATATTCGAACACACCTACCAATTCATCTTCATCTTCGTCATGGTCCTCTATTTCAATTATTTATATTTTTATAATTGTATTTTATATTTATCTAATAAACAAACGATAAATTTTAATTTAAATTAAAATTAAAATTTAAATTAAAATTAATTCTCCGTGGAAATCGCCGATAAACATCATAAGACCCGTTGGCATATGTTTGATATAGTAGACAAATGATCTGTTTGCATAGAATGTTTCGCAAATTATTGCACATGTTGGAACACACCTTGCAACTGCAACCGTTACAGCATGGGCTTCTGTTCCTGACTCGTCAACAATCACAACTGCTTCATGTATAAGTTCGGAAACATACAGGTTACGATTGTTGTCATCGTTCATAAGATTTAAGTTGGATGCATATTTATCAAAAATTTCTGTCAACCCTAATGTTTGCATTTTCGATACCAATTTAATATTTTTCCTTTGTGTAAATTTTGGAACAGATACACTTACCCGTTCTGATTTTAGTTGTGGAAGGTTCGAAAGATATTTAAATACTGTTTTAAATTCAACTCCTTCGTGAGGAAGAATAAATCCCATGCAATAATCTCCACCCATGTAGGTCATTTCAAGAATTTTTACACATTCATCCTTCCAAAAAGGAAATAATTTTGCTCCGTCCTGTTTCATCATTTCGACGAATATTACATCGTTGAATTTTTCTATTTGGGTGCGAGTTTTGTCAAAAGGCAGCATCCATTTTGCTTTAAAGCATATAACGTTAACCAAAACCATTACAGCTTTTTTCAGCATATCACTTTTTATAACATCATTTATCTTTCCATTTGTCCTTTCTCTAATATATTTGTTACATTTTTCTGTAATGGAATCCAAATTTTCGCTCACAAAATTTTCAATATCAATTCGACTTACTTTTGAAATTTTGGATACATAGTCTCCTTTGATTTTTTGATTCTGGTCAATGAGAATCAGATTTGACATTTTGACAACATCATCATTGAACAAGTTGTAAAGTGAAACCATTTTTTCAAAATTAAATGTCGAACCTAATAGCAGCGACAACTGTTTTTCAGTGGTTCCGGCAGATCCACAATGCAGCATGGAAAGCAGAAATGTTATACTCAGTGGAGAATAAACAGACCCTTTGTCCAAAACAGATGCCATTTTTTCAACAAATTGTTTGTTTGTCAGGTCCGGCAGTTCAATTTTGAATGCTAAATTGCTTGTCAAATTGCTTGATTTTTTTTTGTTATTGTTGCACAAGCCGTGTGCTCCGCAGTCACAAAAAAATGGAGAATGGTTTTTCATTGCAACGTCATGACCGGCATGGCATTTTTTGATGCAGTACATGCACGCTCCTTCAGACGGATCTTTGAAACAGGTTCTACAATGTACCCAGTATTGTATTTTATAATTTTCTCCTGACAGAGGAAATGTGCAACTGTTCAACGCAACAATATCCAAATTATTGTTATCAGTTTTTTTGCACAAACCGGACGACCCACATTTGCAACAAAAATCGGCATTTGTAACTTCTCCTAAATTATGGCCCTTATGGCATGTGAGCGCACACTGAAAACAAATATAGTCTGCTGAAGATGGATAGCATGTGCTGCACCTAACACCTGGTTGCTGATGGTTTTCGGACAAAGTATAATGTATGGTGCACTTGTTTGACAGATAAACATCTCCCGAAAGATATGCCGATTGTGATTTCATTTGCTTATGGTTTAACGAATTAAAATATCATGTATGCAAGCACTTAATATTTCAATTTTTTCTGTTAATTAACAGAGAAAATTAGACGTTGATTTTAGTAAATCATAAGTTCAATTTTTTCTGTTAATTTATGGAATTAAGTATTCCTAAAAATAATTGTTTCCAACTAATTTGGTATTGTGGGCGTTTTTTCTTTCCAAACATATAATACTTTCCGTTAGACCTATTATATATATAATTGAGATATGCTAGATGCTTCAGCTTGGATTTTATAATTAATATATATATATATTAATTATAATTTTAACTATTTTTTTCTGCAATTTTTTTTTCACGATGTTTTCCGATAAAATGTGCATAAATAGTTGTAAATAGTATGCACATTGCTAAAGGAGTTACCATGTACGGCAAATAGCTCGGACCAAAATAGTGGAAGCCCATATAATATGCAACGCATGCGCCACCAACTGCTTCACCTAGCAAACCATATTTGATGAGTTTATGTTTTCTGTGGTCCGTTGCAATATGTATGGCCATAAAACCTCCCAAACTCATGCCAACTTTCAGCCACAGAATATTTTTAAATATTAGTGGATCCCGCGGAAATATATATTTTGTATACGGATATTGGTTGGAAAATTTGTTGAATATTTTAGAGAATTTGTTGAAGAATTTTAGTACCATTATTTGTAGTTAGATATTAGATTAATATTTATTTATTAATAATTATTTCAATTTTTTTAAATACAATTACGGAGGGGCACTGATGGATTTCCGGAACAAGAACCAATACTGCCCCTTCAGTAATTGCATACGATATACAAGTTCATGCGCTGTTACCATACGAGAACTACATATTATTATGAATCTCTCGTATAAAATTAGCGCATGAACCTATATATTAAATACAATTACGGAGGGCCGCTGATGGATTTCCCAAACTAGAACCAATACTGCCCCTTCAGTAATTGCATTAGATATACAGGTTCATGCGCGAATTTTATACGAGAACTACATATTATTATGAATCTCTCGTATAAAATTCGCGCATGAACTAGTATATTAAATACAATTACGGAGGGGCGCTGATGGATTTCCTGAACAAGAACCAATACTGCCCCTTCAGTAATTGCATTAGATATACAGGTTCATGCGCTAATTTCATACGAGAACTACATATTATTATGAATCTCTCGTATAAAATTCGAGCATGAACCTATATATTAAATACAATTACGGAGGGCGCTGATGGATTTCCCAAACTAGAACCAATAGCGGCCCCTCCGTAATTGTATAAGATATATTAGTTCATGCGCGATTATCATACGAGAACTACATATTATTATGAATCTCTCGTATGATAATCGCGCATGAACCTATATATTAAATACAATTACGGAGGGGCGCTGATGGATTTCCGGAACAAGAACCAATACTGCCCCTTCAGTAATTGTATAAGATATATTAGTTCATGCGCGATTATCATACGAGAACTACATATTATTATGAATCTCTCGTATGATAATCGCGCATGAACATATATATTAAATACAATTACGGAGGGGCGCTGATGGATTTCCCAAACTAGAACCAATAGCGGCCCCTCAGTAATTGTATAAGATATACAAGTTCATGCGCTGTTTTCATACGAGAACTACATATTATGAAGCTCTCGTATAAAATCAGCGCATGAATCTATATATTAAATACAATTACGGAGGGGCGCTGATGGATTTCCGGAACAAGAACCAATACTGCCCCTTCAGTAATTGCATAAGATATATTAGTTCATGCGCGATTACCATACGAGAACTACATATTATTATGAAGCTCCGTATAAAATCAGCGCATGAATCTATATATTAAATACAATTACGGAGGGGCGCTGATGGATTTCCGGAACAAGAACCAATAGCGCCCCTCAGTAATTGTATAAGATATATTAGTTGATGCGCTGTTACCATACGAGAACTACATATTATTATGAATCTCTCGTATAAAATTCGCGCATGAACCTATATATTAAATACAATTACGGAGGGGCGCTGATGGATTTCCGGAACAAGAACCAATACTGCCCCTTCAGTAATTGCATAAGATATATTAGTTCATGCGCGATTACCATACGATAACTACATATTATTATGAATCTCTCGTATAAAATTCGCGCATGAATCTATATATTAAATACAATTACGGGGGGCGCTGATGGATTTCCGGAATAAGAACCAATAGCGGTTCCTCAGTAATTGCATTAGATATACAAGTTCATGCGCTAATTTCATACGAGAACTACATATTATTATGAAGCTCTCGTATAAAATTCGCGCATGAACCTATATATTAAATACAATTACGGAGGGGCGCTGATGGATTTCCGGAATAAGAACCAATAGCGCCCCTTCAGTAATTGCATAAGATATATTAGTTCATGCGCTAATTTCATACGAGAACTACATATTATTATGAATCTCTCGTATAAAATTCGCGCATGAACCTATATATTAAATACAATTACGGAGGGGCGCTGATGGATTTCCGGAACAAGAACCAATAGCGCCCCTCAGTAATTGCATAAGATATACAAGAACTACATATTATTATGAATCTCTCGTATAAAATTCGCGCATGAATTTATATATTAAATACAATTACGGGGGGCGCTGATGGATTTCCTGAACAAGAATCAATAGCGGCCCCTCAGTAATTGTATTTTATATATTAGTTCATGCGCGGTTATCATACGAGAACTACATATTATTATGAATCTCTCGTATAAAATTCGCGCATGAACCTATATATTGAATACAATTACGGAGGGCCGCTGATGGATTTCCCGAACTAGAACCAATAGCGCCCCTCAGTAATTGTATAAGATATATTAGTTGATGCGCTAATTTCATACAAGAACTACATATTATTATGAATCTCTCGTATAAAATTCGCGCATGAACCTATATATTAAATACAATTACGGAGGGGCGCTGATGGATTTCTGGAATAAGAACCAATAGCGGCCCCTCCGTAATTGCATAAGATATATTAGTTCATGCGCTGTTATCATACGAGAACTACATATTATTATGAACATATTATTATGAAGCTTTCGTATAAAAATTCGCGCATGAATCTATATATTAAAGAACTTTTTCGAAAACCCATTGTTCGTACGTCGAGCCCATGTTCCATACGAGATAGATTCCTTTATATTTTCCTTGTGTTACCTCGATATATTCTCCGACATTTAAATTGTTGAACAGAACTCCGTTTAGCATAAATTTTCCAGTAGTTTTTCCTGTGTAAAGGTCGCCACTGATATCGCAAGGAGGAAGATCTTCGATTTTGAGTTTGGTATCGTATTTTGTTTTTTGATTATCGAAATTAAATGAAATGTCGTCACAAAAGGCATTCGATCCACTGGATTCCAAGCAAACTATCCCCATATCACAATCGTATTCGGCACATTCTTCCATATATGAATCGTATGAATCAGAAGCGCATGCAGGCATTGCAAATGTAGCAGAGGCACATGCGGGCATTGCAGATGTAGTAGATGTAGCGCCACGGCAATTTAATGATTTTGGATAAGAATACGAAGCAGATTGTGCATATATTTGTGGCTGTTGCAGCGGCACGACGACAAGTTCATTTTCTTCCGGAATTGGATTTTGCCTGACTTCGACTCCGATGAATGATGTAAATTTGCTAAGAACACCCAAATCAAGGCTTGCGTCCACTATCTCTTTTTTGTAAGGATTTGTATCTGTTGTCATAAGATGCAGAATTTTCGATCCTAGAGTTTGTGTTTTATATCCTCTATGGCTGAGTTCGTCAACAAAGAGCATACCAGCTAGTTTATGAATTACCATTTGGTTGCAGTTGTCACTCAGAGACCTGACAGGAATTGCATTGTCACATGTGGCCATAGAATTTTGTTGTGGAATTTTGTAGGATACAACATGCGAAATTTGTTTGATTGGGTATTTACTGAGGATATAGAATGTGTTGGTACAATTTCCGTATGTAACAACATTGCTGGGTATGGTTACATACATATCATTTTTGTTAAACAAACTCATAAATGTGGCAGAACTTTCATCGAATTCTACTTTCAATTCTTCTTCTATGCCACGGAAAACACGTTTTGCCTTGTAGTACTGTGCCATAATTTTCTTTTTTAGGTCATCTTTGTCGTCTTTGACAAATTCTGCACACCCGTTTCCATATTTGGCAACAGTTTTGACAAGACTCGTAGAAACTCCATCACCAATTCCAATTGTAAATACGGTGACATGAGGATTTTTTTGGACGAGATTGAATACCGAATCTTCGTTACCGATATCACCATCGGTTAACAAAATGAATACGGATTTTTTTCCGTTAGAATTTTTGTAAGCATCATCCAAGGCCGTATACATTTCTGTCCCACCATCTGCTGTAATTTTTTTGACAAATTTTATCGCTTCATCTTTTCTTTTGGCAAAATCTTTTTCGGTTGACTGAAATTTGTCGAATGTATTAGAAAAAGTATAAATGTCAAAATTACTTCCTATGGGCAAACAGTTAAGGAAAATTAGTGCTGCTTCTTTGCAAGACTCAATCCTGTTTCCACACATGGAACCAGATTTGTCCATGATAAGTGTAATATGGATATCTTTCGGAAGAGTTTCTGGAACATCCGAAAAATTTGGAACAATATTAACCATTGAAGCCCACCTAAATTTTTCGTTGTGCAATTTATGTTGGGATTCCTGTGTAATGCATGATGTATTTGGTTGTTTTATGTTGATGCATAAAATGATATCGCTATTAATTTTGTCCAAATCTTTAATTTTGAAATCTACATTATTTGGTCCAAAATTGGACATCATAATTTTACATGTTTTGGAATCAACCGACACTATACCGTTAATCTGTGTTATGTGGCCACTGATTGATACCTTGTATGGTTTTTCGTAAGTAAGTTTTATGTTCGATACACTACGCTGGAACATGCCCATACCATAATCTGTTGCAACATATCTGGGAAATATTGTTAGCGGTATCATCGCTCTCAAACATTTAACATCTGCTTCGGTATCTAATTCAACTACCGAATATAGTGTGATAACAATTTTGGACCCAGGATTGACGTTACCCAGACTCATACTATAAATATCTCCCATCATTCTTTCCATGAGGAAAACTCCATGGCCCTTACTTTTCTCAATATTATATTCAGCACGCGCTTCGGACTGCTCCTTGAGAACAGATTCTATTATTTTACCATCAACATCTGCGGTCATCCTATAAACGGCTGATCCTCCGTACATAGGAAATGTATAAAAAATTTCAACAGGATTCTTTGATTGGCTATTTTCGTAATATTGTACCATACGCGTATGGCAAATATTTTCGTCTATATCTGCATAAATTTTGACTTTATTGAGACAAATATAATCATTTTCTTTTGTTGTCAGACAGCACTGCATATTCATTTTAATTAATTTTAGTTATAAATGGATATTGCCAAACGATTATTTTTTCAATTTTTTTTGAAATTAGCGAACAAGGTCATGGTTAATTATTAAATTTTTAGTTTTTCTTATAAATTTAATAACGGTTACGAATGATGTTCCGTCCTTTCTGTATATTATCGAAAAATCTTCACAACAATTTATCAATTTACTAATTTGTTGGTTTTCAAAATCTTCTTCTGAAAAATACCATTTCTTAATTGTTCCTATTACCAAGATATCTCGCAAATAAATTGGAAAACACGTGAATTTATAAAAATCATCATCTTCATCTTCATCTTCATCACTAAAATCATCGCCAATGTCCATTATCGATAAATAGTCTAGATCAAAATCATCATCATCGTCCTCAAAAAAATCTATTCTTCTAATGTACAATTCCAACAATGTTTTGAAACTATCCAAATTGAATTTTGACATATTATTTTTTCCAAATGGCATCTGGTGCAAGAAAATTTAAAAAGATTAGTATCTGTATACGAACATCAATTTGATAAAAGTTCAATTTTTTCTATTGAGTTATTTTATAACTTAATA
>Ga0206992_1100_pt1 | contig 18709 bp, 24 predicted proteins | sample Alteio_BWMinCont_6_FD_153267 | JGI IMG/M metagenome (GOLD analysis project Ga0206992, IMG submission 153267) | Enriched cells from forest soil in Barre Woods Harvard Forest LTER site, Petersham, Massachusetts, United States -... | ecosystem: Environmental > Terrestrial > Soil > Temperate forest >... | reverse complement strand
ACGATTTTCGCCACTCTTCAAGGTCGCGGGGCGGTTACAGCGCCGTTCGCCGCCCGAACGCAACAGAAGGCGATTTCGGTGGATTTTCCCGCCTTTCGTCGGAAACCAGGTGAAACTGGTTACGCGGAAGTGCAAAAACGCGGCATAACCGAGTTCTATGGTTCGATATCCGCAAGGTCAGCTAACTCGTTTGAGGTTACCGCTCCAGGTCGCGATGAATTTCCATGCGAGAGAAACGCCGCCAATTCGCCGCACCCATTACTTGTCCCATGATTTGAATTCCTCAGCATCGAGCGGCACAGCGGCGATGTTACCGCCTGGAACTGGTGGGATGGTGTATTTCGTCTGATAAAAACTGCCACTGGATGCTGTGAAGCTCTCATATTTCGGAAGCATTTGTGTTTGATTGCCCCGCAGAAAAAAGTGGCAGGGTCGACTCCATTCACGCCCAAATGCGAACTCCAGTCGATATCTACCGTCAGGAAAATCGAAGATGGTCGCGGTCGAGTTGGCGGCAACAAATACGGACATCGCAATCGTGCCCCCGACGCTACGAAAAGATGCAACTGCGTCATCATCTCCACCATTGGCTATGGTGATCTGGTTGAGTCCTAACCCCAACTGCCGCAAGGTCTCATTGTTCCTCGGCGGCTCGCCAGCCTGTTGCTGGCACCGGAGGAATTTTGCATGTGCTTCCTCCTGTGCCTGTTCCTCCGCCTGAGCCTTCACCTGCGCCTGATGGCGAGCCTCTAACCCGTCTGGTGATTTGGAATGTCTGACTTCGGCTGTCGACCCCCTAACGTCGGGACGGCCAACTAAGAGCCCGGCCAATTTATCCAGCCTCGCGCGCCCGTACGCAGCATACCACCCAAAGATGCCTGCCAGGCCGAGCGCCATCGCAACCAACATCATATTGCGGAGCTTGGATGAAGACGTGGACCGCCCTCGTCCTTCGGAACGAGCGGGTGACTGAGCGAAGTATGGTTCGTCGAGCGCAGGGACGGGAAGGTCACTGTCGCAGTTGCCGCATCTTGGTATGCCAGACCGTCCAGGCAGGACGCGATTCCTCGCTCCACAGGTGAGGCAGACAACGACTGTATGCGCTTCCACTTGCCCGCGTGCTCCCCTGCGCTCTTGTTGTTGCACCCGCACCCCTCAATAGGAGACGCTTGACGATGACTCCATTAACGAAGAGTCAGTTGGCGATTTAGTACCTGGACAGGGCGAGAACAATAGCAACTATTAGTTTTGCCACACTGGGTCGATCTCTTGGAGGTTTGCCGGTTCACAGCGACCGACGAAAATATTTGCACGCCAATCTTGGATGGATAGATTGACGGTGCAAACGCCAAAATCTCATGGAAAGCAGCATAAGGATCAGTAGGAGGTGCATAGCGCGCTATGGCGACGACCTTCAGAAACGCTTCCTGGATCGTCCGGGTGGGTTCTCGGACTGTTCGATGAGTTTGCCGTTCATTTTGATTGCCGTTTCTTCCGACTGGTCTGTTCGGCGTAGAGGACACGAGCGCGTGTCAGTCGCTCCGCGTTCGTCGGCTGTACCGGCACGGTGATTTCCGTCGCTGGCCGAAGGACTTGAACGGGATCGCAGCGTTTCGCCACCATCGCCTCAACCGTGTCCAGTCGCGCGACGTGCTCGACAATGGAATGCCGATCCGCTGGCGACAAGGAGGTGATCATTTTGCGGTATGGTGTCAGGTTTGTCATGTAATATCCTTTCTGCTGTTGATTTTGGTAACGCCGCTGCGAATTTCTCTGCTGATCAGTTTGTCGATTTGGAGGAGGTGTTTGGGAGCGATTGGTTCCTGCGTTTCCGGTTCTGGTTCTGGTTCATCAAACACTGCCAGCGGGTCATGCTGGTTTTCCTGGTCGAATGTATCTATCGCCTCTTCGACCGCTGATTTGTTGGTGAGCCAGCACTGCTTGAGCGCGGCCAGCGCCTTTTCGTTGGGATCGTCAGGGTCGGGCGGCAGCCCGTCGTACGCGATCAATGCTTCCTCGACTGGCGATGGTTTGATGTCGTACTTCGTGGCCGATGGTCGCATCCGCCTGAGTGCTGCGGCCTGTGTGTCCTTATCCGGCCGCTGTACCAGAACCTCAACCTCGGCCTCATTGACAGCCTCAACTGCTTCTTGTTCCTTTCGGACAGCGGATCGGGCGCGCATGGCGCTATATGTGGCCTGGTACTGCGCGATTTGTTCAGGTGTGAGTTCTGTTTTCATGTCGTTATCATATCAGATATGCGCACCTACTGTCATGCGTCCCGTGTCGATCATTATGATTCTGTACCGCTCGATGCGGGCCGCTGGGACGAGGTTGTGGGCATCGGCTCAGGTGGCGGCTATGTCGCGTCATGGCTCAGGCCGTGTGGCGTGTGCGTGGCATTTGGCGGGCGGCGCGGGCATCCTGTACTCGTAACCCTCTCCCGAGGATTGCGGGCGGCATCCGACATGACTGGGAAGCGATAAGCTGCGCCTCCGGACGAATGCGTTGGGAGCGATGGCAGCGAGATATCTTGACGGTGATGGAAACGCCTTTTTTGACGCGCCAGCCGCGCAGCGCGGCGGTCAACGAGCGAAGCGAGTTGGGCCGCTTCTTTCTTCCTGCCCGTTTCGGTACGAAAAAAGTACTTGACCGACTGAGCTAATCGCGCCTCAGCGTGATTGCTCATTCGGTAAGTACTCCTCTATACATAAAGGTAGAGAACCTAAGTACTAAGAGGATAGATAATGAGCAATCAGTCGAACAGTTGCCTCCATTTCTCGACTGGTTTGCTCGCTTTGTGGTCGCGTTCTGGCGTGATGAACGGGTCATGCAGGGCGACCACTTGGTTGCTGTGACGGCTGGCGATGAGCAGGGTACGGGCCGGGTATTTGCCTTCGTTCGTTGACGGGAACACCATCACGACCTGGTCTTGTATCAATCGCGTTCCCTTCGCCTTTGTAGTTCCCTTCACGGAACGACATCCGATCAGTTCCGCGCCAATCGAGAGGTATTCGGCGAGCAGCGATGACGGGCTGGCGTTCGTGACCGCATCAGGTGAGCGCAATGTGAAGAAGTACGGTTGGACGGTGCCGTTCGGGTAGTGGCTGGTATTGGTGGAATGCGTCCAGAACGAGACCTTGATGTTCCACTCGCTCGGATGATAACCGCCGCGTGTACCCGTGAGATTGGGTTCGTTGTGGAACAACTGCGCGGTTATCATCTTGTAGTTGGCCGGGTACTCCTCGCTGAAACCGACTCGGCGTTGTGTCACGGCCGAGAGATCGCCCATTTCGGACGCCAACGACCTGAGGCGGGCGTTGAAGCCCTCCAGTACCGTTGCGACTCCTCGATTGAAGTCCTCTTTCATGGTGGCGAGTTCGGCATGGAACTCAGCGCGCAGTTCGGCGCGAAGTTCGTTGTAATCGTACTCTTGTTGTGACATACTGTTGGGTTCCTAATGTGTTTGATTGAAATGTCTTGCGAAGACCGATTGTAATGAGCAATCGGTTTTGTTATGCGCGTTTCGTCATCACGGAGTCAACTCATTTCGTTCCCGTTTTCGCTTTTCGTTATGTTGCTTATGTGTGATGGGGTTGTTATGTTGTCATCACGGTCATGGAGGGCCGATTTCACATGAGCAGGATTGTAGGATTTTGGAACAACGAGGGAGATGATGGTTTTGGCATCGCGTTGAATGGTCTGAACGAGGGGGATTTCGAGTTGTATCGGGAGCGCATCGTGGAGATGGCGCGGGAGTTGGAGACATCGCCCAGTCAGGTCATCAAGGACTTCACGGCGTACGCCAAGTCGAGACACGCCACCAACATGAAAGAGACATTCGAGTTGATGAGCAAAATCACCTGGCTGGAATGGAACGGCCATCTGGCATCGGACAACTACAACGGCATGATGTACATGCGGATGCCCGAGGTGCTGGCATGAGCGACAAGCTGGTATCCCAACTCAGCCTCAACATCACGCTCAACATGTTGCAGTCCGTGTCGTGTGACGCGCTGAAATCCGATCTGTTTCAGTATTGGATGTCAACCGTCAAGGCGGGCGTTGAGCATTTCGAGGTCTGTGTCACGCTGGCACCAGAGGATGATGACGGCGAGCATGATGTCACCGGCTACCTCAAGGCCACCTGGAAGGACGCGGCCTAAGAACATAATCCTAGAAACGACAACCGCCGTTGCCGTTTAGCCTCGTCAATCATCGAGCAGGGGAGCCAGCGCCACATCCGCGCTGGCTCTCTTCATTTTCTTCACCTGTTTGTCGCGCCACACCAGGGAGAAATCCTCGCACCACCACATTATATCGAATCCGATATGATCGTGCCGTGGCCCGACACATGGGTACATCTCGCGCAGCAACGCCACGAACGCGGTGAACTGCTCATGCCAGTCACCTTCGCCGTCTTCCGCTGGCACCGTCGCTGTCAAGCGTTTCAGGTTCCAGATGTGCTTGCCGCCGATTTTCGCGTACCTGATGTTAGTGCGCCAGCGGTCACGTTGCTTCTCGACATCAGGATCGCCGGATTTCTCATCTGGCGACATCGGCATCTCCGGCGATCCTGATGTCGTGCCGCCCTCGGCCCGCTCATCCATCGCCGCCTCTGCTTCATATGCCTTCTCCGCCGCTTCCAACTCCCGCAGCAGGCGGGCGATCTCCACGGCGGATGGCGCGTAGTCCTTGGAGATAGGTCTGTATTCGAGGCCGACCGTCTCGAACCGCACTGCCGCTTCCTCGTACTTGTCCAGCCGTCGCTGCATGGCGTCGCCGGATGGTGATGATCCGCCCGCCTGTTTGATCGCGGCCTCGCGTGCCATGCGGCGCTCAATATCTTCATTCGATTTGGTAGCGGCTGGTTCGGCCTTCGCGTCCTGCGCCAGGGCCGCGTCCAGCGCGTCCAGCACTTCGGATTTCTCGCCGCGTTCATCGGCGATCCGTTTCAGTTCATCCCGCGCCAGCAGGCACCGTTGCTTCCATTGCTCTGCGGTGACTTTCTTCGGTCCCGCGACCTTGGCCTCGGCGGGATCGCGCGGGTGGCCGTTGATCTTGTCCTTGATGACATCCACGGCCCAGAGGACGCCACTCTCATGTTTCGGCTCCCATGGGGCGTTCCGCGTCTCATACTCACGGCGCGCATCCGGCCAGAGCGAGCGGATCGAGTGGAGCTTGTTGAGCAGGATGTTCCAGTGCGCGACTGACCGGAATGTGTCGAGCGGGTTGCTGGTTTCGACCCATTGCTTCTTGGTCTGGCCCGTCAACTTCCAGGGCTTTTTGGCGTCGTAGTAGGCGACCACCTCGCACGCTGGCAGATATACCAGTTCGGTGCGGTCGATGTTGCCACTCACATGTCTGGCGGTGATGTCGCGGGCGCGGTTCTCCCATTCCTGGTCGGTGCCGCGTGTCCAGCCTGCTGTTTCGTCTGTCATGGGTTTCAGACATGGTTGAAACCCTCCCGATTTGTGGTCGGGAGGGTGTTTTTTTCATCCGCGATGATGGAGCCGTCAGTCGGATGTTGTCAGGTCGCTATCGTCAGGACTGCCGCCGCGCGTGCCACCATTCCCTTAATGTCTCTGGATTTTGCTCGTGCGCGATCAGGCCCGTGTCCCCCACCGAAACGCCGAAGAACCGGCGAATGCCGGACTTCAGCGCCCGCTCGAAGAACGGCACGTCCAGATCGTATGGTTGCTGCTCCTGGATCGCGCGGTATGCCATGTAGTCGTGGAGCAACTCCGCTTGAGCGTGCGTCGCGATCCAACGATCCACCCACGCCTTGCCCTGTGCGACCTGCCTTGTCGCGTTCGCCATCAAGTCGGGGAGGTCCAGCGTCGCGTATTGAGCGGAGGAGTACCGCGCCAACACCTTTAGGTCCTCCGACACGCCGACCGTGAAATCCAGGAAGCGCAGCGCGATGCCTTGGGCAAGCTGCTCTTGCGTGACGGTTTTCAGGTCTTCGTCCGTCAGGTCCGCCAGGAGTTTGAAGTCCTCTGGTTCCATCTCGCTCATGGCGCGTTCCCTCCCATGTAGGACACGTCCGCGATCTCGTACGACAGGTCCTCGTGTTCGCTCGGCCACCGGTCTTCATCCACCATCGAGTTCGCAATCGCCCACGCGGTATCCTCGTCGGGGGCGTCGATGGCGAACTGATCACTCCCCTGAACCGTGAGCAGTATCATGTATTTTGGCATCTGCCTCTCCTGTGTGAAGCGGCGGCGTATGCGCTCTGAAACCCAGCGGTGGGAAGCCCCCCAAATGAACGAAACTTTTCGATGAGATTATTGGTTTTTCCGATGATGATTTCCCTTGAAATCCAGGTGACGCAAGCGTATGGCCGATTACATCACTCATTTCATTCAGTCAGCATTTGCCGTTGACACGGGCCGCACGGCACCGTTACGAGTCAGGGCATGGTCGTATTCAGCACTCGAAAGTCCGGCGAGCAAAAAAAAGCGGACGCACTCGCAATGAATGTCAAACGTCCGAAACGCATGGTTTTCCATCGCGGATGCGTGCGCGTACTCCGGCCTCGGCCAAACATCGCTGTATGACCGTCTCAGGAAGGGCAAAATCCTCGGCATAAAGGATGGTGCCAAGACGCTCGTGAACCGAAAGTCGATGGACGATTACCTGGCCGGATTGCCTTCGATGAAAAAGTGAAAGATGGCGGGATCGATCCCGCCTTTTTCATGTCGCCATGAACGCGGCCCAAGCCTCCATGCACGCGACACGTTCGCCGAACAATTCCTTGCCGTCACGCTGATAGGCACGCAACACCTTATCGTCCTGGCGATGGGCAATCGACATGTCCAGCACGATCTGTGGGGACCGGCGCTGATGACGGATGTGGAGGATGCGGCGTAACAGATCATCCGAACATCTTCTGAGAGAAAGTCAAGGAGCCTCTTCGGAGGTCTCCTTTCTTTTGTCTATGGTCCTGCACACGGCGCCGCAGAGTCAAGCAAACAATGGTTCCGCAACGAATATAAGCAACTCGACTCTCAACTCGTCACTCCGGTAGAACGACCTTGCCGCCTGATCAGACGGGTTTGGTAACAACATTTCAGGTCTCATTCTCATATGCGTACCTTACTGGCATGCCCAGGCGGCAAAGCGCGCCTGAGTCCCTTCATTCTGGAAACACTAAACAGATTCAAGCGAGTGCAGTATCGGGAGCCGTTTTTCGGCGGCGGTTCGATTGGACTTGAGATGATGAATCGTTCGGATCGCGACATCTGGGTCAACGATAGGGACGTAGGCATCCATTGCCTTTGGCAGTGCGTCAAGCGGTTCCCTCGGCACCTCAAGGCTCTGATACGAGGTTTCGCGCCATCACGCGAGCAATTCCTGAAGCTCAAGAGATTTCTGCTGTCCAATCCCGTCCCTTTCACGGACGATGATGTTCTAAGGATTGGGTTCTGCAAACTTGCCTGCCATCGCCTCTCGTTTAGTGGACTCGGCGTGATGGCGGGCAGTTGCCCGCGAGATTTCCGTTGGAATCCGAAGTACCTCTGTGAGCAGACGGACAGGCTGCATCGGAGCCTGGTCGGGTCGAATGTGAGGATAACGCGGTCGGACTATTCGGAACTGATCACGGATGAGAGTGAGTTCAGCGTTATTGTATCTGGACCCGCCCTATGTCTTGCGGGGACCGGAATGTTATCTACATTCGTTCCGCTTTGAGGATCATGTTAGATTGAGTGAGTTGTTGCAGCGCACACCGCATAGGTGGCTTTTGAGCTATGATGACGCGCCGGAGGTATGGAGCCTGTACGCGGGCTGGTCGAACATCGCGCGGGTTCCGGCTAGGTATTCGATACGGGGTCAGGTCGAGAATACCGAGCTTCTGATTAGCTCCGGCCGGTAGGTTTTTCGAGAAAATCGGCTACTTGTTCCGGCGACATCTCCTCGCCGGAGCCTGATGTGACCGCCTCCGTCGCCTCGCCGGTCGCCTCCTCGTTCACCGGCAAAGGAGCCATCGCCGGATCGGCGGCTAGTTCCTTGACGACGCGCTCGTTGTCCCAGGCAAGCGCGTAGCCGTTGCGCGCATCCCACCACATGATATTGTAGCCGACGAACCGGTTGCGGTCGCCATTGCATGGGACCACTTCGCGCATCAACGACACGAAGGCGTCGAAATCCTCATGGCTGGTTAGCGGGACGGAGGCGGTCAACTTTTTCATGTTCCAGCCCTGCTTCCCCAATCGCGCGGCCCTGATCCGCTTGCGCCAAAGGACTTCCCGCGCTGGCTTGTCAACGACCTCAAACGCCTCGTCATCGAACAGCAGGATTTCGCCGCGAGCATGACAGACCACCTGTGCGTTGCCCTCTGGCTCATAATAGGCGGGGCCGCAGTGCGCCATCAGCGGGTTTACGATGCCCACGTCCAACGCATCGAAGTCGTCGCCGTCATAGCCCGCGATGGTCCAGATGCGCTCTGGTCTGGCGCGCCAGACGGCCTCGCAGATTGTCATCACATCGGAGCAACTGCCACCGTTTTCCAAGACTTCGAGAGCTTGCTGACCGGCCTCGCGGAACCGCTTAAACATCGGCTCCCAGTCGAACCGCACGTCACCACCTGCAACATCCGAATCGATGATCTCGCCTGACGAGCCACCGTCATCCTGCCACCGTTGAAGCTGCAACCCCTCGTCGTATTTATCTTCGGGACCATCATTATCGACGGTCTCGCCGTCATCATTGTCCTGGTGGTCCAGGCCGTTCTGACTGGCCTCGGCTTTCAACCGCTTATTCTCTGCCGCCAATTCCGCGATGATCAGGTTGGCACGCGCCAGGCTGTCGGCGATTTCCTCGCGGGTCGAGATTTCGCTCTTGATTCGCTGGTCGGCGAATCTCAGAAGCTCGTCCTTCTCCGCAGCCTTGACCTTCAACGCCTCGTAATCGGCCTCCATCTGTTTCCGTGCGGCGGTAGCGGCTTCCATTTGCTCTAGGTCTCTGGCCACATCTGCAAGGGTCAATGCCTCATCGGGACCTTGGCTGTTCTTCCCTTTGCGCGTGTTCGGTTCGTACTCCTTGACCATATACCGATAGAGTACGCGCCAATGCGGATAATGATAGGGTTCCCCACGGGAGTCGGCCTTCTCGCGTTCAGTCTGTACATAGGTGACGACCTTCTCGCCATACGGATCGTACAGCCTTGGCAACTCACGACCGGCTTTGTCCGGGTATCCGCAGTCGCGACTGTGATCAGCGTAGGCTTGCCCCTTCAATCCATGACCGTCTGGCGGATCGCGCCGCGCGAGGGTCAGATTTTTGGCGTCTTCCATCGTCGCGTAAAACGCTTCCTCGCCAAGATCGCCGTACTTTTTGCGGTTGGCCGCAGCCTTGCGCCGCATTTCCGCGAGCGACGGTAACGGCTCCGGCTTCTCATCACGATATCGTTCCGAACGGTCATGTGCCGTTCCTTCTGGTACCGTATCGTTATCCATGCTTTGTCCAGTCAGCGTCACCTTGCCGCCGAGCGCGCCAGGCGGGATGGTGTATTGCGGGTCGATCATGGCGTCACTTCGTCGGCATCGTTCCGATCCCGATTGTCAGGCGCTTGACACCCAAGGCGGTGTCCAGCTTCGCCAGTTGCTCCGATGTGCCATTCCACACGCAGACCATGCAGCCCCACGGCGCGATGCCCGTATATCCTTCGAATTGCACACGACCGCAAAGCATCACGGGATATGCGTCCGTGCAATGGCGGCGAAACCAGGCCGCGTCGCACCATGCCGGAAGCACGGCGACGATGGTGGTACCTTGTAAGGCTTCGAGACAGGCTTTCTGTACCCATACCGTGAGTTCCGGCGAGTAGGGTGGATTCATGAAGCATATCAGGCCGAGCCAACTCAGCGCGATGGCGTTATGTTTCTTCGTCCAGTAACAGCGGCATTTGTGATTCCTTGGCGAGGCGCACACGTCCCACGTGAAGCAGAAGATTGCATGGAGGAGCAAGAACAAGTCCCATGGAGTTCCGCGCTCGTCTGATTTCATCCCCCGCGATGGTTGGTAGTTTTCAATGGTCGGTTTCTTCCCGCGACGGGGAGGGTACATCGCCGGTTTGCTTTTAAGTCGCTTCGGCTCCACTGACATGATCATGTCCTTCTCACATCCCGCATGACCACACGCAGGTCATAATGCGCCAGCCCTGAGCGCGGGACAGGTGCGAACTCCCCAGAATGGTGGCCACCGATCCAGTCCGTCGCGGGCGAATTAGGGCGCGCGACATCCGAGGTCAACCCTCTGGAATCAGAAAGTCCTTAGATGAACGCAGCCAAATCTCTTGACAGATTCGAATTACAAGATAAAACCGTGCGCGGTGTTCGACGCGGTGTTTTCGCAAAACCGAAGTCCGCAACGTCGACAAATCCCGATAAGCGTGTATCGGTGTTCGAAGCGGTGGAGGCTTCACGCGCTCGCGTGGAGGTACCAAAAATAATTTTTAGCTTGCGGTTTCGGTCCACCGCGTACGCGCGAAAAGTTCAGGTGTATTTCACCTGAACCTGGTATTCGGACGTCCTGGCGTAGTGCTGCTGGCATGGCGTATCTGTACCGAACCGCTGCGCGTGCCGTCTTATATAGTACGCTGTACCACCCGCTTGTCCCCCCCGATGGCGAGATACTGCACCACATCATCATCACCGGTCCCGCGAGGCTCGCGGGCATCCCAGAGCGTTTCCGACATCACGACGGGACCTATGGTTACGTCTTCGATGGCACTGCCACCATGTGACGGGTCTGACGGCTTGCCGTTCAACATCTACGGCGACATCGGCGCGGGATCATACTGTCGCTTCGAGATTGAACCGCGCGGGACGGCTTTGATCGTGCGGGCCGTGCGAGTGCAGGCATATCAGCCGCCGGTCAGTCGATGGAATAACTAATCCGCTCAACCCAGTCGCGCTTGGGTTCCAGTGTCGCCGTTCCCGCGTAGGTCCACTTGCTGAAATTGGTGATCCCGAGCCATCTGACCTTGATGATTTCGCCGTGCCGGGCATATCCGCGATTAGCTTGGCGCACGGTCCCATATATCTGGAGGCAGGCTGGCGGATCGTCTCGCGGCAATCCCTGATTCGAGCCGCAGAGTAGGGCAGGTTCGGGAAGCGTGGCCGGTTCGGTTGACAGCACCGGCCTGGAACCAGAGGGTGTCGGCGCGGAACATCGACGGCCACCATTGCCGGACGATTTGGCAGATGCTGGCGAGGGTTGGGCCAGCGTGGCCGAGACGGTTGTGGCGGCTTCATCTCCTTCGATAATGCAAACTCGCCGTGCTTCCGCTCATCGTCACGGGTCACGAGATAAGGTTGATCTGACTTGCACTCGTTCATCACGCCCTTCGGTATCGTGCGGGAAAGCCATCTTTGGAAACCGTTGGTCGTCGAACGTCAGCCAACATGGGCGTTGGAAATGGACTTCGAACAAACGCTACTGGAATGGTTCCCCAACACTCGGCTGGGCCGATATCGATTCGTCAGCCTGTCTGCTCCCGATGTTTATGACGCGGCGGGAAAGCCTTCGACTCTGACCATGGAGCTTGGCGAGGGGTCGACTGTCAGGATCGCGGCCCATGGCTACTTGGACGGTCAGCGAACCGTTTTGGTGATGAATGCGATTTCCGTTGTGGAAATGATTGAACCGCGCAGCATCTTCTCAATATCTCAACGGTGATTTCTCAAGGGTACTGAATGGCTCCCTGCATCCATCCAAGCCGCCCCTTCGCGGACAGATCGCCGTAAGCGGCTCCCGTATTGGTTTTTTCGTCGCCATCTTCGTGACCAACGATCAGATTTCTGACTTCCAGCGGGCAACGTGCCTCACGAAACATTTGTATGACCGTATGTCGGAGCGAATGAAACACATGAAATTCATCGTAGCCCATATTCGACTTCATCCGCCCGAAGCGTTGTGACATCGCTATGGCACGATGCTTTGCATTGCACGCGATCAGAAAGCCATCCGCATCGGCGTTGTTCGCCAATTCGGTCACCAGTTCACTGATGGCGGGATGGATCGGCACGACACGCCTCGCGGCCCGCGTCTTTCGCCGCTTTCCATGTCCCGCCACGCGAAGGCACGCGATGCCACCGTCCTCCATCATTGAGCTTGTCGTGAGGCTCATCAACTCGCCCAACCTGGCACCCGAATGCGCGGCGATCCTGATCAGAGCCGCCAAAGGCTTGTCATGATCAGCATCCGCCTGTTGCCAGAGCGTCGGAACTTCGTCCGGCCTGAACCCCTGACGTTCCCGGTCCTGAGCTTCGCCTTCGGTTTCTTGGTTGGCGGTGATCCGCTTCGTGAATGGATTGGTCGATCCGTCCACATGCCCCATGGCGACGAGATGAGCCCAATATCCGCGAAGCTCTGAGAGACGCCGCTGTTTGGTGTTCTGATCCGCGTTTTTGCCGGTTCTCTCCGACTTCAGGGCATACAGCCATGTCTGAACATCTCCACCTGTTAAGGCTTCAATAGGTTTTGGCACGGCCAGCGCGAACCTCCTGATGCCGCTGATCGTCTGCTTCAGAGTGTCGTCTCGAACCTTCGCCACCATCTCGTACTCAGCGATAAAGGTCAGGAACGGGGTTGTTTTGCCAGTAATCGTCTCAAAACGCTCTCTCGCCGGACCTGGAACGGTCACTTGGCGGACGGCCTCCGCCAGTGTCGTGTCCGATGTCCGCTCCGTAACGAAATTTATGGTGTCCAGTACGAGGGCGATAGCAACCTCATCCAGGGGCTTGCCACGGAACCGGCGATACTCGCTCGCCAGCCGCTCCGCCTCATCTCGGATAGGCTTTCCCAGACCACGGCGCACGGCCTCGATCTCAGCCTTCCACGCGAACACGATTGGTCCCGCGACCAAATTGGCCTCAGTTTCGTTCCGCCTTCCGGTGGAGCGAGTTAATAGTTTCTTGCCGCCGAAGGCATGGCGAACATCAGCCGGAATGCCAAGCTGGACAAACCAAGTTTGCTTCATCAGACGGAGGAAGGGGTAGCGCGACATCGTGATCTGCTCCGCTTCGACGCGGATGGCAGTAGACAGTTTAGTAACCGAATTATCAACCGCATGGGCGAGAAAAGCATCTACGGGATATCGACGCGCCTTGGAATCGTATCGAGTATTCCTTGCCAGTCAGATGCACCTCCTGTCCGTCCACCGTCACCTCCCGGCTGTCGAGGTTCAGTTCGATCGCGCCAAGGCGGAGCGTCGGCTGGCTGAACCCTTTGCTGCGCCGGGTGATCGCCTGCATCCGCGCCAACAACTCCGACTTGTCGAACGGTTTGGTGATGAAATCGTCAGCGCCCAATCCGAGGCCCTTAACTTTGGCCTGCGGCCGCGACAGACCGGACAGAATGAGTACCGGCGTATCGTTTCGCGCGACCCGCATGCGGCGGACCACCTCATATCCCTCGACGTCCGGCAGGATCACATCGAGCAAAACAATGTCGTACTCATAATGCCGGGTAAGTTCGATCGCCTCCTCCCCGGTTTCGGCGTGTTCGACGACCGCGCCGGCGGTTTTGAGCATCAGTGACACGCCATGTGCCGCTGTGAGATCGTCTTCTACAAGCAGGACGCGCATGATGCCTCTCCATATCCATACACAGTTGTATACCACCTTTGCGTGTATATGACCAACGGATATTTACCACTTAAACGTGTATTTCTCAAAATCTCCATGTGTTCCATTAGAGAATTCAAATACATATCAGGAACAATGTTCATACGGGCGCGTGGGAATATTTATGAGACATTATAGTCTCACAGAAAAATTAGACGGCTGCGGTGCCAGGCTGCGAGGCATCGCCCCAGTTTCGATCAACGGACGCATCGTTTCGGTGTCCGGCCTGGTCGTTGAAGTGGCGGGTCTCACCGGGCAGGTTTTTGTCGGCGATCAGCTTCTGCTGAGCAGCCGGGACGGCGCTTCGGTCCAGGCAGAGGTCGCCGGCTTCCGCGATGGCCTGGCCCAGACCCTGCCGTTCGGACCGCTCGAGGGCCTCGGGCCTGGGCAAACGGTGACGTTGCTGCCTCGGACGGCCGGGTTCGTCTCGGTATCGGATGCGTGGCTCGGCCGTGTCATTGACCCCCTGGCTCGACCGCTGGATGGGCGTGGAACGGTTTCGGCCGGAGCCGCCCCACGGTCGATATCCGCCGCTCCACCCGAGGCCACCAGTCGGGCCCGCCTGGGTGATCGCATCGCGCTCGGCGTGCGTGCACTCGATCTGTTCACGACATGCCGGCTTGGCCAACGACTTGGTTTGTTCTCGGGCTCCGGTGTCGGAAAGTCGACGTTACTCGCCATGCTCGCACGTGCCGCCGTTTGCGATGTCGCCGTGATCGCTCTGGTCGGTGAGCGCGGCCGCGAGGTACGTGAATTCCTGGAGGACGATCTGGGGGCTATGGGACTTGCCCGCTCGGTCGTGGTGGTCGCCACCTCGGACGCTCCGCCCGTGTTGCGCCGGCGAGCCGCTTTCACCGCGATGACGGTCGCCGAGCATTTCCGTGACGAGGGACGTTCGGTGCTTTTCATGATGGACAGCGTCACTCGATTTTGCCTCGCCGCCCGGGAAATCGGGTTGTCCGCCGGTGAACCTCCCTCGACCCGCGGTTATCCTCCGAGCGTGTTCGCGGATTTGCCCAGGCTGCTGGAACGGGCCGGGCCGGGCGAGGACAAGGGGTGCGGTGCGACGGGCTTCATCACTGCCCTGTTCACGGTTTTGGTCGAGGGCGACGACACGAATGAACCGGTCGCCGATGCGGTGCGCGGCATTCTCGATGGCCACGTGCTGCTCGACCGCCGGATCGCCGAGGCAGGCCGGTATCCGCCGGTAGACGTGTTGCGGTCGCTGTCACGCGCGGCCCGGGGATGTTTGACTGAGGAGGAGATGGCGCTAACTCGGCGAGCGAGAGGGATCCTGGCTTTACAGAATGAAACGGCCGACCTGGTGCAGATGGGCGCCTATCGGGCCGGCACGGACCCAGCAGTTGATGAAGCACTCACACTGGGCCCGCGGATAGAGGCCTTGCTGCGTCAGGACCGTGCCGAGCAAACCGACCTGGACGCCGCGTTTCACTTGTTACGAGATGTGTTACGGCCACCGCCATGACACGCGTGCTGCCGGAAATGCATGCATTGGCAGCGCTCTGTCGCGTGCGGCGGGTGGAGACGGACGCAGCCCGCCGCGAACTTGGCGAGGCCCTGGCTCAGGAAACGGCGTTGGCCGCGCGAGACGAAGCGATGCGGCATGAACTCGAGACCGCACGCCGGGTTTTGGGCGAATTCGATCGCGAGGCATTCTCGGCCTGGTGGGACCGCATGCGCGTTGAGCGGACGCGTCTCGCGGACGTCATTCGGACCGCCGAGGCTCGTACGGCGGCGGCCCGGACCACGCTGGCGAACCGTCGCGTTGCCGAAACGGCCGTCAAGGACGCGTTGGCACGAGAAGTATCGGCACAAGAGGTAACGATGGAGCGCCGGGAGCAGGGAATGATGGAGGACATAGCCCGGGCACTAACACGCGCGGCCGCGAGGCGGGACAGAGATTGACGGCGGATATCACAGGCCGGGCATCGCGGTACATTACAGTCGCGGCCGTCGGGATTTGCCGCTGACGAGCGAGTAGCATTCGCAGGCCGCCGCTTCGAGCGCCGCTCGTTTCACGATCTCGATCGATCCGCGGCTGTAGCGAATAAGGCCGGCGATTTGCAGTTTCTTCGCGATTTCGCTCACGGAACTGCGGCGCACACCAAGCATCTCCGATAGCAATTCCTGGGTCAGCGGAACCAGATCGGTATCAATTCGATCCCGCGTTTGCAGAATCCACCGCGCCAACCGTTTCTGAAGCGGATGCAAAGCGTTGCAGGCGGCTGTGATTTGCACCTGACCGAGCAGCACACCGTTGTAGCTGACGATCATGTCGCGCAGCGCGTCGCTCGCCTGCACCGCCCTACGGAATGGCGCGGCGGCGATGCGTGACGCCACCATCGGTACCTGAACGACCGCTCGCGTCAACGTGACGTGCACGCCAAGACCAGCCATCGCGCCTACGACACCCTCACGCCCGACTGTCGCGGTTTCAACCGCTTTGCCATCGGCCATGACCGCGAGCAATGATATCATTCCGGTATGGGGAAAATAGATCCGTTCCGGTTCGTCTCCCGGCTCGTTAAGCACGAGCCCGGTTTCCAGTGATACGGTGGTCAATGCGGTCCCGAGACGCTCAATATCAACGACGGGCAGCGTAGCCAGCAAACGATTTGTCGAGCCTTCGAGGCCTTCCGTGTTCACCGCGGTTACCTTCGACCGGCGGTTGGGTCTGATAACCCCAGTTGGTGTTCCCCGGCGCTCCGCATGCGCCCCCCTCTGAAGCGATTTGTATATGGGTGCTGGGATCGGATTTGTCAGTCCGGTATCCGACATGGGCCATATCGCCGGAAAAACACCGAACGGGAGTGAAATGTATCATGTCTTCAACGAGATACCCGGAAGCTGGCCACGATTATCCGGTTTGTATGTTCGATTCTGGGATTCTTTATATGACGGTCACCGTACCTAATCGACGCGCCAGCGTGCCGTGCCGGTGTAACGAGGCATGACTCGCCGGCGGCGACTGCGCCATAACGATGCTTCGCGGCTCGGCGGTTTTCCCGGTCAACCTCTGTCGCGCGCCCTCACGTCCATGGCGAACGAAAGTACCGATGATGTGGTCTGCGTCGATGCCGGCTTGCCGCCCTTCATCCACATCGCCAACCAGGCCGGCACATCATCGATCGGCATGGACCGCGCGAACAGGAATCCTTGCAATGCGTCAACGTTGAATTGTTCCAGCATCCGAGCCGTTTCTTCGGTTTCGACACCTTCCGCGATCGTCTCCATCTCCATGTTCACCGCGAGGTCGACGATGGATTTCACGATCGCACGCGAGTCGCTCGACGTCGTCATGTCGGAGACGAACGACTGATCGATCTTTACTTCCGAAAATGGCAACTGACGCAATGCCTTCAGCGACGAGTAGCCGGTTCCGAAATCGTCGATGGCAATTTGCATCCCTTTGAGCCGAACGCGGGTCAGGACGTCCATCATACGGGCGGCATCCAATGAAGCCGCGGTCTCGGTGATTTCCAGACACAGTTGCGAGGCGGGCATCCCGCCGTCCGCCAGCCGGCTCGCGATCCGGTCCGGAAAGGCCAGATCATGCAGGTTCAGTGTCGACACGTTGACCGCGATCGGTGTGGAGACACCGCGCTCGCGCAGGAGCCCCCACGCCTGAACGGCGGCGCCGATTACCCAGTCGGTCAGTTTATCGATCACGTCCTTGTCGGCCTCGGCGATGGGCAGGAACTCGCCCGGCAGGACACGGCCTAATGTCGGGTGATCCCAGCGCAGCAACGCCTCGAGCTTTTTCAGCGTTCTCGGGTGGCGTGAGACGATCGGCTGATATTCCAGGACCAGTTCATTGTTGCGTATCGCCGCCAGCACCCCTTCGGCGGAGAGCGGCCGCGGGACGGATCGTTGCTGTTCAAGGATTTGTTCCAGTGACGTAACCCGAATCGGCTTCGGCAAAGCGGCGACGATGTTCAGGCCAAGATTGCGTGCCACGGTCGAGGTTGCCTCGAGCACACGAGGATCGAAGCCGCTCATCACGATAATCGATCCGGTGTAGCGGCGGGCGGCCAAAAACCGAAGCTGCTCGACCCCGTCCGTGCCGCCGAGTTGCAAATCGAGCACGATAATATCCGGCGGCGTCGCGCCGAGACTGCGCTCGAAAGCGGCGGCATCCGTGACCGCTTCGGCGTTCAGGCCAGCGAGAACCGCGAGTCTGACCACGAGACGTCCAATGGCGGCATCGTCATCGAATACTAAAAGGCGCATGGTCAAATCGTCTCCCCGGCGAGGAATTCATTGCGTCCTCGTGTTTTTGGATTTGCGCCGTCCGACCTTCGGGCCATCCGTAAACGGCTGCTATCGGCGCGAGGCCTGAACGTCCTCGATGAGGGAACGTTGAACGGATAGAGTTCCTCACAACTGACAGGGCGCCCGGCCGCCGGATCCAGCCCCAAAGTACCGGCACCCCGGGCACGGCCAGGCCGCTTTCCGCTTTGGCGAAATGGTCCCTGAACTTGCCTGGAGGCAGTCATGCCGGCACTCGGGCCTGCGACGCCGCCCTTGTTCAACCGACAGTCCGCGGCGAGGATCGGCGGCCCGTCGGGTAAGGAATGGTCCGCGGCGCCCGCAGCCTTGCCGCGCTGTCGCGGTGTCTGCCGGACCCGTGCCATTTCGCGGCCACGCTTTTCAGGCTTGCTTGTCTCGGTGACGACCTGCCGCACGATGTCCTCGAATCGGGTATCTGTTACGAATAAGTGTGCGGCTTCGGAATGGATTCGGCGATAGGCATCATTGCACATAACCGGCTGGCCCTCGTGATCGCAGATCACAAAGCCTTCCAAGATGGCCGTGACCGCGAAGCGACCCTGCCAAAAACGTGTTCAAGGGGTCGCGAACCATCGCCACATGGAACATGCTTCCCGGTCGGCTTGCTGCTGAAAAAGCAGTTTTGACTATTGGACTGGACTGATGGCGACGGAGCGATCAACGCCGATCACCCGCAGCGATCTTCACCCGCTCGCCGACAAAACCCGGTCGGTTCGTCTAACCCTCCTTAGAGGCCGCTGTCCCTGCCCTTTTGCGTAGGGTCCGGC
>Ga0206992_1098_pt1 | contig 18766 bp, 11 predicted proteins | sample Alteio_BWMinCont_6_FD_153267 | JGI IMG/M metagenome (GOLD analysis project Ga0206992, IMG submission 153267) | Enriched cells from forest soil in Barre Woods Harvard Forest LTER site, Petersham, Massachusetts, United States -... | ecosystem: Environmental > Terrestrial > Soil > Temperate forest >... | reverse complement strand
TGCGCCTTTCTGAGGAACGTCAGGTTCGGTTGTGTCTGGCCGGGATGTTGCACGACCTTGGAAGCGTCAAGTTGCCGAAGAAGCTGATTTCCAAGCACAGCGGATTCACAGCCTCTGAGCGCATTGAAATGCAGCGTCGGCCTGTATATTCGGCCGAACTCACGGCGGGTTATCCAGGCTTTGAGTGGTTGCCAAGCATCGTATTACAGGTTTATGAGCGCGAAAACGGCAGCGGGTATCCGCACGGCGTTCGGAGCAAGGACATTTGCGAGGAGTCCCGGATCCTGGGCGTTTCCGATGTATTTGAAGCTTGTATCCATCGGCGTCCACAGCGCGCCGCGATGACGGGCTATCGCGCACTTGAGGTGATTACTGCCGAGTTCGACAGCTTTGGAGAACGCACAACAAAGGCTATGATCCGCAGTTTTTCGGTTTATCCGTTCAACGAGATCATCGTTCTCAATACCGGCGAAATCGGGAAGGTCATCGATATCAATTCCGAGAATCCCTTGAGGCCTATCGTTCGAATCATGTACACAGTCGAACGCACGGAAATCGAATCGCCCCGCATCGTGGATCTCGCCCGCAATTCTCAACTGTGGATCACATCTGCGATTACGCCCGACGAATTGCCATCTGGAGGAAAATGAATAACGCTATTTTGAAGTTTGTATTGTTGTTCATGCCAGTCGCTCAGGTTATTTTGCCCCCTCCGGCTCCCGCCATTCAGGCGCCCGCGATACCCCAGACATTGGGCGCTAATACGATGCCTTCGATATTTGTTCCAGGCGAATTCCAGCTGGGGCCAGGTGATGTTGTCGAAGCGACTGTGTGGACCGGTGCTGAGAACCTGACTAGTTCGCTGACTGTTGCGGCTGATGGCACGATGTTAATCCCGTTCTACGTGAATAGGCTGTTCCACGTCAGCGGTCTGACTCAACTTCAACTTCGGGACCTCATTGAAGGCGAGATGAGGAAGAATTTCCGAAATCCTACTGTCCAAGTCATTCAGAAAACGATTGAGAGTAAAAAGGTTGTGCTGGCGAGCCAATCCCATGCCGGGACGTATCCGATAACTGGAGATACCACTCTGTTGGAACTGGTCTTGAACAATGGCGGATTTGCCAGCGACGCCAATATCGCGCAGGTAAGGATCAATCGCCGTCTAACGGGCGAACAGCTGGAGGTCAACCTCTTATCGGTTTTGCTGGGTCTGGACAAGCAGGCCGATATTAAGCTGGAGCCCGGCGATATCATCTTCATTCCATCTGTCCAAGCATTGGGCACCAAGATCTTCATCTTGACTGAGGGCAAAAGCATGACGCTTTTGCAGACCCCGGAGAAGTTGAATTTGCTCGAAGCGTTGGCTCGAAGTGGCGGCGCTGGTGCTGCTGGCGGTGTCGCTAGCGGTGTATCGTTGGCGAGGGTTGTTGTGATTCGAGCCAATCCCAAGGGTGGTCCCACGATCGTCAAGGATGTGAATTTCGCCCAGCTTTACAAAAAAGGCGACCTTTCGCTGAATATTCCCCTGGAAAACGGCGACATCATTTTCATTCCGAAGAACATTCTTGCCCACGTCAACGACATCATCACCGCGATTAATCCGTTTACCGCGCTGATAACGCAAGGGGTATTGTTCACGACGATCTTCGGAACCGGCGGCTTCTAAGATGGCCCAGATTGACGTCAATTTAAGGGATCTGTATCGCGTTGTCCGAAAGCGCAAATGGATTATCCTGTTTGCCCCGATTCTCATGGGCATCTCCACTTACTTGCTGGTTGAGGTTCCCACTCCGATCTTTACGGCTCAAGCCCTGGTCAAAATTACGAAGAGTTCAAGCGTGGCTGGCCTGATGACACAAGTGGTCACATATAGCGCGTACGACAATATGGCCACGCAAGTCATGGTCATCAAAAGCAGGCCCGTACTTGAAGCAGTTGCGCTGAAATTGAACATGGTCAAGCCTGGCGAGCAAACCCAGGACGTATTCGACGACCTTCGTGGGCGTGTTGACGCTTCTCAACAAAATGCCAGCGACATTCTGGGGATTTCCGCAACGGCTGGAACTGCTGAAAGCTCTATTGTGCTCGCCAACACACTGGTCGATGCCTACATCGCCCAATACAATACCGAACGCGACAAGTCACTCCTCGATACCCTTAGTCTGCTCACCCGTAGAGACAAGGAAATGACGGACCAGCTTACTGACGCTGAAAGGGCTCTTTCTGAGTTCAGGCGCCAGGAGGGAAGCAAGATCTCGTTAGGCCCCAACGTCGCATTCGACCTCCAACAAAAGGAGACTCAGCTCAACCGTGCCATCGGCGAACTTAATGCAAAAATCTCGGGCACTCAGGGTTTTATCGACAACAAAGACTTCGATTCGTTCCTGCAGACCTATTGGATCCTTGACGAGCCGACGGCAAGCCAGATGTATCAACAAGCCATGCAGCGGGCGACCGCTTGGGTAGATGTGCGCAATGCCCGCAGCAAACTCCTGGATTACCAGACTGAAGTATCGCCTTCCGTTCAGGCCGCTGCCCAGGCCTTGAAAGCCGAAGAGGAGCGAGTAATCAGAACGCTCACTACTTTGCTCAACAGGCTAAAGGTCGACCTCGACGATGCGCAAAAGCAACTCGCGAATGCGCAGGACCAGGAGAAACTTGTTGCGCTACAACCCGAACTGGCCACCCAGCTGGACACCCTCACGCTCGCGGTGAAGGAGAAGCAGGAAGCTGCGACAGCGCTTCACAAACAGCTGGCAGATGCAGATATTCAGGAGCACGAGAAGGTCGACGAAATCACGATCGTGGAGAAGGCACACACTGCCACGACAACGCCGAACCCCAGCAGAGCTTACAAGGCACTGGTCGGAGCGTTAATTGGAATCCTGATCGGCGGAGTTTTTTCTTTCATTCTGGAAGCCATGGACACCTCCCTCGGCACCATCGAAGACGTCGAGCAGCACATCAATTCTGTGGTCCTGGGAATCATTCCCCACCTTGAGAAAGAGGACGTCAAGGATCGAATGCGGATCGAGAGAGGGCCCACCCTTTCGACCGAGGAAATGGACAGGTTTGCCCGGCTGGTGACCCACTTTGATCCAAAGTCGATCGGCTCCGAAGCCTATCGCACCTTGCGCACGAATGTTGCCAGTATCATGGCGAAAACTGGCGGCAAAGTCATTTTGGTCAGCAGTTCTATGATTCAGGAAGGTAAGACGACCTCTTGTTGTAATATCGCGACAGCATTTGCTCAGGGTGGCAAACGTACGCTGTTGATTGATGCCGACTTGCGGCGGCCAACGGTTGACAAGACGTTCGGCGTCGTACGCGTCCCCGGTTTGACGGACCTGCTGCTCGACACAAGGGATCCTCGCGAGTGTTACCGAACCATTGACGATGTCATGCTCGGCAAATATGGTCTCAAGCTCGCGCAGGCGACTCCCGGACTCGAGTACTTGACGATTCTGCCCGCAGGAAGGATCGTCGACAAGCCGACAGAACTATTGACGTCGCCTGCATTGGACAAGCTTATCGACGATGTGCGGCAGAAGTTCGATGTTGTCATTATTGACGTATCGCCCATCTTGCCGGTGGCCGACGCATTTGTCCTTGCCCCGAAGGTTGATGGCATTATCCTGGCCTATCAGATTGGACGCGTGGCGCGTGATGTCCTGAAGCGCACAAAGATTCGAATTGAGAGTGTCGGCGGAAAAGTATGGGGAGTGATTCTGAACGATATTCAATCGGAAATTGACTACCGGTCAGGCGATTTCTCTTACTATCACTACCGTTATGACAAGAACCTCGATGAACCGAAGACTCCCCTCGAGCGCCTCAAGGCGGCGCTCACCATTTCGCCTTCGAAAGAGAAGAAACCACGAAAGCCTCCTAAGGGGAGCAAGAAGCCTCCCCAGCCGCCTTCGACTCCGACCGCAGGCGGATCTGGAGAAGTGCGGGATATCATGTCGCTCACGGACAAAGAGTAGCGATGAGCGCGCAATCGAGTCGTTTGGTTGCTTTCGCCAGCGGTAAAGGCGGAGTTGGGAAGACCGTATGTACTGCTAATCTTGCCTTGCATTTGGCTCAGCGTCACAAAGTTCTCACGGTCGATCTGGACCTGGGTTGCGGGAATCTCAATACCAGCCTTGGAGTGCGATCCGTCTCGAACTCCATCAACGACTTCCTGGGCACCAAGGTAGCGACACTGGGTCCCCTGAAGACCGCGACTGCGCTCGATAGTCTGGAATTGATCAGTTGCTCCTACAGTCCGCTGGACAGCACTGTCCTCAGTCCGACTCAAAAGGAAAGATTGGTTGAACAGCTTCGCTCAGATGACGCTGACTATGTGTTCATGGACCTCGGCGCTGGGGTAAATGACGACGTCCTTGATCTCTTTGCAGCTGCCGACGTGCGGGTGCTTGTCACTGGACCGGAATCACTGGCTTTACATAACGCTTTTGTCTTCGTCAAATCCCTGACCTACCGGATAATCGCGCGCAGTCTCGAAGGTGTTGGTTTGCCGAAGCGAACGCGTGAGAACATCATTCGGCAACTCTACGATAGCGGAGATCAGGAAATAGGACGGACCATCGAACGGGTTCGGATGCGCGACAGCGTCGCGGCGGAGGCGATGCGGCAGGTCCTTTCGGGTATTCAGATTTATCTGATTCTGAACAAGGTTCAGGAATCCAGTGAGGAGCGTTTTGTTACGAATCTTCAACAGTTGACGAGGAAATATACCGAACTCGAGCTCAATTACCTCGGTTCTGTTCCCTACGATGACAATGTGAAAAAGAGTCTCAATGACATTGTCCCGTTTGCATTAGAGTACAAACTGAGTCCGGCCAACGGTGCCTTCAGGACTATTGCGGGTGGGTTGGATCAGGTCCTGTCTGACGTTCTGACCCCAAGGGACGAGCCTTTTGGGCTTCCCGGTCAGAAGCCGATACATCGTCTCTGGTTGTTTCTGAAGGACTCATTGTCCAGTCCGCTGGCTTGGATCAGCCCGACACCCGTTTCAAGGACCAATCCTTTCGGTGAGTATGACTCGAAGATACGGCGGCTGTCACAGGAGGTGACTGAAACTCGGCGCATGCACGAACAGGAAAAAAGCGATTGGCTGAAGGAAAAAGACGAGATCAACCGTCGGTTCGAAGAGCTCATGTCCAGAACCGGGAAGGCACCCTCCCGTTCCATCGACAGCAATGCGCTGGAGCAACGAGACCGAAGGATCTCTGTTCTCGAGCACCAGCTTCGAGAGGCTTTGGGGACCGTTGAATCGTTGCGTGAGCAAGTGGGTAAACTGGAAGACGAGAATGAAATCATGCGCTCACGAGAACCTGAAGGACCGGAGCCACTCATGTTTCCCGCGGCCGAAAGCGACAGAGCCAGCGACGCCGAAAGCCAAGCGCTGGCCGTTTCCGAATCGGAATACCTTTCAGTGTCGCCGGCCCCCACTACAATCGGAGAGCTGATTCTAGCAAGATTGTTGGAATACTCATGGTACCGAATCACCATCGTGCAGATGGAAGAGGGAGGGATCGAAGTTGCGCGTTACGCAGGCGAGATTGCCGGAGTGATCAGCGCGGCTCAGTGGGCCACCAGTTCCGTTTCGAGTTCGTTCAAGGAGAACCAGTTCTGCGGCTTGAAGATCATTCACGACGATTCCCGCGAGGCGATCGAGGGCGCCCGAATCCTCGGACAGTCATTTGAAGCGGCGGGAATCGATTACGCCATGCAGCGAGCGCCATTTCCGACAGAGTTCGAGCGGATTCGCCTAGTCGTGGGTAGGAGTTCTGAGGGAACCCAGCGCACGTTGGACTCGCTTCTGGCCACCACGGTCAGATCGACATGAGCGTTGCCGCAGCTCAGAAGCAGCAACTGGGACTTCTCATCCTTCTTACCGGAGTGACATTTATTGCCGCGCGGATGCTCTCCTCGGCCAGTACGGAGCACGCGCTGGTGTACGTTCTGGGAACCATTGCTTGCATCCTGTCCTTCCTGAATGCAGAAATCGCGATGTTTTTCCTCATTATCGCTATGTTGCTGTCACCCGAGTTCGATACGGGTTCAGCCACGACCGGTGCTAGTCTGGGTCGAGCGGTTACTCTTCGTGTTGATGACTTCCTGCTTCTGATCATTTGCTTCACCTGGTTCATCAAGAGCGTTTTGTACAAAGAGATCAGCCTGCTGAAGCACACTCCTTTGAACGGCGCGATTTACCTTTACTCGTTTGCGGCCATCCTTTCGACAATGCTGGGCGTGCTTGGCGGGAACGTCGATCCCAAAACCGGCTTTCTATTTGTCCTGAAATACATCGAGTATTTTTTGGTGTTCTGGATGGTGGTCAACACGGTGCTCGATGAGGGACAAATCCGTCGATTCGTTATTGTCACATTGATTGTAGCTGTGGTTGTGTGCGTCGTCGCGATTGCCCAGATTCCATCGGGTGGACGGGTCAGTGCGCCCTTCGAGGGTCCTAACGGTGAGCCCAATACGCTGGGAGGATACCTCCTGCTCATCATGAGCGTTTCGGGTGCTATGGTGCTCGTCGACACCCCATACCGCTGGCCAGCGGCGGGGGTCACCCTGATTGTGGCCACAGCCTTCACCTATACGTTGTCACGTGCTTCTTATCTGGGACTGATACCGGTTGTGCTCCTCCTTCCGTTGCTTACGCGCCGCTACTTTCTTCTCATTGGAGCAATCAGCATCGGACTCCTTCTCACCGTATTCTCGCAGCAAATGCTGCCGCGTGTCGTTTACGAGCGCCTTAACTATACGTTTACGCAAGAATCCACTCATTCTGCGCAGGTGAAGATTCTTGGCACGCGGGTGGATACGTCGACTTCCGCACGGCTTCTGTACATGCAGGCCTCGATCGACGCATTCATGGAGAAGCCGATTCTGGGTTGGGGTGTTACCGGTTGGCATTTCCTGGATTCGCAGTACTTTCGATCTCTGGCGGAAACCGGTTTGTTTGGGATAGCTACGCTATTCTATCTTTTGTTTCGCGTGCTGCAGGTAACTTGGCGGTCGCTCAACGCCATGAGAGACCGCGATCCTTTCTTTTTCGCGTTGGCCGCCGGGTTTCTCGCTGGAACGGCGGGGTTGATGATGCACGCGATCGGGTCCAATACTTTTATCATCGTCCGAATCATGGAACCGTTCTGGTTGCTGTGCGCGCTGGTATACCTCCTGCCAATCCTAACGGTGCCCGCCGAGAAAAAGACTGCCTGATAATGTGTGGAATCGCAGGCTTCACTGGGCCCTGTAGTTCATCCCAACTTCAATCATTTCAAAAGGCTCTGAATCATCGCGGTCCGGACGAAAATGGGACGTTTTGCAATCAGAGCGTTGGCCTGTCTCACAACCGTTTGTCGATCATCGATCTTAAGAACGGGCGTCAGCCCATGTTCAATGAAGATCGATCCTGCGTGATCGTCTTCAACGGCGAAATCTACAACTATCGGGAGTTACGCTCTCAACTTGAGGGCCGCCACAGTTTTGCCACCGATTCAGATACGGAAGTGATTCTTCATCTGTATGAAGACAAAGGCTTCGACACATCCCAGTACTTGAAAGGGGATTTCGCCTTCTGCATCTGGGATTCACGGGATCAGTCGTGTTTTCTTAGTCGAGACCCCCTGGGAGTGAAGCCGTTGTTTTACGGCACCACCCAATCCGGTGACCTTGTCTTCAGCTCCGAGCTACGTGCGATGCTTCAGCACCCCGGTATTGACGATGCGATTGATGTTGAAGGACTTGCGGAGTATCTGACCTGTCTCTATGTTTCCGCCCCGCGGACAATATTGAAGGGCGTTCGCAAGCTCCAACCCGGCGAATCACTTGCCTGGAAGTCCAAGTCAATTCGAACATGGCGCTATTGGACCCTGCCCGAGCCCGAGCATGCCGGACTAACCGTAGCTGACGTTACAGAGAAAGCGCGTGGCTTGTTGAAGGCATCAGTGAATCGGCGTCTGATTTCCGACGTGCCGGTTGGAGCCTTTCTGAGCGGAGGCATGGATTCCAGCTTGATCGTCGCAATGGCGAGCGAGCGATCTCCCGGCCTGCACACGTTCTCGATCGGTTACGGCGACCCTGACTTCGACGAACTGCGATACGCCCGGCTCGTTAGCCAGCGATACGGTACAACCCATCATGAATTCGTGATCAAGCCGCGGGCTCAGGATCTGATTGAACAGGTCATCGACTCCATTGACGAACCGGTCGCAGACTCTTCCGCAATACCAACTTTTCTGATTGCGAGCGAAACCCGTCGTTATGTGAAGGTTGTTTTATCCGGAATCGGTGGGGATGAAATGTTTTTTGGGTATCCCCGTTACCTTGGCGCAAAATTGAGTGAGGTTGTTCCTGCGTATTTTCGAAGCACCGTGGCTGGTCTGTCGCGTTTCTGGTCCAGTCAGCCTTCCGGACGCGATATCGGGGGATGGATCCGGCGATTCGGACAGGGCATCAACCTTGAGCCTGCAGCCCGCTACACATTGTGGACGTCATTTCTTGACCCCGACTCCCGTGCGCGATTGTTGTCCAATCCTCCGCGCCTTGAGGAATCTCCGGAACAACTAATGCGAGACACCTACCGGCGTGGGACGGGGACCGCACTCGACCGTATCTTTCGGTTTGACGTGACCCGTTATGTACCTTGTGATCTCCTTCAGCTTTGCGACAACATGACGATGGCTCACTCGCTCGAAGCCAGAGTCCCATTTTGCGATGTTGATCTGGTTGCGGAGATGGCACGAACCCCCGCCACCCTTCGGTTCCAAGGCTTTAGGTTGAAACCAGTCTTGCGCGAAGTTGCCCGCGATTATCTTCCCAAACAAATACTCAACCGCAAAAAGCAGGGTTTCATGATACCGATTGGCCGGTGGTTTCGTCACGACCTCAGAGACTACATGGAGTCTCAGTTCAAAGCCGAGCGATTGCCTCACGGATTGGATCATCAGGTAGTCATCAGCATGTGGAATCAACACAAACTGGGCCACGGCAACCACACGCACGTGTTGTGGGCGATCCTCCTGCTTAGTGGCTGGCTTCGAAAAAATTGTGCCAACCGGTTCAACATTGGCTAAAATTGGCGGTAACAGTCGCGCGCGATCAGGGAGGATTCTTTAGTGCCGTACGTTTCAAGCCGTAGCCCACGCAGAGCCGCGTCAATGCGCCAGCTCAAGAAGAAGTTCAAGCGTGCTGTCCTTTTTGTGGTTGTTATTATCGCTGCCACCTATGCACTGAATTTCTTCTTCAAGCTCGGGACTTACCTGCCTACCAGCGGAGCCAACTCGTCCCAGGATGCGGAGCGCGAACTGTTGATGAAAAAGCTGGAGGACGCTGGAAAGAAGGCTGGACAGATTCCAGCCCAGCCTTCACGACGCTAGCTGGCGGCCGACCGAGGCCTGCTTGTCCCAGGAGTTTTCATATGTCGGCAAAAGCACCTCCCGTGCCGCTTCAGAGTGAGCTTTCTGATTTTCAGTCTTCATGATGTTTCAATAACTTGGAGGTCGGTTCAATCCAAACGGTGCAGATAATACATGGTGTTCTCCAGCGGTATCCACGGTGGATTCGGAACGCCCGCCGGGATTCCCTTGGCAATCAACAGCGAGGCTCCTGCGGAACGGAGTTCTTCGTTGATTCTCGACTGCTTGCTCGCATCTAGCGACCAGTAAAGGTTCGTTGCCGGCACCTCCGCTACGATTTTCACTCCGGCCAGACGAGCCCAATACGCTCCGACACCCAGGCCGATAAACGCCACAGTGTCTTTCGAGTGGACGCCATTTTGCAGCAGCGCATCCGCAATACGCACCTGTTCCCGTACCGCTATTCCGGCGCTCGCGTCCCCGGATTTCGAAAGCGACCCGGCAATCGAAACGCTCAGCTTCAGTCCTGTAACGAGTGCGGCCGAAACGAGGACCACGGCTAGAAGCGTCCTCATTTCTTTTCGCTCCGGAGGCTGGAGTGTGCCGAACAACCCCAGCGACAAGAGGACTACGATCGATCCGAGATATCGGGACTCCACGTGAACGAAGGCATACATTCCCATGGCAATGAGAGCCGGAGCACAGGCAATCCAATCGAGCCGGACCTGATCAAAACCACGCCTGAGCCTCCAGCCTGAAAGGAGCAAAATTGTAAGGGAGACGGGCAGGGCTCCCAACTCGTAGAAGAATATGTGGAAGTAATCGCGGAAACTGACGGCAAGCACCCGCAACTGGCCCTTCAGATCGAAGTGCGGGGAGACACCATCGAACCAGTACGACGGATCGTACAAAGGAGGATAGCTCCCGCCGATTGGAGAGCCAAACGCGTATACCGCTGGAGATTCGCCGATCCTTTGCGTTGAATGAAGCGGTGTTCCGGTTCCCGCCGGCAGTCCTTGCCAGTGAACCACTGATGGGTATACTCCATCGAGGTCGAATCCAGGATGGCCATTGATGAAATAAGTGTAGTTCCAGCCTCCGACTTCGCCAATCGTGAGGTGTCCCTTCTCCCTCGATATGAGCAGGATGAACGGGCCGCTGAAAAGCACAAAGGTAGTCAGGGCAATGAGCCCCTTGACGATTGAGCGCGGCCGAGAGCGCAGAGTTGCAATCGCGATTGTCCCGAGACCGATAATCAACATCGGATTCTTCGTGAGGTAACCCAATCCCATCAGCCCGCCAAGGAGCGGGTACAAGCCACGGCTGGCATTCGCACGGCTGAGGCGGATCAGGATGGCTGTTCCTGCGTATACAAACCCCGACACACAGAGATCCGGTGTGACTTCGGCGACTCCGATCATCACAAGCGCCGACCAGAAAAAAAGGCCATAACCGAACAATCTCCAGCACGCTTCAGGAACCACGGCTCTCCGGACAGGATCCTCGCGAAACGATGCCAGCAACTGCTGCATCAACATTTCGAATGCGAACAACGTCCAGAGATAGATCAGAAAATTCAGTGCGTGGACGCACGCCGCCTCTGAGGAACGCGAAGGACGAACGATCGCCAGGGACAGTCCGAGAAGCCAGGAATAGAGCGGACTGTAATAGGCGTTGATGGCGTCGTGCCAGTTGCCATAACGGTAGGCGTCCGCGATGTCGAGATAGACGACACCGTCGACGCTCATCGTATTTCGCGCCATCCAGCTGTAAAGTCCACCAAGGAAAATAGCGATGAAAATCAGACTGTACTGAATTCGTCGGTCGGTGTTCGTCTGCATTGGTTCAGCAGTAACCACTCCTAGTTTGCAGCGCACTATACAATAGATCGGACTACCAAAGCAGGAAAGCCGGACTCGCATGTGGAAGAGCATCGGGATCTCATCGCTCGTCGTCGCTGAGAACCACGTCGATGGTGTGGTGCGTGATCTCGAATCCGTTTTGCCGCGAATAGGTCTCTGGCGGACAAAGGCGGTCAGAATCAAAAACCCAAAGCCAAGACTTGCTCACTTACTCCACTATCCGATCTTGAGTGGGCAGCACGATCGATGCCTTCCTGCCCCTCATCATCGTGACGATCCGCCGATAGTACAATCTCACCCAACACTCTATTGAGTGAAGAGCTGTGGCTCGACGCATTGAATCTTCAGAATCTCTACACCCGAAGGATCTACTCCGAGCCAGTCTGACTTCCAAGGCGCAAAGCTAAACCGACTCCAAGCCGTCGTCGCAATAGGAGCGTCATTGAATACCTGATAGAAACTGGAAGCTTCAATCAGCGATAGGTATACATGAAATGGATGTTCCATCTCGATCGGTACGATGACGACGGGATGCCGGGCAACCTGTTCATCGAAATTGAGCGCGATCCCGACTACCTTTCCCAGGAGGGTCATCGGCGAGTATGTCATCTGCAAATCCAATCTGAGTAGTCCGCACGACGTCGGGCTTCTCAGTGTGATCTCGCCTGTGTTGCGCCCTGTAGTTTTCAGATGAAACGGCAAATCTTCAAATACGAGCTTACGATTAATTGGGCGCGGCTTCAGCAAATAGATATTGCTCACATCCCGCTCAGCAGATCGCAACTCGAAGGCTGCCAAAAGGTACTCAAAGATTATTGGCGCGCGAGTGATGGCATGAACTCCGTCGACTGCCCATGAAGCGCTGGTTCCATCCAGTGCATACGTTATGTCTAAGCCGTGTGGTCTCTGCGCTTCGAGCTGACTCACGTAAAACCGTTGCAATCTTTCAGTACCCGCCGCATAACTTTGAAGCACAGGAGTCAGAAGGGGCCGCTGCAGCGCGATTGCAATGTAGTTCTGATACGGAAAATTCAACATCGGGGATGACGGATCGTACGAGGCATTTATGAGGCTCGCCGGCAAGATCTGTGCTGCAGCGGTCTTTCTCGAAATCAGCGACTTCACGGTCCTGACGATCGGAACTTCCCCATCGGCGATCCTCCAAACATCATAAACAGCGGCAAGCCCGTGTCGCGGCCACACCATCCACAGAAAACAAAGCATGGCGAACCGGATCCCCCGCGTTCGCATTCCGCGAAACGTCACATGGTGAACGTTGAACAATCGTCGTGTGCCGAGTATCAGAAAGGTAAAGGTGAATGGAGTGAGGCCGTTTAAAACGTGGATGCCGTCGCTCCTTACAAAGGATGTCTTTACGGAAACCAACGAAACCGCCAGCAGACAAGCCAGCAGAGTTCCCGCTTTCAACGAATGTCTTCTACAGACGACCGCGAAGCACAGACAGGTGAATGCAGGTATAACGAACAGGCCGATGGTTCTGCTGCCGGAGAAAGGCCATTGCAGACCTGCTGCGACCTGATAACTCCTCATGATGTCGTAGGCATAGCGTTGGTAATCGAGGAAGGAACCGTAACTTGATGACGACGATTTGTACGCCATTGAAATAGCGATATTCCCGCCCAGAAGGACGCCGAGAGGAATACTCAGCAGTGTCAAGGCGGTCTTCGCGCCAAACTGCCATGTTCCAAATAAAACAAAGATCAATACCAGGGATATCGCAGCGTAGACTGCCAACTCCGCAGAGACAAGTTGTCCCATCAGGCAAGCTATTCCAGTGAGCGCCGCCCAAAAGAGTTGAAAACGCGCGCGGCTCGCTGTCAACGAACGATAAGCGAGTACTGCCATGAGCAGGGTGATGGCTATGCGAAAACCTTGGACATCCGAGAACAAGTCGAGGAAGGCCAAAGACAGGTACAGTAGCATGGCATCCCGCCAATCAAGCTGGTCGATCAGCAGCACAATGATCGAAATGAGCACTGCGCTTGCGGCATGACACATGAAGAGCATCCACGGGTATGAATCGAACGGAGAATGGGTTGCCGTCAGGTGTGTCGCGGAATACAGGAATAGTTGATAGAGCGGCCCATACGTGAAGTGAAAGTCGCGCCCGCTCACGGCATCCTGTTGGAATAGGGCCGCATTCGCCATGAAGATTGAATCGTCTAATTTGATTTCCGGAGGGCCAGGTTGCGCACGCACGAGATCGACGAGCAGCCATAGAACGGTGAAGATGAAGACAACCACAATCTTCGCGGCATTTGGCCAGTGGCGGGACGTGAACGGCGTTTCTTCACCAGTCGGGGTAATGCAACGTCTCATTAAGATAGCTGACATAAAGTCGATCCTTGCTAGTGGGCTCGGACCTCGCCAAAGACAGGATTCGACAGAATCTGAGTTCCGGCGTACTCAACGATAATTCGATAGTAGTGTAGCCCAGCCTTCAAGTTCTCGTGTCGTTTGATAAAGGCTGGCAATGTGGAGTGATATTCCTCTAGTAGCTCGCCGTCCCGCACCAGTTTGATGTTTGCAATCGCCGACGAAGCGAGTCGATCGCCTGGCATCCAGTCCACCGTTGTCATGAAATCAACGTCGCCGGCAGTGTTGAGGGTCTCACCCGAAATCGCCGCACTGCCTTCAGTTGTTAATCCAAAGTTTTCCAGACCCACTCGATGAGCCGGATCCCTCTGGACCGTGGCATAACCGCGTCCCAATTTCATCGCTTCGAGCACGGCACCTAAGGTCTTTTCCTTCGTGAAAAGGATTGTGATTCCCTGGTCCAGTTGAGCCCAGCCGTTATTGGGTTTGAACAAATGAAAATCAATCCCAGTGATGACGGAAGGCCAGGTCTTGCGACTGTTCTGAATGTACTCTACCAATATTTGATCCCAGAGATTCCCAGGTTTGGTTATCGTAATCGTGTCGCCATATATACCTTCAAAGCCCTCGTATCTGTCCGTCAGGCCTAATATCTCGGGTTGGCCGCGGCTAACCATGCGGGCTCCCGAGGTTTGGATGTCCGGGTATCGCGCTTCCGGGTAACTCCAGTATGAGAGACCCCCGTGTGCGGCGACGTAATCGATCAATCGTTGAAACGCGTGAACGTCCTGCTTTCCCGAGTACGGATCGGACAACTGGCCGAAGGGGAACGCGTCGTATGCCCACACAAAACCGGCAGTCAGGATCAATCCGGATAGCATGAGATAGGCTCGGCTCTTGCCTGCTGCCAGTGCAATGGCCGCGACCAACAAGCCCATCAGCACAACCAAGACGGGTCCTGCAGCCTGGATCCATTGGTGTGGAGTGTTCGCCCATGTTGCGTTCTCGATAACGGGTAGGTTCCGAAGGGCCTCCCGATCCGCGACACCGAAAACCAGCATGTGTCGATCAAAGTCATGGAGTTCCAGATTGGAGGGCCACGATCCTTTCCAATAGTAATAGGGCGCCACTTCCAGTCCCGGGACGATCACGACGTCATCAAACCGCTTTTGAGTGTCTTCAACACTATCCAAGTATTGATCGAGGCCGAGCTCCATGACGCTGCGGCGATCCATCGTTTTGGAGACCAGCTTCTTGAACGGACCAACTCCATATCTAACGCGCGTCAGAAATGAGTCCGTCAGACCCAATACGTCGATCTTCCGTGCGTGTGCCTGCAATCCCAAATCGGCAACCTCGTACTCGCCATCGCTATATCGTGAATGGACATGAAGGGCCGCAACGAGCGGATGAAAGCCTTTCAGACTCTCGGCAGGTTGGGCGTGAAGCGTTGTGCCGAGTAGAATCCATGCAAAGAGGACACTGCAGGGTTTCATTCGTCTCGTCGCTCGGGGCGATCCTGGCGATACTTGAATTCTCTTTCCATTCGGGGCCGCGCTGTTCCGAAGGCATTGAGTTCTTTCGCCGTCAACCCCCCCCAGCAGTCCGATGATACCGAGAACAACGGCGGCGTATTCATCAAGCAGGGCCGTGAATGCGAAGGCAATGATCCCAAGAACGATACTTACGCCATACAAAATGATGACGGCTTGACGTTGAGTCAGGCCCGAAGACAGAAGCCGATGGTGAATGTGTCCTCGATCCGCGTGCATCATCTCTCCCTGGTTCAGGTATCGGCGAATCAAAGTTACGCTTGCGTCGAATATGGGGACACCAAATACGATGAGTGGGATAAATAGTGCGGCCAGGGTATAACTTTTTTGAGTGCCCAGCACGGACAAGCATGCCAGAAGAAAACCCAGAAACGTCGCTCCGCAGTCACCAAGGAAAACGGAGGCGGGGAAACGGGAAAATCTCAGGAACGCCAGGGTCGCGCCCGCAATCGTTGCATAAAAATAGGTGACCAGTCCGGCGCTTTGCTGCATAGAGATCAGGAAGAGTGCGATGGAGGCGAACATCGCGATCCCTGTCGCGAGGCCATCGAGGCCGTCGATCAGGTTCATCGCGTTCGTCAGACCGACGATCCAAAGCATCGTGAATGGAATCGACAAGGTTCCCAAGTCAAAGTAATCGCGGGCTTGAACAGCCAGCGGATTCGACGCGAGCTGAAATCTAATCCCCAGCCCGACAGCCAGCCCCGCTGCGACGACTTGGGAGACCAGCTTCAGTAATGCCGAGGCATTACGCACATCGTCATAAACGCCAACCGCCAGGATGATGAGCAAGCCCGGTAACATGGCACTAGCTAATGGAAGGCCCTCACGCAGGTACGGGTTTTCGGCGGAAAAGAGCACAATGGTCAGAATGATCGAAACGGCGATCGCAAGGCCGCCCAGTCGGGGAATTGGCGTCGCGTGGATCTTTCTGGCTTCCGGATAGTCCATCGCTCCGATTTTCTTCGCAAGCGTCATGGTGAACGGTGTCAGTACGATCACCAGGAAGAAGGCAGAAAAGAAGAGAAACAGATAAATGATGATGTTTGGGTGCCCGGACATAGGCTGCATTGTAGGACTGGCCGCGCTCTAAAGGAATCGTCTTTATGCCTGTTTTACGTCTTTTTTGTTGCGAGCTACCGTCTCATAAAAAAGGTGAATGTCCTCAACCATGCCCTCCGCGGAATACTTTCTCATTATTGATGTCGCAGCGCACTTTGCCATCGTCTGTCTTTGTTGTTCGTCCACCAGCAGGAGTTCCAGGGCATCCGCCAGCTGAGGAACTTTGTTCGGTGGCACAAGGAGCCCCGTTCTCCCGTGCTCAACTAGATCGGGAATTCCGCCTACATTACTGGCCACCACCGGCTTTCCTGCAGCCATCGCTTCCAGGAGGACGCGTCCCATACCTTCAAAAGCACTAGGAAGAACTGCAATATCGACTGCCGCAGTCACATCGGGAACATCCGCACGAAATCCGGTGAACACGACTGTCGCAGCGATGTTGAGTTTGACGGCCAGGTCGCGCAACGACCCAGCCAGCGGGCCTTCCCCGACTACCAGCAATATCGGCTGGGAGCCCTTGTCCCAGCGTTCCTGGATCTTCTTCCATGCATGAAAGAGAACACGATGTCCCTTGCCCTCCCAAAGCTTCGATATGATTCCAACCACCAGGGAATCATGAGAAATTCCTAGTTCGCGACGAACTTTGGCCATGTCCGCTATTTGAAAGGCCGTAACGTCAATCCCGCTGTAGATTACTTGGTGCGGTATGCGACGTCCTATCCCCTCCCGCTGCGCCCAATCCTCCAGCGGCTTTGAAATGAAAATCATTCCGTCACACCAATGTGCTGCTGTCCTTTCGAGTGTTCGAAATAGGATCCTGCGCGTAAGCGATTCGGCGTCGTGAAACGCAAACCCGTGCACGGTGTGAATGATAAGGGGCGCCTTGGCCATGCGAGCGGCCAGCCGGCCAACTATTCCAGCCTTCGAATTGTGCGTATGCACGATGTCGAATCGGTGTTTTTGAATCAGTTTGGACAGTGACTTCACGGCTAACAGATCCCGGACCGGATTGATCTCCCGACCGAGGGACGGGACGAGCAGGATCTGAACCCCAGCTGTTTCGGCCGCACCCGTAAGACGGCCCTCGGATTCGCAAGCCAGAGTGACCTCATGCCCCTCACGGACGGATCCCTGCATTGTGAGCAGCGTATTGATTCCCGATCCACTGATGATAGGCAGAGTATGAATATGGAGGATTTTCAAAGGTCTGAAACCTCCGAGAAGGCCCGAACGATCGCCGCAATCGAAATCCCCGTCATGCACTTCTGTTTCTCAAGACCCGGCAGGGGGCAATCCTGATAGTAGCAGGGTGAACAAACGACCGGATTCCGGAGCATTCGCAGCCTTTCAGCCTCCAGGTGGGGGTGATACCGCGCGGAGTCGCCCGGGCCGACCAAGACGACGGTCGGCACATTCCACACCGAAGCCAAATGCTGGGGAGAACTGTGGGTTGTTATAAGTGCCGAACAAGCCGCGATGATTGCAGCCGTTTCTTCAAGGCTGGACTTTCCCCGCAAATCGGTGTGCTTGACATGGGTATTTGGTGGCAGGCCGGGATCGGTGAAGGAGCCTATGAGAATGGGATGCACCATCCACTGCCGTTGAATTTCGGCCAGCCAGGTCTCCGCCCGAACCGGTTCCTCGTGCCGTGTGCGCCGTTCTCCTCCGAGAAACACGGCAATTGGAGTGTTTGGCAGCGACCGAACCCAACTACGGGACTCTTCAAGAGTGCTTGTCTCGATCCAAAGCTCCGGTTGATTCTGTTTCTCCAGAGGCACGGAAGGATCAAGCAGCGAAACTATCCGAACCGATCGCTCAATCTGGTCCGGCGACACCATATCACCTTCAATTCGCCGATCATAGAAGGGTGCAAGGCCTCCGATGTTACTGCCAATCGTCAGTGTGGCTCCGCTCCAGGCGAGAAGGTATCGGACCCATCTTGCTCCGCCTCGGCTGGCCACACCATAAAGATTGATTGCGGTATTGAACTGAGCGCGCAACGGCCGGATTTGTCGCAGCCACCGCGACATGTCCTGTAGTCTTGGAATGCTTTTTCCGGAGGAAGTTGGCAGGCTGATGACCTCGTCCACGTAAGGGCATTTTTTCGCGAGAGGATAGGCCTTCTCCGATACTACAAGGGAAATTCTCGCCGTCGGCCGCATCCTGCGGGTATAACGCAATGCAGGTGTGCTATCGACAAAATCGCCGATGCCAGACACGTTGAGAATGAGTATTCTTTCGGTCATTTCAGATTGGGAGGCACTATACTAACCGCGTGGACAGCGGAGTCAGCACATTGATCGGGCCTCACCTAGGTCGAGTGCGCGACTTCTATGACAAGGCTCCAGCTGAATCCACCTTCCTTGGCAACTTTTACCGAAGGCTGCTGGCCAAATACTACCGCTTTCTCATTCCAGCGAATGCGAGCATTTTTGAGGTTGGTTGTGGTAGCGGCGAATTGCTGTCCCTCCTCCCAAATAAGGACGTTACAGGCCTCGACTTATCCGAGAAACAGATTGCGCGCGCCCAGCAGAGGATTCCATACGGCACCTTTGCTGTCGGTGCCGCAGAG
>Ga0206992_1095_pt1 | contig 18883 bp, 19 predicted proteins | sample Alteio_BWMinCont_6_FD_153267 | JGI IMG/M metagenome (GOLD analysis project Ga0206992, IMG submission 153267) | Enriched cells from forest soil in Barre Woods Harvard Forest LTER site, Petersham, Massachusetts, United States -... | ecosystem: Environmental > Terrestrial > Soil > Temperate forest >... | reverse complement strand
GCGGCAAAAGGTCGAAGCCGGAGAGAGCACACGACTGATTCACACGCTCCGAGGGTTTGGCTACAGCTGTCACGAGGACCGCGACTCATGATGCCCATGTCCATTCGGATGCGACTGACGTTGTCGTACTGTCTGCTGCTTACGATTACACTCGGCCTCCTGGGAGCCAGCCTCTTCCTCGTCATGCGACGCGGCGTCTATGCCGCGACCGATTCAGATCTTCATACACGGCTCGAGGGCGTTCGCCGCTTGATGGAGCGGCAGAAGCCAGGAATATCGGGCGATGACCTGCGCGATGAGTTTCGCGAACATTTGGGACTGAGACCGGGAGGAGATCTTCTGGAGGTCTGGGACGAACACGGCGAGATCGTGTTTCAGTCGGCCTCGATCCGGGACTATGAGGTCCCAATGCCGACTCCGAAGGTTCGCATCGAAGTCGAAAACATGGCGGTAAGAGACGGGCCGTTGCGGGCACTGAATGCGACAATGCGAATCCAGGATAGAGGGAGTGCAGAGCGGACAAGTAGGGGCTGGTATAGCGACTATTTCTCCGAACATAGCCCGCTATTTGCTTCAACGAATAGAAACGACGATAACAGGAGTATAGAGCCTGATTGAGCTCCTGTGGGCTCAGGTTGGGGTGACGCCAGGTCGAATGGGTGCCGTCGTAACGGTCGAGATTCCGTTCGTTGATCAGTCCCTCCCGACGAAAGTCGTCGTATTGCTCGGTGCCTGGAATCGGCGTCAACACATAGAAGGAGGTGATGTCCGGATTCAGCTGCCGGAGAACACTGAGGTGCTCCTCGATCGTATTCTCTGTATCCTCGGGAAAACCCAGAATATTCGAGAAGTGCGACATGATGCGTTGCTCGCGGCACTTCTCAACGATTTGGCCGTAGACCGTGGGGTGATTTTGCGCCTTCTTGGCCGCGAGCAAGGTTTTTCGGTTAAAGGATTCCACTCCCACAAACATCTCAAAACACCCAGCCCGTCCCAGGAGTTCGATCAAACTATCCTGCTGGTACACCTGGGTATCGCACTGCACAAAAAAGGGCAGATTAAGGTTCTCCGCGATCATCGCGCGCAGCAATTCTTCGGCGTCGGGATATTTGTTGAAGTTGTCGGCGGTGAACATTACAAGCTGGACTCCGCCTTGTTTTGCCAGGTGCAGGCTCTTGACAATGGAGTCAACCGACACGCTGCGAATTTGGCGTCCGGCTATTTTTATCACCGAGCAGAAATTGCAGGTGAAGGGGCAGCCGCGCGCAGGATAGAGGCCGAGCATCGGAACAACGTAACGTTTCAGTTCCGTGCGTGTCGGCGGCGTGACCACGGTGCTTGCGAGTTCGGCCTGCCATCGAGCGGCGCCGCCGTATACCGGTTTCAGCTGTCCTCTGGTTGCGTCCTCCAGGATCTCATCCCATATCATTTCCGCTTCGGAAAGGGCGAAGCTTATGCCTCGACCCTGCAAGGCCGTGGTGTCGCAGGTCATCGGATGCGGGCCGCCAATTACGCAATGCTGGACGCCGCGTTTTCGCGCAAAAGCGGCCAGGTCGAGGCTGCGTTGAAACTGGTGTGACTGCACGCCGACAAGCGCGAGCAAGGTCGGACAATCGGATGATTTGAGCAGTTCAAGGTAGGACAAATCCGTCTGAACGTACTCATCAACGGTGAGGACCTCGACAGCGGAGTTACCGACTTGCCGAGGAGTCATGCTTCGCATGTAAGGAATGGTTGCGTTGGGCATGAATCCCCAACGAAACCGTTCGACATAGCCGTCGATTCCGTATTTGCTCGGCTTGATGAGAACGACTCTTAGTCTGGGCATGGCACCGGAGAAATTGTGTCAAAGGGGCTTTGGCAATGATGTCCAAAGTTGCACATATTTCGCCGGTTATTTCTTACCGCCGAAGCGAAGGGATACTCCTCCGCCGATCAGCAGAAAGTGGTCTTTGAAGATTTGGTTTGGATTTGCCCCGGCGGTCGCCGCCGAAAAACCGCCGGTAGTTGTGATCTGGACGGGCGCGACTCGGAAGCCAATGCCGAAGTGCCGGCCCTGGTCGGGGAAGTAGATAACCTCCGCCATTTCGATTGGGCCATGTCCGCGCCTGGATCTACACGAGTAACAGCCTGAAAATTGTTCATTCCCTGATGGATTGATGTCGGCAAAGAGCAAGGCCAGGCCTGCGCCGCCGGAAATCAACAGACGTTCGTCGAACAATGGCAGCACGGCGCGGGCGCTGGTGGTGATCATGGTTCCGAGGACGTTGGTCTTTTGTGTAACAGCGCCGGACGCTGCGGCCTGTGTTCCGAAACCGCCGAAGTTACCGAGGAGATCGAAATCGACTCCGCCTTCCAGGTTCCGTAGCGCCCGGTATTGGAACCCGACACCCGCGCCCACCGCGTTCGAAAAGTTCTCCGCGCAGGACGGGGCGCTGGCAGACGGGCACTGGGCACTGGCTGATGTAGAGGAACTGCCCGGGATGAAGCCATTGCCCCAGACGTTGAGGGCCGCGGGATTGTAAGTTGCCGTCTCGGCGGCCTTGTTCTTCTTTTTCTTGCTCTTACTCTTGCCCTGAGCCTGCAACATCGGAGCGAACAGGCAAATTAACAAACACGCGAACAGGGCAATGGTCGTGCTGCGCCGCCGGGGACCCCAATTTTCGCTCAATCTGTTCAACATATCAGTGGTCGGGACATAGTATCATCGAGCTCGAAATTTTGACCGGTTAAGAAATCGGAGGAAAGATATCGTGCGCACTCTTCTGTTGATCGCGTGGTTGGTGATCCCTGCGGCGCTTTTTGCACAGAAGCCTCCCGCCCAGGAAGACACCCCAGTAGACGATGTCGTTGTCCAGGATTCCGGCAAGCCTCTTCAATTGTCGTTTGGGAACAGGCCTTCGCTCAGAATTGGCGAATTCGCCCACATCGACCTCAAGACCAATTGGCATTTCGACTTTCGGAGTTTTACTCCGAATATCGTCAATCTTCCCGGAATCGTTACTGACCTTCCCGCAATCCCGACGACGTTCCTGCTGACGAAAGCGCGCGTCGGCCTGAAGGGAAATGTTACCAGCCGAATCGACTACGAATTTCAACGCGACCTGCGCTCCACATTTGGGCCCGATCACGAGTGGCATCCGTGGAAGGACAACTATGTCAACGTTGTTGTCCATCGGCTCCTGCAGGTTGAAGTGGGCAAATTCAAGCTTCCTTTTGGACTGGAGGAAACCGGGGCAGAGGACCGTCAGGACTTTGTCTTTCAATCACGCACCACGAATGATCTGACCCCCGCACGCGAGCGCGGCGCGATGTTGCATGCCAACTTTTTAAAGGGTGGGCGCATGGAATATCAGGTCGGCGTCTTCCGCTACGATGGCGAAGGATCCGATATTCATGGTGTCCCGACGGCCGGCCGAACCTACGCGGGAAGAATTTCGGGTGAGCCCCTCCGCCAGCTTAAGTTCCTGCCAAAGACAGTCCGACACGTTTATCTCGGCGCAGCGGTAACCGATGGAGCCATGTTTGAGGGCCTGAACGGCATCAAGGGGCAGACATTCTCGGGTTTCACGTACATGGATCATTTGTACGTGAAAGGCAATCGCATGCGGATAGGCACCGAGACTTCCTGGGTGGAAGGGCGTTTCAGCATCAAGGGCGAGTACATTCACGTTTCCGAAGAGCGAAAACAGCAGGGCATCCGCGGCAATGATTTACCCGACAAGATCTCGCGCGGCTGGTACGTCTCCGGTTCGTGGACGGCCGTGGGGCAGATGAAATCGAGCGGGAAGCCGAAGAATCCGTTCCTGACGGGTCGCGGTTTCGGTGTCATCGAGTTATCGGCGCGATATGACGTGCTTGCCTTCTTCAGTGGTCCGGGACCGGGACCTGCATCCCGCGATCCAAGAGCCCCGACCATTCTGCCGAACAGTGATAAAACCTGGGCCGCCGGACCAACCTGGTATCTGAATCGTATGCTTAAGATTCAGCTTAACGCCCAACGTGAAAGAGTGACCGATATGGAACGTAAGGCCGTATTCGGTTTGAACTATTTTTGGACTGGGATCATTCGACTGCAAGTCGCGATGTGAGGTTTCACCAATGCGAGTTCGCGCGTTTCATTTTGTCTTTGTAGTCATCGCGGTCTGGGCTTTCTCGGTCCAGTCATTCGGTCAAACCGTCGATGATTTGTTCAATGGAGACGTCCTTCAGGAGATCCGGATTTACATCAACCCGACGGATTACGCCACCTTCAAGCAGACGAACTTTACGTGCCAGGACCAGGAGCTTGCATCGCTGGCCGGTGCAATAATCTCAGACTTGCCGCGCGTGATCTGCCACTTCCCTATTGAGTTTCATTGGATCTTCAACGGGAAGGACATCACCGGACCGGACGTCGACGTCACCTCGCATGGAAAGGGAAGCCGCAGCAACGTCAAGCCGTCGTTCAAGATCGACTTCACCAGGTTTGAAAGTCAAAACACGTTTCTCGGACTTCGATACCTGGTGCTTCGCGCAGGCACTCAGGATGCGTCGATGATCCACGAGCGTGTCGCAATGACGTTCTTCCGCAAGATGGGGTTGAACGCGCCCCGCGAGGCCAGTACGCGCTTGTTCATCAACGACCAATATGCCGGCGTCTACACCATCGTGGAGTACGTCGACCCTGTTTTTCTCCAGAACCACTTCGGAGAAAGTGAAGGCGACCTGTATGCCTATGAATATATAAACCCGTGGGTCTTTCAATATCTCGGGCCGGAAACGTCGGCCTATTCGCCCGAGCCGTACAAGCCGGAAACCAATCTGACCAACTACGATCCAACTCCCATCGTGGCAATGGCGCGCACGCTCAATCAGGCTCCCGACGCGCAACTGTCGACGGCGTTGTCGCAATACATCGATTTGCCTAATTTGTTCAAGGAGCTTGCGGCGGAGAACTTCGTCTCCGAACAGGACGGGATTATCGGCGACTATGGCGTCAATAATCATTTCCTGTATCGTTTCGAGAATTCCTTCCGTTCGATCTTTATTCCGTGGGACAAGAGCAATACATTCTGGTCGCAGGACTGGGACATTCTTCACAACTTCAGCTCTTTTGTTCTTACCATCCGAGCCATGAGTATCGCGCCCGATTTGATGGCGCTTTACGAATCGGCATTACAACAGGCGGCTGCCATTGCCGGAGGAGCTGGAGGCTGGATGGAGCAGGAGATCACAAAGGAATACCAACAGATCCGGCAGGCGGCCTACCTTGACACTCTGAAGCTTCAGGATCCCGGCGCGACCGGTTTTCTGCGGCCTGCTTCCAACGCGGACTTTGACGCCGAAAATCAGTATATGATCCAGTTCGCCCGAACCCGCAGCGATCTCGTAACCAGCGAGTTGAACTCCCGATTCAATCCGGCGTATACCGGTTTCCCGGCACCGGCAGTGGGTACCCAGGCAAGCGCTCAACCTATTGATGAGCCGACCTCTGTTGTCCCGGATGGAGCTGGCGGCTTCTACGTCGTCGGACGGCTGCAGAATCGTATATATAAAGTTGCGGCCGACGGCACGATCACTTCCATCGCAGGCAACTCTGTTTTGGGTTTCAGTGGCGACGGCGGTCCAGCCAAATCCGCCGAGCTCGCCCTTCCATCGGGCATCGCACTGGATGCGAGCGGTAACCTTTATATTGCCGATTATGGCAATAACCGTGTGCGCAAAGTGACGCCTGCCGGCGTGATCAGCACCGTAGCGGGAAATGGAGTCAACGGTTTCAGCGGAGACGGCGGTCCGGCTACTTCAGCGCAACTCTGGGGACCTGCAGGCGTAGCCGTGGATAACGCGGGCAATCTTTACATTGCCGATATAACGAATTACCGCGTCCGCATGGTCTCGAATGGCGTGATCACCACGGTTGCCGGAAACGGATCGGGTGGTTTCTTCAGCGGGGACGGCGGTCCGGCCACATCTGCGGCGATCTTCAGCGCGATTATTCTTAAGGTGGACGCCGTGGACAACCTCGCTGTCGACGCGGCCGGTAATATTTTCATACCGGACTTTGGCAATAACCGTGTGCGCAAAGTGTCTCCTGTCGGAGTGATCACGACGGTCGCCGGTACGGGCGTCGGAGATTTCGGTGGCGATGGAGCAGCGGCTACATCGGCGCTTCTGCACGGGCCGGTAGGCGTCGCCGTGGATGCCGCTGGAGATCTTTTCATCGCCGACAGCATCAATAACCGTATTCGCAAAGTAACCCCATCCGGCGTGATCTCAACTGTTGCCGGCAACGGGACATTTGGTTTCGCCGGAGATGGCGGCGCTGCCACTGCAGCGCAATTGGCCTATCCCGATAGCGTTACTCTGGACGCGGCCGGCAACCTTTATATAGCCGATAGCGGAAACAACCGCGTGCGCAAGGTCACGCCCGCCGGAGTGATCACCACGGTTGCAGGAAACGGTGCCAGCGGGTACTAGAGTTTTATTTTTTGCCGAGTTCGAGGTGAAGTCGCAGGCTTGAAATCCAGACCGGTCCGCGATCCTGGTTGTAAGCAGGATTGGAATAATGTTGCAGGTCGAAACTGACGAAGAATCCAGGTAGAACCCGGGCATTGTAATAGCTCTCCCAGGCTGCTTCTTTGCCGTAGCGCAGGGCGCCATCTCCAATCAGAAAATCGTAACCGCCGTGAGCCAGGTATGAGGCGTGGACTCCCGAGATTCCGCTGACAGTCAGTTCCGTTGCGGCAACATCCTCGGGTCGCTTCCATCGACTCCCGGTTACCGACACGCCACTGCTGACCAGGCGATCGATGGCCGTGAAGGCGAAGCTCTCCGTCTTTCCGTCGTTCCAGCCCAGACGAAGAAATACGCCGACGTCTTTGGCCAATTCCTGCTCGGCGCTGACGCCGGCTCCATATTTCAGAGTTCCGATACGACGAGTCGCTGTTACGTCCGGCCTCGCGCCGGTTTTCTGGCTCAACTGCAGGGCGTCCGCGTAATTCCCCGAATCCGAATGGAGGAGGAAGCCCAGCAGACGAACGGAGCCTGGATGATCATGGATTGCATATCTTCTTTCGCCCTCGACCATGTCGCCCCGATCGCGAAAAAGACGCCGATCGAACCTTGAGCCGTTCGCCACCTTCGGCTCGGCCGCGCTGCCGTAGCGCAACGACCACTGACGCATGTGAAGTTCATGGACCCAACCCCAGGTATATCCGCGCGTATCGGCCGGATAATCCCATGCACCGTTGTACATGACGCCCCAGCCCATGAACTGGGTTCGCGGATCGTGCGTGTACTTGTTGTTGTCGAAGAAATCCGTGACGGTGAACCGCCCGATCGTGACGCTATAGCGTTTCACCGGACGGGAGCCTGCCAGCTGGTTTTCGTCGCTGGAAACGTCTTCGCGTTCGTCTCCGAGAGCGAAGTCCTGCGTAATGTACCCTCTCGCAAAATATGGTTTGGGAGTAGCAGAGGCAACCCGGGGCAGCTCGCCGTTCGTGGCGTTCGCCAGGCCATTGACGCCGCTGAATCCGCGTCCGCCGGCAACTTCCGGATCGACATAAAACTGCGTGTTCCGAGCAAGACGAACGCCGAGAAAAAGCGTTGTCGTGAGCGAAACGTCATGCTCGGGCCTTGGTTGCAGGCTGTAAGGGCCGCTGTACAGCGATGGGAACGCGCCATGGTAGTCGCCGATGGAGGTAGCCTGGTAGTGGAGATTCCATTTTTCCGCCGGCGCGTCTTGCGCCAGCGCCTGCAGCGCGAGGCACGACATAAAGCTGGCAGCAACGAGGAAGAGTTTTTTCAGTTTCATACCATGAACATCGCCAGGGCGGTGAGAAACATCGCGCTGGTGGCAATCGCAACGACCGATTTGCCCAGACGGGAACTGGGCTGGCCGTTCATCAGTTTGTAATCGGCCGCAATAATGAGAATTCCCACCAGCAGGAAAGGTGCCAGGACTCCATTGATGACTGCCGTCCAGTAAAGTGCTTTGACCGGGCTGATGTTCGCGAAATCCATGATGACGGCTGCGACGGTTGAAGCGAGGATCATCAAATAGAAAGAACGCGCCTGCTTCAGCCGCTTGTCCAGTCCCTGCCTCCAGCCGAGAAACTCGGCAAAGGCGTATGCGGCGGACCCGGTCAGAGTCGGAATCGCCAGCAATCCGACGCCGATGATTCCAACCGTATAAAGAGTTGTCGCCATTCTTCCGGCGAGCGGGAGGAGGGCCATAGCCGCTTCCTTCGATGTCTGAATGTTCGTAAAACCGTTCCGGTGCAACGTGGAGGCCGTCACCAGAATGATGAAATACATAACCAGATTCGAAAAGAACGTGCCGATGCCGACATCGAATTTGCGCGTACGGATTTCGTTGCGCGTCGCCCCTTTCCGTTTGCCCAACGTATTGCGTCCAGCCGCCTTTTCCTCCTCGACTTCCTGCGCAGCCTGCCAGAAGAACAGGTATGGACTGATCGTGGTGCCGAGGATTGCCACCAATGTTTCCCAACCTTCTCTGTCGTGCGGCATGGAGGGAACGAACGTGTCATGAAACGCAGCGCTCCAATCCGGATGAATGACAAAGGCGCTGAAGACGTAGGCGAAAAGCACGAGTGCCAGCCACTTGAGCGTGCGTGCAATCTGGTGATAGCGCAACCGGATGGTGGCCCAGGAGATTCCGATCGCGAACACAATGACCCAGAGGTGAGAACTGACGGTCGTCAGCATTTCTGCGGCGTCCGCCATTCCCAGCAGGTCGGCTCCAACATTGATCGTGTTCGCGATGAGAAGGGCGCTGATCGCGGCCATCACGATCGGTCTGGGAAACTTGTGCCGGAACGCTGCGGTGAGGCCGCGTCCGCTGACCATTCCAATTCGGGCGCACATCATCTGGACGGCTGACATCAGTGGCCAGGTAATCAGCGCCGTCCACAGCAGACTGGTGCCGAATTGGGCGCCCGCTACGGAATAGGTTGCAATGCCGGATGGGTCATCGTCGGCTGCGCCCGAGATCAATCCGGGCCCGAGGGAATCCCAAAGCCGGCTTTTAAACCAACCGAGCGATCGTTTGAGACGCCATACCATTTCGACTCCTGACTGCGCACACGAACACAAAAAGGGGAGAGTGCGAACTTTCAGAGCCGGGGAAAGCTTTGCAAGGACGCGCTCACTTACTCCATTCCGGGGAGGAGCAAGTGGACGCGATAACGGGCTAGAGAGCCAGGCGGGTTATCACTTCGAAACGCTCTTCCGACGGAAACTCGGAACCTACCGGAATACTCGGAGGCTCCTTTAGATCTGATTCGTCGTTCATAAATCCTTTCAACTCAAGATAACATCATACGTTTTTCACGGACGAGGGCCAAACCGAATTTCAATCGCGGTGTCGGCCGGGAACGTAACCTCTTTGCCGCGTCCCACAATGTTGGTGTAAATCGAGCGTGCTGCTCCGTAATAACCGAGAACTGCTCCAAATGGCTTCGATGCTCTTCCGATGACACTACCAATCAGGCCGAACCCGATGCCACCTCCGATAATCCGGCTGCCGTAGTGTTGAGGGGAAGCGCCCGTTTGAATTTTGTCCAGCTTGTCACGGTCGTTATCCAGGCTGCGATTTGCGATCATCAATGACAAAGCGGGAGCGATAAAGCGCTTTTTGGAAGACGCGACAGTCGTGCCACCTTCGGCATCCAGTTGTACGTTGCCGTCGTTTCCCGCTACCTCGACACTGTCCAACCGGCCTTCGATCTGGCGGACGTCCGTGGCTTTCCAGGCATCGGATGTGGGTGGTTCCATTCCTGTGAACATGAATGCCAGCTTCCCGTTGCGGTGCCAGAACCGCGCCGGCTTTGCCTGCACTACGGTGCCCTGGAGCCTGCTGCCTTCCGGGAAGAGCAAATGACTGTCCGCGGAAAACAGCGGTCTGGAGAGATCTGCCTCTACCGGCATTCCGTGTTGAGAAGTCCGCGAATCCAGCGACGTTGACAGCCGCGCCATGACGACGCTGTCGCCCGGAGGTTGCGAGCCGATCTCGCTCAGGTCCGCCGCCGAAATCGTAGCGCTGCCGAAATCCAGCGACGCGAGCAGTTTTGCGTTGAATCGGCTTCCTGCTGGCAAGTGCTGAGGATGATAGGGCAAGAAAGACCACAGTGCGTCCTTGATCCGATCCATCTTGCCCGGAGCCTTCACCGTGTCGATCACCGCCCGCTTGCGAGCTTCGATCTGCTGCCGGGCCATCTCCGTGGCTGTCGCGATCCGACCTTTCTTGGCGTCTTTAGCTCCACCGTCGAAACGCACAACCCGGTCGGTACCCGGGGCTACCGAGGTCGAGATCGCCATGCTTTTGCCGCCCGGCAGTAATAGCGAATCGAATTCGAGTTGAGGTTCCCGCACTGGCGTGAAATTGCCGCTGAGTATTGCCGCCGCTCGCTTCCAGCGTGTGCCATATTGGAATCCCGTAATGCGGCCTGTAACCTCCGTTCCGGAGGGCACCACCTCATGACCCATGGAAAACACCGGTTCAACGACTTTTGCCGTTACTGCATGATCCTTCTTGAAAGGGACTTTTGAGGTAACGATCAAGCGCAGCGGCACCCCTTGCAGAACGCTCAACGGAACCGCTGAGCCCTGCGAGAATCCAGCGACCGCGCCCCATCCGACGAGAATACTGGGGAGCATGAAGACCTTCAACTTTTGGGGGAACGACATTCACTTAACCTCATGTGTGGAGTTGGCGCGACCGGTGGCGGACAGTATATACCCCTCCTTCGGGACTCAACTTCGCGGCTTGGTATCGCAATGATGATTTGCGTTGAATTAATCAGGCAGGCAACACAACCGCGGAGGCCCACCCAGCCGGATTCTTGTCCGACTGGAACCAGTGGGTTGTATCCACGAATACGGATGATCCTTCGCGGCGGATCGCGAACCGATCCATGTTGCGGGTGGCTCTCCCGGCGGTGTGAACGCCGTCAGGCTGGTATCGCGAGTCATGTTTCGAACACTGGAACCGGCCATCCTTCGGCATCCACTTAACAGCTGCATTCTCGTGCGGACACGAAAGGGCGAAGGCATACACGTTGTTGTGAAACCGCACCAGAATAACCTGGGCCTGATGGTCGATGTTCGCGCTGTCGCCGGTTGGTATCGGGTACTGCCTCTCATTCGCAGCTCCTTCGCCGGAGACCGAGAAAACGGGCAGGCCCGCCATCGCCAACGCGAAGCATCCACCGACCTGCAGGAATTCGCGACGCGACGTGTTTTTGCAATCCATATTTCTCCTCGCTCACTTTTAGACCACGTCGTCCCGATTGTGTTAGTTCGGTTGCGCTGCTATAAACATGTCCCGCTCATGACAATCCATTCATGTTCTGAACTTTCCTCATCCGCAAGCCGGATTTGACCGTCCAACAAGCCGATGGCACAACCGGCGAAGACCCCGATACGATCCATAACCGCGGGTGTTATGGCTTTACTACTCCTATGCTGTGGAACAGCGCGAGCTGTCCAGCAAACCACGGATCAGACTCCAAGCCCGCCTATCGCGCCAGCGCCCCCGCAACCGAAGCGAATCCTGGGAATTATTCCCAACTACCGGAGCGTGAGCGCCAACACTAACCTGCCACCACTGTCATTTCGGGAGAAGATGGTCCTCGCCACGCAGGACAGTTTCGACTATTCGTCGTTCATCTTTGTAGGCATGCTGGCAGGGGCCGGGCTCGCTCAACATTCCTATCCGGAGTTCCAGCGCGGAGCTGCCGGGTACGCCCGTTATTATTGGCACTCCTTCGCAGACCAGGTCGTCGGCAATTACTCTTCCGAAGTCATTGTGCCGGCAATTGCGCGCGAGGATCCCCGCTACTACACGCTGGGTCATGGCGGGTTCTTTGTGCGGACCGGGTATGCAACGAGCCGCCTCTTCATTACCAAGACCAATTCTGGAGGCAGGCACTTCAACTTCTCGGAGATTGCCGGCAACGGAATCGGCGCCGGTCTTTCCAACCTTTACTATCCGGGAAGAGAGCGCACCTGGACCAAAACCCAGCAAAAGTGGGTGACGCAGGTAGCACTTGACGGGGTCTTCAATGTCTTCAAGGAATTCTGGCCTGACATCAATCAGCGCGTCTTTCGGAAACATTATTGAAGGGGCGCCCGGCTATTTCTAAGCCGCTTGTTTGTCTTTATCGAGACAAAGGCGACCTTCTTTTCGCGGCATTTCCTTATCGGCCACTGATTCCACTCGCGTTTCACTTTGGCTCTCTATGTGCTCAATTCGAGTGTGGCATGGCAAGACTATTGGCTTAAAGCTAGAGAGAACCTTGAGATGACATTGCTGGCCAATCAGAGCAAGCAGTACAATGTTTGTGCCAGCCGAGCCTATTATGCCGTCTTTCTGGCGAGCGTCGCCGCGCTTAACAAGCTGACCAGCTTTCGCGCCGAAGACGATGAGTGGCCGCACCGTGAGGTTCAAGCGGAGTTGAACAGACAATTAATCATGAAAAGAAAAGTTCTTCCATCTGAACTCGGGCGAATCCCGATGGATTTGATGGAATTGCGGATTCTTGCCGACTATAAGCCGAGATCGGTGCCTGCACGAGCAGCAAAAAGGGCCTGCGAGCAAGCGGGCAAGTTCTTGTCTGCGATCGAAAAAGCTTTGGGAGAAGCGCCATGAGCCGAAAAATCAGTCAACGGGCTTCAGGCCAGACGAAGCAAAGTGAGGACGCCGTGACCGAATATGTTGCAGCCTTGGAGAAGATCTATCCCGAGGCCAAGGGAAAAGCGCGGGTCACCAGGCGTGAGGATCGAATTATGGTCAACATTCCTCTTCCAACGAAGGACCGGGAACTCATGCATCTTTTCGACCGCATGGCCGAAGTTGGAACTCGTCTGCTGCTTGAAACCGATGAGTACATTATTCTGTCGAGCCGATAGCCTTACCGGAGCGCGTGCCCAATCCACAACGACCGAATTGATTGCAGGATAGCGTGAAGTCGTTAGTCGGCTGAGCTATGAGACAATGAACCTGCAGCGAATGGAGAAAAACCGTGATCTTCCTCATTGACTATGACCGTACGACCCGAAGTACGGTTCGCCTCGATCGATATTCGCGCTATTTCAAGCGCCTTCCGGAACCCGTCGCCACGTAGATTCGCGGTTGAGGAGCCGTCTGTCCTTCGAACCATCGGCCATCTGATCACTATGGAATCCCGTACGCGACATTGCCCCGGCCGCCCGGTTAAGAGCATCCATCCTTCCCCGATGATTGTTTAACCGAATTGTGGATAGACATCTTCGGAGCGCGCTGACCAACGGTTTCTCGAGCACCGCCTGAAGTGGCGGATTTACGACGATCTTCAGGCCAAAGCAAAAGTGAGCAGTCGCAATTGAAGGTGTGCGTCGCGTCCCCTTCAATTAGCTTTTTAAATCACTCATCGCGGTCCTTTATCTGCTGATCTGCTGAAAATAAGTCCGACCAAACCGCGATTTCCTGTGATGTAACCGATTTGACCGTTGAGTCTCAAGGGCTTGGTATCGTCCGCGTTTGGCTGAGAAATTGCCAGTGTTAGGCCGTGTCGAGTCTTGCCTTCATAAAGAGAATTTCTGAGCGGATCTTGCTCATGCGCGAAGAGAAGGTCATCCTGGACTCCGACCTGGCGGAGTTCTATGGTATTGGGACGAAGCGGTTGAATGAGCAAGTAAAGAGGAATCGCAGCCGATTTCCGGGTGACTTCATGTTTCAACTCACCTTGGCGGAAAAAGCTGAGGTGGTCGCAAATTGCGACCACCTCGCAAGACTCAAGTTTTCCAAGTCACTTCCGTTTGCCTTTACCGAACATGGAGCATTGATGGCTGCCAATGTTCTGAGCAGTCCGCAGGCAATTGAGGCAAGCGTTCTCGTCGTGAGGACTTTCGTACACCTTCGACAAATGCAGGCCACCAGCAGCGAAGTTGCTGCAAGACTGACGGCAGTCGAGCAACAACTGGTAGGTCATGACGCCAGAATCGCTTCAATCATCGAGATGCTGCGCCAACTCACCAACACTGGCGCGATGCCAAAACGCCGAATCGGGTTCGGCCCTTTCGGACAGAAGATAGAATCGTGAAGTTTCAGAGCTTCAGGGACGGACAGCGAAATGCGTCGAGATTATATTCAGTCGGCTCGTGTTAGTCTTCTCTGGCAAATGTACCCATGAGCGAAAACTCCAAAATCGAATGGACGGATGCGACTTGGAATCCGATACGCGGATGCACAAAGGTCAGTGCAGGCTGCACACACTGTTACGCCGAAACATTTGCGGAGCGCTTCCGGGGTGTTCCGGGACATCCCTTCGAACAGGGATTCGACCTGAGGCTCGTTCCCGAAAAGCTCGATGAGCCCCTGAAATGGCGTACGCCGAAAATGATCTTCGTCAATTCGATGAGCGATCTCTTTCAAGAGGGCGTACCGGACGACTACATCCTGTCGGTCGTCGCGAAGATGACGCAGGCAAACTGGCACACCTATCAGGTCTTGACGAAGCGCTCGGAACGCATGGCGGACCTTCTCCGGACAAAGTTAAAGTTCGCGGCAAAACAGTCTCACATTTGGTGGGGTGTCAGCGTTGAGAATCGTCACCAGGGATTGCCCAGGGTTGTGTGTCTGCGAAACGCCCCGGCCCGCATTCGCTTTTTGTCGGTTGAACCACTGCTTGAGGATCTCGGGAGTTTCAGTCTGAAGGGCATTTCATGGGTAATCGTAGGCGGCGAAAGCGGACCGGGCGCACGGCCGATGGACCCGGAATGGGTTCGACTATTGCGGGATCGCTGCCGGGCTTCAGGAGTTCCATTCTTTTTTAAACAGTGGGGTGGAGTTCGCAAGAGCTCAACAGGACGCGTTCTCGACGGACTCACCCATGACGAATTTCCTGCGCGTGCTTCGGCGTAGCGTGGATGCCTGCCCGACACTTCCATGATGTGCCATTTGACGAATCAACCCTCGCAAAGCTCCGGCTCTATGAACTCTACGCACAGGCGTGGTTGCCCGTGTTTCTCTCCAGTCCGCAGCCACGGTGGCGCGAAATCCATCTCTTTGATTTCTTCGCCGGACCTGGCAAAGATTCCGTTGGAATAGATGGCAGTCCACTTCGTCTTCTAAGGCAGCTAAAAACGTTTCAAAGCCTTCCGGGCTGGAACGTCGTCGATATTTCCGTTCATTTCTTCGATGCGGACCCGCAGAAAGTCGATTCGCTCAAGGAGACCATCGCCAAATCCGGATTGCAGATGCCTCGGGTAGGTCTACATATTGAGCCGTTGAAGTTCAGCGACGCCTTTCTACAATCGGCCCACATTCTCGCTAATCGGGATGCCGCAAAGCTTGTGTTCATCGATCAGTTCGGGGTCGATAAGGTGACAGACGGAGTGTTCCAACAACTGGTCAAGTCGCCGACCTGTGACTTCATTTTCTTCCTGTCATCGTCGATCCTTCACCGTTTCCGCGAACATCCCGCGATCAAACAAAAGATCACTCGGCCTGACGACTACTTCGACGTGCATCGGGCCGCGCTCAACTACTACAGAGACCTCCTGCCCGAACCCCGAGACTACTACCTGGCCCCTTTTTCCATGAAGAAAGGTTCAAATATTTACGGCCTGATATTTGGCTCCGGTCACCCGCGAGGAATGGACAAATTCCTGGAGGTCGCTTGGAAAGAAGATTCCATCCACGGCGAAGCGAACTTCGACATCGATCGTGAGAACGCTACCAGCCAACAGCCGCTGCTGTTCCAAGTCAGCAAACTGTCGACATTTGAGGCTGAACTGGAAGGCTTGATTCTCAACGGCACGGTTCGCAACGAAGCAGATGTCGTCCGGGTTTGCTTCGATCACGGCGTCCGCCGCCAGCATGCGCAGCCGGTTCTAGACGAGCTGAAGAAGGATGGCCGGATCGAGATTTCCTTCCGCGTGCCTCAAATTAGCAAGCTCTCAGATCCGCGCTTGATCAAGGTGAGGTGACAGGCGACTGTATTGTCGGATAGGTCTCCAGATTCAGGTGATTCAGGTCGCGGTGGGGTGTCGCGCGAGCGACGTCCCTACCGCGAGGCTTTTCTTCAAACCTGACTTAATTGCCGGTTGGAACAGCGCTTAATGGGCAAATCGCTAAGTCTATTCGTTGTTCGGAGTTGGAGGGGATGGATGAGTTTCACAGACGGGCTCCGAAATGCGTCGAGATTTGTGCGTCCCCGAGATTTCGAAGTTATTACTTAGTTGGCAACTCATTTTTCTGGTGGGAAGATGCGAGTGTACAAATGGCCCAAAAACTTGCCAATCAAGATTATCGCCACTGCTGAAACATACCATTCAACTCCAAGGGAGGCACCAATCTTGAACGCAAGCCACACGGCTACGGCTAATCCGGCTGTGCCCCCAACGGCTGCTATCATTGCAAGGATGATATCCAAGGTGTCCACGCTTTTATGACGGATGTGGCGGAATGGAAGGTCCCTTAAATGGGTGGTAATTGCCGGAGCACGTCGGCCACGATCTCGTTCTGATTGCGACCCATCGTCTGAGCAGTCACGTTCACTATGCGACCATCGGCCGACACGGAACATGCGCACTCTCCTGCCGGTGCTTCGGCTCTCTCATCCAAGGCCGCTACGCGCTCGTTTCGTCCGCGAACGAGCAATAAATCATTAACGAGAGACTGAAACTCAATCGATCTCATACGGTCCGTTCTCTCGCTCCCGCCCATCTGATCTTAGCCCGTTTCACTCGCTTCTTCTCATTGGTCACGTCTTCCGGAGGTACGGCAAGTAACATCTTCACTGCATTGCTGAATCGTTCAGAATCGGTTATGCCGGGGGAGGTCCGGTGCGCGGAGTGGTTTCATTTATCCTCCGATGTTATGCTCGCCCCATGTCTACCCAACCAGCCACTCCAGTTGAAGTCTATGCATCGCTAGTCGGTCGTATAGACGAGGCAAGTGTACAGCGAATCACCCAAAACCTGTCCCCTGGAACCGCGCCGACGGCAAATATCAGCCGACTGCATGTCCTATTCCAATCGAGCGGCGGAATTGTCGGCGATGGGGTATTCCTATACAACTATTTTCGTTCCTTCCCGATAGAGTTGATTTTTTATAATAGTGGGACGATTGCGTCAATAGGCGTCGTGGCCTTCTTGGGAGCACAGGGACGGAAGGCTAGTGCAAGCGCAACTTTCATGATCCATCGAACGAGTTATAATTCTCAGGCGGCATCGGCCGCTGTTCTGGGCGGCCTCGCACAAGCTGCCGTGATAGAGGACCAGCGAACGGAGACCATCCTCCGCCAATACCTCACGATGCCTGACGCCAAATGGACCGACCTGCGCAATAGCGCGGATGTCATGATTACGGCAGCGGAGGCTCTCACCTTTGGCCTGATTGATGAAATTGCGGACTTTAGTCCGCCTCGCGGAGTGCAGCTTTTTTACCTTTAGAAATGACATTTCTCCTCACAGTAGTGATATGCAGTTCAGGGACGCCAAAATGCCTGTAGATTTCGGTCTTCCTAGCGGAATTTCGTGCGAGCCCCAAAGCGTTGGGTCGGAGTGCGAATGGTAATTGCGTTTATACTGCCTTGTGGCCCGAAGATAGAGGGCCGACCCGTGGAATTCGCATGAGTCGTGAACGTAAGAACGATTTGCTCCGTTTTAATTGCCCTGAACCAAGTTGCGGTACGGAAGCAAGCGTGTCGGCTGGCAAGCAGGAATTAGAAAAAGCGCTTACAACCGGCGTACTGCGCAAGGTAATGGCTCCATGTGGGCATATTTGGGATCAGCAACTGGACTCTGAATCCAAAAACAAAATTGCTCGGATAATCAAAGGCCATTTCAGGCAAGACATCGCCGGAAAGCAAGTTTAGATTCTTACTAGATTTGGATTGAGTGCCGACTAGTATGTGGAATGATCTTAAGAGAATCGTTCATGCAAAGTACATGTTGGCAGCCCTGCTGATATTGCTTCCAGCTGGACTCTTTTTCTCGGGACCACTTCTTGGTGCTCTCTGGTATTCGTGGTCCGTTCTTTTCGTTGTTGCCACGATTCGAGACGTTCGCTCCTGGTTGGGGCGTCGAGGTGCCATACCGACAACGACCATCGCGAATTTTACTGCAAGCGCGGATTTAGATCCCAGAAATGACAGACGGTCTAGCGACTACCGCGAGCAACTAAGTCATCTGTGGAGCGCAAGACCGGGATGTTATGAGAGACACCTTCAACGAAGAACCTGTGGTGTTCTTTTTCCTCTTGAGCGACGCACCGTTACCGAGCAGGAACTTAGCGAGGCCAAGTCTAAAGACGCAGATGACGCGCGCGATCTTCGAAAACGGTCCACAGAATTCATGCGATCCTTTATCGATGGGCCCGACATTGTTGGCGCATCGATGGCCGCCGATTGCCACGCGAAAGTCAGAGAACTGCAAATTAGAAACGCTGAGATTGGAGCAGATGATCCCGATATTAAGAACGCGCTCGATACGGCACGAGCTCAAATCAGCGAAGCAATCAATAGATGCGGAATTCCGAATGTCATTGATGCTTGGCGGAAAGCAGACCGCGCACTCGAAGAAACCGACAAATTATCTTTGAACCCTTTCATCGCTCAGATGAACAGAAGCGATACCCCCATCAGAGATGCAGAAATAATAACGTCGTTGTTAACAGAGGACTTGTTGACAGTCCAACTGACGCTTCAGGTCTTCAGGGACAATCCCACGTTCCTACGTCAGATATATGATGAATGGCGGCACCTGCTAAAGGAAAATCGAAAGGCCGGGCTGCCAGTTTTTCAGGGAGATGAAAAGATCATGGCCATCAAGACGGCGTTGAGCCAGCAAGACCCGGGACAAGCCATTCAGGGTCATTGACGTCTTTGGTGCTCAA
>Ga0206992_1094_pt1 | contig 18927 bp, 11 predicted proteins | sample Alteio_BWMinCont_6_FD_153267 | JGI IMG/M metagenome (GOLD analysis project Ga0206992, IMG submission 153267) | Enriched cells from forest soil in Barre Woods Harvard Forest LTER site, Petersham, Massachusetts, United States -... | ecosystem: Environmental > Terrestrial > Soil > Temperate forest >... | reverse complement strand
AGCCGCTTGGTGAATTGAACGCCCGAATTCTCCTGATGGAACTGGCGCTGCGGGCCAAAGACCAGGCCGAGGCTCTGGCGCTGATCAAGGATCTCGGCGAACGTCTACAGAAGGACACGCTGCAAGCGACGGCCCAGCTCGTCGTCAATACGCTCTTGCCGGCGTTCAAACGGCCGGAGCTATCGGCGGCGGTTCAACCAGTGCTGGCGCGGGCGGCCAAGAACCTGGCCGCGGGCCAGCACTTCGAGCCGGCCAAGAACCTGCTGTTCGATTTGGCCGAATACCAGTTCGAAAAGAAGGACCTCGACGGCGCAAAGCAATCTCTCAAGGAGATTGAAGAGATCGGCAAGCTTGCCTTGGCTCGTCAAGGCGATAATATGCGGGCTGAGCGAGTGGTGCGTCTCGCCCAGACCTATTTCCGGCACGGCATGCTGGCCGAAGCGATGGAACAGGTTGGCCGCATCGCCGACGAACAACTGACTCGATCGGCCGATAACCCCTTCCCTAACGAAACCCAACTGACGCCGATGCCGCTTCTGGTGCAGACTCTTTCTCATCAGCCCGCCGCCAAGCAATACGAACTGCTGCGGGCCTGGACCTTCCCAGCCAACGCCAAGGCCCTCCGATTCGTCACCGGCGTGCTGCCCGGCGAGGTTCCTCCGCCCGCGTTCGGATCGTACCTCTTCGCCCCCGGAAGCATCGCCAGCTCCGGAACGATGTTGCTGCTGGCCGCGAAGGAAGTGGGCAAACTCGACGAATTGACGGCCGAGCTCGACAAGCTCGCCGCCGAGAAAATCGAAAACGCCGCGACCTTGCGCATCATGGCCCATTTGCTGCGCGGAGACCACGCCGCGATGGAACCGGTGCTGCGCGAACGGCTCAAGGAAGTCCGCGAACGCGCGGACTGGAATCCCGCCAAGGCGCCGCGCCGCATCTATAATCCGGACGATGGCCAGCCGCAGCGCGTCGCCATACGGCACAGCGATTTTCTCATCGCCCAGATGGCGGCCGCCGATCCCAAGACCGCGGCCGTCGCCGAAGAGTTGTTCAAGGTGCTGCAGAGGCACTCCCAGGCCATGCACGCCTACCCCATCACGACGCGCGTCCGCGCCGAACTGATGCAGGTCGAAGCGCGCCGGCAGCAACTGCCGGACTACCGGCCGGCCGCGAGCCTCGCGAAATGGTCGAGCATTACCCACGGTTCGAACTGGATCGCCCAGGATGGCGTGGTCCATCTCGCCGCCAGCGACGCGGCTTCGTTCCTGCTTTTCGATTACCCGCTGACCGGAACATTCGAATTCTCCGTCGAGGGCTTCCAAGGCGGATTTGCGGAAGGTCATGCCGGATACGCCGGCGTTGTTTTCGAGCCCAACCGCCCTAACGTTCAGGGCGGCGTCTGGAGCGTCGGCCAGCACGACCGCGTATTTCGCCAAGCTGCGGGCGTTCGCGACGGGGCCTTCAACCGGTTGACGTTTCAGGTCTCGCCCGGCAAGGTTCGCTGCCTGCTGAACGGCGAGCTCTATTACGAGGACACGGACGCGGCGCCGACGAGTCCGTGGTTGATGCTCTGGGCGGGCGGCGCGCGGGCACCGCTGTTCCGCAATTTCACCTTGACGGGCAAGCCGGAGATTCTCAAAGAGGTGAAGTTGTCGCAAGGCAAATACCTCGAAGGCTGGATGGCGAGCTATTTCAACAGCCGCCTGCCGGCCCGGATGGCGAAAAAGGAGCCGCGACAGCCCGACATGAACGGCCGCCGCTTCTATCCCGGCGGCATTCAAATCGATGTGGATTCGGACGAGCAACCGGAAATCGTCTACGATTGGGAGGCGAAGGAGGGCGAAATTCTCGGGCGTCGAATGGGCGACCCAACGTCCAAGGCCACGCCCAGTCACCTGAACTATTTCCGTCCCCTGAAGGTCGGCGAGACGATTCGCTTTGAGTTCTTCCACAAACCGGGCGAATTCCACGTCCATCCCACGCTTGGCCGGCTGGCTTTCCTGCTCGAACCCGATGGCGTGAAACTGCGCTGGATGATGGATGAAAACCAGCAGTGGACGCTGATGAAATCCGACACCACCGTCGACGACCCGGCCTCCCACAAAGGGCCGAAGGAATTACCGCTCAAGCCGGACGCCTTCAACGACGTGAAACTGTCGATCAATGGCGAAGACGTTCTGTCGATCGAACTCAACGGCGTCCTCATCTTCGAGCGCAAACTGGATCGCGAAATCGAGCGCACCTTCGGCCTGCTCCACTACCGCAACGAGTCGGCGGCGCGCGTGCGCAACGTCGTGTTGACGGGCAACTGGCCGGACAAGCTCGCGTCGCTGGACGAACCGAGTTTCGCCAGCGCGAGCGGCGCCACCCCCGCGGAGATTCGCTTGCGCCGCAAGCTCATCGGCGAACGCGGCTACAGCGAAAACGAGGAAGACCTCCTCAAGCAAGCCCGCTCGCTGCCGGCGGCGGAGCGTTACGCGAAATTGGCCGACTGGGTCTTGCCGAGCGAAACCAGAACCCATCACACCCTGCGCGGCGCGTATAAGCCCGTGAACGGCGCGAGTCAACCGATGCCCCAGGGGCAACGCGTTCTTTTGGGCGGCAAGTTCGAAGCTCCGGTGCTCGAAATGATCGCCGCGGCGAAGGAAGCGAACAAGCTCGACGAGCTGTTGCAGCGTATTGAACAGGACAAGTTTGCCGATTACAAGAACCTCTTGAACCAGCGCTGCAAACTTGCTCTCACGGCGGCAATCTATTCCGTTCAGGGGAAGGATGAAGAGGCTCGCGCCATCTTGAAGAAGATGCTCCCGTGGATGAAGAACCTGCCGGCCGACGCCACGCTCAATCGGCGCTGGCCCGACCTGATCGTCTGCCTGTACACGATGCATCGGCCGGCGTTGCGGGCCGACACGCTGGCATTGCTCAACGGCATCAACCAAACCGTCGACAATGGGATTTCGCAAGGAAAGAATTACGACAACAAAGACAATTGGGCGCGCATCGTCCGTCACGCTCGGGCCGAGGCGCAAGTTTTGGCGTTGCCTGATGAAGTGCGCAAGCCGTTCGGCAGCGACCCTGGTTTGAAGTATTGGTCGCCGGTTGCAGCCGTCGAGGATTGGACGCGCGGGCAGGGCTTGCGCGTGCCGCACTGGGCCGTGCAAAATGGGGCCATCCGCCACTACCCCGGCCATCAAGAGGATTTCATCTATTTCAATGTGCCGCTGCGCGGCGATTTCGAAATCAGCTGCGACCTGACGGCGTTCGGCTGGCGGGAGATGCGTCCCGTCTACGGCACGCTGCGCTTCAACTACATGTACACCAACGCGGATTACCAGATCCAGGTGATTGGCGAAGGTTTGAGCAAGCACAAGTTCGATCCGCCGCTCGCCGCGCCGGGCGACGCTTACCGATTCCGGCTGGTGGTCAAGGACGGCACGTACATCGCCTACGTGAATGACCGCAAATTGGCCGAGGAGTACGTGGGCGCCACAACCGATCCGTGGCTGATCTTCCAGTGTTTCCACCAGTGCACGGGCGAGTTCCGGAACCTGAAGATCACCGGCAACCCAACGGTTCCGGAATCGATCGACTTGATGGCGCTCGGCTTCGACATGCGCGGCTGGCGCGGCTACGAACAGCGCGGCCACTGGCAGCGCCGAGGGGGCGAATTGTACGATCCCGGCGCGGCCCCGAAGCCGCAGGAAGGCCAACCCCTTCCCCCGCGCGGCAACATGGTCGAGCGGACGTTGTTCTATCATCGACCCATGCTCGAAGACGGCGTCTTCGAATACGAATTCTATTACGAGAAGGACAAGGCGCTGGCCCATCCGGCCTTCGACCGATTGGCGTTCGTGTTGGAACCCGACGGCGTGAAGATTCACCGGGTCACCGACGGCCCGCACGAAAAGAGTGGCCTGAAGATCGACAACCTGACCGAAGAGCCCAAGAACCGGCGCGGCGGCAAACTGCAGTTGAAGAACAAGGACTGGAACAAGATGCGCCTCACGCTCAAGGGCGACACGGTGACATTGCATCTGAACGGCCAGGAGATCTACCAGCGCGAAGTCGAGGCGACGAACCAGCGGTTCTTTGGGTTCTTCCACTACACGGACGTCAGCGAGGCGCGGGTGCGGCAGGCCAGCTACCGGGGCGAGTGGGCGAAGCAGGTGCCGAAGGACACGGAGTTGTTTTTGAGGAAGTGATGCGTCGGATTTGTAGGGTGGGTGGTGGGTGGAGGCTCTGCAGAACCCACCGAGCGACCCGCCCGGCAAGTCGCCTGATGCAAGCGGATTTAATTGTTGCAACGGGCAATGGGCAGTGCTTTGAGGGAGGATAACATCCATGAACGAGCGGATCGTCGCTGATTCGGCAGTGCTGCTAGGGAAGCCTGTCGTGGCCGGAACGCGCCTTAGTGTAGAGTTCCTTCTCGATTTAATGGCGCAGGGTTGGCCAGAAACGGAAATCCTGCGGAATTATCCGGGTCTGACTCGGGACGACTTGCTTGCATGCGTGGCCTACGCCCGTGAACGAGTAAGCGAAGAGCGGGTATTCCAATTTTCTGTCGAGGCAGTGGAGCCGTGAATTTTCTGGCAAACGAGAACTTCCCGCTCGATGCAGTCGAGGCGCTTCGATCGCGCCGACGCGCCCGGCAGCACCGACCCGCAGGTATTGGCGCGGGCAGTTGCCGACCAGCGGATTCTGCTCACCTTCGACAAAGATTTCGGCGACTTGGCTTTTCACTGGGGGCTGCCAACCGGTTCGGGGATCGTCTTATTTCGGCTACGAGCGCGATCGGCGGCTATCCTTGCAATGCTCGTGGCTGCAGCGATCGCCAGCCGTACGGACTGGGGCGGCCACTTTTCGGTCGTTGAACCAGGTCGTATTCGAATGCGGCCTTTGCCAGGACCGCCGACTCCATGATCACGAGATGCCACGCCGATATCGACTAATGTTCGTTCACAGACGGTAGATGCTTCTCGCCGAAAATCGCCCCTTGCCGAGATCGCAAACGCTTCGAATCCGCCCGTTGGAGTTCCCGTTATGCGTTCCATATCGCTGCTTCTCTGCCTGCTCATCCCCTCCTTGGTGAGCGCCGCGACGGCGACGGAGTCGAGCCAATTCGAGCCGCAGCCCGAGAAGCTCGGCGACGGCAAGAGTGAGATTCTTGCCGGAACCTACTCGCCCAGCGGCGAACACCTCGCCCTCGGAGGGTCGGATGGCCTCATCAAGATTCACGAAGCCGGCAGCGGGAAACTCTTCGCTACTTTAAGCGGCCACAAGGACGCCATCTTTGGCTTGGCGTTCAGCAAGGACGGCCGGTATCTCGCCTCGGCCGGGAGCGACCGGCTCGTCAAGATCTGGAGCGTTCCCGGTTACAAGGAATTGCACACTCTCAAAGGACATACCAACTGGGTCTTCTCCGTCGCGTTCTCCCCCGACGGCGGTTCGTTGCTGTCGGGCAGCGCCGACGGCACGATTCGCATCTGGGACGCGGCCGCAGGCAAGGAAACGGCCCTGCTCGAAAATCATCGCGGCAGCGTGCGCTCCATTCTCTTCACTCACGACGGCAAGAATATCGCCAGCGCCGGCGCGGATCGAGTGGTGCGCATATGGGAACAGGCCGAGGGTGAATGGAAGATCAAGACCCGGCTGCGCGGCCACACGGGCGCGATTCGCGGACTGGCGTTTTCTCCCGACGGCAAATACCTCGCCAGCGCTTCGGAAGACCGGAGCGTCCGCGTCTGGAACTGGCAATTCAAGGAAGCGCTGACCGGTCCCGCCGCGCTCGGCGGCGCCACGGCCCAGTTCACATCGCGGGGACAGGTGCGTCACACGCTGACCGGTCATGCCGACATGGTTTTCTCCATCGCTTACTCGCCCAAGGGCCAGTTGCTGGCGACGGGCAGCCTCGATCGGAGCGTAAAACTCTGGGACGCCATCGGCGGCGGCGAACTGGCCACCTTGCAGCACCATGCCGAAAGCGTCACCAGCGTCGCGTTCGCACCGAACAGCCGGCACCTCGTCAGCACCGCCGGCGAGCGGACCGCCGCCGTTTGGACCGCCGCGCTCCCGAAACTCCATGCCTGGCAGACGCATCGTGGCAAACAGGGCGTCCAGTGGGTCGGGGCCGCATCGCCCGACGGCAAGCTCATTGCCACCGCCGGCGACAACCGCGACATCTTGGTGCAGGATGCCAGGACCGGCGAACTGAAACAGACTCTGAAAAGCCACAAGGCGATCGTCGCGCAGATGGTGTTCTCTCCCGACGGCAAGCGACTGCTCTCCGCGAGCCGCGACCGCACGGGCATCCTTTGGGACCTGGAAACCGGTCGGCCGATGGCCGTTCTCGACGGCCATCGCGGCCCGGTGCGGGCCGTTGCCTTCTCTCGAGACGGCAAGCTCATGGCCAGCGCCGGCTCGGATAAGCGAATCTTGATCTACGACGCTCCGCCGCCCGCGACGAAAGCGATTGAACTCCGCGAGCGCGAAGTCTGGGAAGGGCACCGCGGCAACATCGCCTGCATTACGTTCTCGCCCGACGGCAAGTATCTCGCTGCCGGGACCGACTCGCTCATGCGCGGCGAACCGGGAGAGATCAAGCTTTGGGACGTGGCCGCCGGCAAAGTAGCCGCGTCGTGGTTGGAACACAAAGGCGGCGTTCACGACGTGGTCTTCTCTCCCGATGGGAGCCTGTTCGTCACGGGTGGGGCCGATGCGTCGATCCGAGTCTGGGATGTCGCCGCGCGGAAACTGCTCGTCACCCGCAAGCAGCAAAGCGCCGTGCGCGGCCTCGCTTTCACCGCCGACGGCAAAGAGTTCATCAGCGGCCACGCGGGACACAGCCTGATCTTATGGGACACGAGCAACTGGCTCGAACAGGCGCTGCTCACCGGCCACAAAGGGGGCATCACCTCCGTTTGCCTGGCGGCGGCCGCCTCGGAACGGCTGTTGTTCACGACCGCCGCCGATCAGACGTTGAAGATCTGGAACCTCGATCGCGGGCAAGGAGGCGGGTTGCGCTTTACAGGCCACGAAAGCTGGGTGAGCAGCATCGCTCTGAATCCTGGCGGAACGCGGCTTCTCTCGGGGAGCTGGGACGGCACCGTTCGGCTCTGGAACGCGGCGGATGGCAAGGAGATCGGCGTCTGGGAAGGCCACACCGGCAAGGTGCAGGCCGTCGCTTTCTCGCCGGACGGCAAGTTCGCCCTGTCCGTTTCCGACGACAAGACCGTTCGACTGTGGGAAGTCACGGAAGAGGCCGGAGGCAAGGAGGTCAAGCAGTTCGCCGGGCACACGGCCGAGATTACCAGCGTCTGCTTCAGCAAGGACGGCAAGCAGGCCATCACCGGCAGCCTCGACGGCACCTTGCGTTTCTGGGAAATCGACTCCGCCAAGGAGATCGCCCGGATCAAAAACGTTGAGGAACTCCACGCGTTCGCCCTCAGTCCGGACGGCGAGCGTTTAGCCGTCGCAAGCAAATCCGATTGTGTCCTCTTCGACCGCGCCACGCGCAAGGAAATCGGCCGTTTCACCGGGCAGGCCGGCGCGGTTCTGGCCGTCGCGTTCTCGCCCGACGGCCAGCGGCTGCTCACCGGCGGCAGCGATCGCGCCGTCCGCTTGTGGGAAATCAAGGACGGCAAGACTCTGTTAACGCTGGAGGGCCACGCCAGCTACGTCCGAGGGGTGGGGTTCTCCGCTGACGGCAAGCGGGCGCTCTCGGCGAGCTACGACCATACGGTACGCTTGTGGGACCTGGAGCGCGGCCGCAATCTTGACGGCTGGGAGCACCACGCGAAGCCGGTTCTCAGCGTCCTGATGTCGAATGACGGCAAGCGAGCATTTTCCTGTGGCGCTGATGGCGTCATTGTGCGCTGGGATCCGCAGGGGCCCGAAGCGACAGGAGTGAGCCCGTAATGTATCGTCTCGACCGATCAAATCGCCCATCCATCCCGGCTTGCCAATCTTTCGTCGCGTAATCGGCGAAACCGCTATTCCCAACCCAGCCCTTCGCCGGTAAAGAGCGATGTCGGTAATTGCCGCGATTCGTCCCAATTCAAATGCCGGAGACATTGCGCATGGATGCGCCCGATGCCCCGGACGGCCTAGGAAGGCCGTCCTACAGGGATATTCGCCCCTTCCTTTGGGTAGGCCTGGCGATCTTCGCGCTCGTCTTCCGGATCATCGTTGCCGATCCGGATCAGCCCGTCTCCGCCCAGCCTCGCGACTTCGGGTATCAGGATCCGCGCAATCCCCGTTATTCGACTGATCCCAGCGACCCATTCCCGATGCCGGAGGAACTCATCGGCGTCAACCTGATGCATCAAACCGACGAAGTCAAGCAGCGCAAAAGCGCCGGCTGCATCGAATGCCACAAGACTGTCGGCGACCCGCACGGGAAGGACACGCTGCGGCTCGGCTGCACCGACTGCCACGGCGGTAACGCGGCGACGCTCGACAAGGCCGTCGCCCACGTGACGCCGCGCTTTCCGCAGTTCTGGCCGACGGCCGCCAACCCGCCGCGCACCTATGCCCTGCTCAACCACGAGTCGCCCGAATTCATCCGCTTCGTGAATCCAGGCGATCTCCGCGTCGCGCACATTTCGTGCGGCACCGCGGGATGCCACGCGAAGGAAGTGCAAACCAACCGCAAGCAGATCATGACCACTGGCGCCATGCTCTGGGGCTCGGCCCTCTACAACAACGGCTCCGTCCCATTCAAGCGCGCCCGTTTCGGCGAAGTGTACAGCATGAACGGCGCGCCGCTCCGACTGCTGAGCAACCCGCCGCCCGACGAATTCGAACTGCTGCGCGGCGTCGTGCCCTTTCTCGATCCCTTGCCGCGCTTCGAGGTCGGCCAGCCGGGCAACCTGCTCCGCATCTTCGAGCGCGGCGGCCGTTTCCGCCCCGAGGTCGGCATCCCAGAGCGCCTGGAGGAATCCGGCCGTCCACGGACCCGCCTCAGCGAACGCGGCATCGGCACCGAGAACCGCACCGACCCGGTCCTCGTCAGTCTCAACAAGACGCGCCTGTTCGACCCGACGCTCAACTTCATGGGCACCAACGATCATCCCGGCGACTACCGGTCCAGCGGCTGCACCGCCTGCCACGTCGTCTATGCCAACGACCGGTCCACGGTGAATTCGGGCCCCTATGCGCAGTTCGGCAATCGCGGCCTGTCGATCACCAACGACCCGACCATACCGAAAAACGAGCCGGGCCACCCGATCCAGCACAAATTCACCAACAGCATCCCGACCAGCCAGTGCATCGTTTGCCACATCCATCCGGGCACGACGGTCATGAATACGTTCCTGGGTTACTTGTGGTGGGACCAGGAGACCGAAGCCCGTCTCATGTATCCGCCGAAGCAGAAGAACCCGACGTCGGAGGAATATGTCCGGGCCGCCATGCTCAATCCGGAGGAAGCGTCGGCACGCGGCAACTGGGGCAATCAGGAGTTCCTCAACGACATCATCAAATTGAACACGCAGATGTCGAAAACGCAATTCGCGGACTTCCACGGCCACGGCTGGGTGTTCCGCGCCGTCTTCAAGCGCGACCGCCAGGGCAACCTGCGCGACTTCCACGGCGACAAGGTCGGTCCCGCGACGCCGCAACTGCTTCAGGATGGAACCGATTTCCCGTGCATGGTGAAGGCGTTCCACCAGGACGGCGACCCGGCGCTGAGGAACGCGGCCCAGCTGGTAAAGGACGAATCCAAGAAGGTCGACTGCGAGCGTGGCGGCAAGCCGGTCCATCTGATGGACATCCATCTCGAAAAAGGCATGCACTGCGCCGACTGCCATTTCTCGCAAGACGTGCATGGCAACAACCGCTTGCACATGGAGGTCCGCGCCGCTTGCGAGATTCAGTGCATCGATTGCCACGGAACGTCGACGGAATATGCCAAACTGCGCACGTCCGGGCCGGCGTCGTACACGTCGTCACCTGACGGGAACGGGCGAAACCTGCTGGCCCTGACGACTCCATTCAAGAAGCAGCGCTTCGAGGTACAGGATCTCGGCAACGGCAAGAAGCGCGTATTCCAGAACTCGGTGGTCGAGCCCAACCTCAAATGGGAGGTCGTGCAGACGGCCGATACCATCGACGAGAAGCATCCTCGCTATAACGCTAAATCGGCCTTGGCCAAGACGGTGCGATTCGAAGGCGTGGGCGACAACATGGTGTGGGGCGATATGCCGCCAAGCGGCGAGAAGGGCTGCGCCCACAAGAACGAAAGGATGAGCTGCATCGCCTGCCACACCGCCTGGAACGCCAGTTGTTTCGGCTGCCATCTGCCGCAGCGCGCGAACCTCAAGATGCCCCAGTTGCACGCCGATGGCGAGGTATCGCGCAACTACGTCCCATACAACTTCCAGACACTGCGCGACGATATCTTCATGCTCGCCAAGGACGGCGACGTTACCGGCAATCGCATCGGGCCGGCGCGGTCGTCGTGCGCGGTGCACGTCGGCTCTTACAACAACAACCGCGAATCGATCTACGTCCAGCAGCAGACAATCTCGGCCGAGGGCTTTGGCGGCACCGCGTTCAGCACGAACGTGCCGCACACGGTGCGCGGAAAGGGCTGGCGCGAGACGAAGCAGTGCACCGACTGCCACCTCTCCAAGAGCAACGACAACAACGCCTGGATGGCGCAATTGCTCATGCACGGCACCAACTACCTCAATCTGATCGGCCGATACGCCTGGGTCGCGGCGGGCGAGGAGGGGCTATATGGCGTTGTCGTCACGGAGCGCGACGAGCCGCAAGCGGTGATCGGCAGCGTGATGCACAAATTTGCCTTCCCCGACTATTACAAAAAACACGTCGAACGCGGCAGGCTGCTGGAGCATGCCCACGAACATCCCGGGCGCGACATATCGGCCGCGCTGAGGCCCGGCAAGAAGTCGGAAGTGCTGTCGGTGCAAGCGCGGGGCGAGTATCTCTACGCGGCCTGCGGCGACGGCGGCGTGCGCGTCTTCGACATCGCCTTCATCGACAACAAGGCGTTCTCGGAGCGCATCACGACGGCGCCGGTTTCACCGATCGGCCAGAAGTTCTACGTGCCTACGAAGTACGCGACAGCCGTGGCGGCGCCCACGACGGTGGCCGTCGACCCGACGCGCACGCATATGAAAGAGAACAAGGAAGGACCCATCCACGGCTATTTCGGCTACCTCTACATCGCCGACCGCTACGAAGGATTGATCCTGGTCGGGGCCGCCACGACCATCGACGGCAACCCGGACAACAACTTCCTGAAACGCGCCTTGACCTGGAATCCAGACGGCATCCTGAACGGGGCGGAGAACATCACCATCGTCGGCACCTATGCCTATGTCTGTTGCGACGCCGGGCTGGTGGTCGTCGATCTCGATAAGCCGTTGGAGCCGAAGGTCACCAAAGTCATCGGCGACAAATTCATCAAGCACCCGAAGGCGGTGCAGGTCCAGTTTCGCTACGCCTATGTCTGCGACGAAGAAGGCATCAAGATCCTCGATGCGACCGATCTGTCCAAGCCGATACCGAAGGCGAAGATCAACCTGCCGCACGCCCACAACATCTACTTGGCGCGGACGTATGCCTACGTCGCCGCCGGGCCTCGCGGCTTGGTCATTCTGGATATCACCAATGCCGAATCGCCGAAGTTCGATCAGATCTACGACGCGGGCGGAACAATCAATGACCTGCACGACGTGAAGCTGGGCATCACCTATAACAGCGAATTCGCGTACCTGGCGGACGGCAAGAACGGCATGCGGGTGGTGCAGTTGACGTCGCCGGAAACGCCGGGCAACGACGGCTTTAGTCCACGGCCGACCCCGCAACTGGTCGCCACCTACCGGATCCCGCACAACGGCCACGCGCTGGCGATTTCAAAGGGACTCGACCGCGACCGGGCGGTGGACGAGATGGGCAACCAGATCGGTGTCTTCGGACGGGTGGGCGCTCGGCCGTTGGATGGCGGGGAGCAACGGAAAATGTACCTGCGGCCCGGCGGCAAGCCGTGGTGGGTCAGCGACGATCCGAAGGACGCGGCCTATATCGATGGGCGACGAAGGAAAGCGCCGCGGCGGAAGCGGTAGTTGGAGTCTGTGGGAGCTGAGCGCCGCGACCGCCGCGGCGCTTTCCTGCGCCGGCCAATTCCAGGACGGTGCATTTGAGTGAGGGGCGAGGGCGAATTCGCCCAGATTCCGTTGCCCAACGCAAACGGCCGGGGAAATTCTCGTGGGAGGCGTTCTCCGGCCGTGAAGCGGGCGAGTGCCAACTCGGCACAGCCGCCGGAATTGAAAATTAGTCTCGCTTCGATTCAGCTTGCAGGCGCGGCGGCGGCCGCTTCGGTCAGGATGCTGACCCGGTGATTCGGCGCATAGTGCACGACGCCGTCGGACAGCGCGAAAAGACTGTCGTCCTTGGCCTTCTTGACATTACGGCCCGCGGTGAACTTCGAGCCGCGCTGCCGGACGATGATGCTGCCGGCCGTCACGAACTGGCCCGCATACGCCTTGACGCCGAGCCGTTGAGCGTTCGAATCCCGCCCGTTCCGCGACGAGCCCTGCCCTTTCTTATGTGCCATTTCTTGCCTCGATCCGCCTTTGATTTCGGTTGTTTCTTCAGGAACAAGAATTATAGCAACTCCAGGCCGAGCAGCAATGGGGGTCATCCGTCATCCCTCATCCTTATGAACTGTTCGACCAGCACTCGCGGCGCCCCGATATCAATCGCATGTACTTCGCCGAGCCATTCCTGCGCCGACGGTTCCAGAAAACCCTTCTTCCAAGCGGCAAAGGTGGCGGTGTGGCCTGCCCGGATCGTCAAGCCCAAGGGTTTGCCCTCGTCGCATTCCAGCCCGGAGGGCAAGTCGACGGCCAGAATCGGCTGGCCGCTCAAATTCGCGGCCGCGATGGCGTCGTCGAAGGGCGGGCCGGGCGCCGCGCGCAACCCGGTCCCGAAGACAGCGTCCACGATCCAGCCGGCTTGCAGCGCCAGATCGCTCTGGATCATCTCGCGCTGCCATTCGCTCATCGGCCCACGCAGCACGCTGACGTCGATTCCCGATTGGCGGGCGACCCGAAAATTCGTTCTCGCGTCGGGCGAAAGCTCGCTTTCGATCCGAATCGGGTTGGCGGCATCATCTTTCTGCTCCCGGTCGCGATCGCCTTGGCCCAGGAGCAACCAGATGTGAACGGGATAACCGTGAATATCGAGATGCCGTGCGATGACAAAGCCGTCGCCGCCGTTATTACCCGGACCGCAGAGAATCGCTGCCGGCAGCCGTTCCGGATTGAGCCGCATCAACAACTCGGCCGCTCCACGCCCGGCGTTCTCCATGAGCACGACGCCCGGCAGGCCGAATTCCTCAATGGCGCGGCGATCGAGTTCCCGGACCTCGGCACGGCTGAGCCAGAATGGAGTCGGCGAAGTTGGCATGGGATGAGTCCGTCGAGTGGTCTTGAAATCGCCGCCGTTAAGTTGGCTCGCAATCGGATCCATTGTATTGTCAAGCAACGTTCAATTGCAGGGCCAACCGAATCGACTTCCGACCCCTTTCCGCGCCAAGGGGGAGATGGGGGAGATGGGGGAGATGTTTCTGTGTATTGCGCAACCGCACTTGCCGTTACCGCCTCATTCACAACCGCCTCCTTTCAAACCTTTCAAGGGGGGGATGGGGGGGATGGGGGGCATGTTTCCGTGTATTGCGCAAAATGGAATCCACGGCAACACCGCCAAGATTGAGGGAGAGATGGAGGCGATGGAGGCGATGATTCCGAGTTTTACGCAAATGAAAGCACCTCGTTGTCCGTTCTGAATTCGCATTCGGCCGCGGTGCGGCGCGCCCCCTGGTGACGACGACTGGTGACGACTACCTCGATCGCAGCGCCTTGACCCTGGGCGGGGGGAGGGGTTGTGGTTCGATGATCGCCTTGCATCGTCTACCCGAATAATAGCGGACTTGATGGGGCGGGAAGAAAAAAAAACCGGCACGCTCGGGGGGAATCGCCTTCCCCGTAGGACGGCCTTCCTAGGCCGTCCGCGACCCAGGACGGCCTAGGAAGGCCGTCCTACGGGTGAGCCAATCGCCGCCCGCAGTTCCTCCCTCGTCACCACCGCCGTTCCCAGTTTCCCGACCACAACATTCGCCGCCACATTGGCCATTTGAACCCCCTGCCGCAACGGCGCCCCGCACGCCAACGCCAAGGCCAGCACGCTGACCACCGTGTCGCCCGCACCGGTGACGTCGAAGACTGGCCGCACCCCCGCCGCCGGCTGATGCCACGGCTCAATCCCAGGTTCGAACAGCGTCATGCCCTCGGCGCCTTGGGTGACCAACACCGCCGCGCCGTCGAGTTCGCAGGTCAAACGGCCTACCGCCTCCGCGTAGCCGAATTCGCCCGCTGCGTAGCCGAATTCGCCAGAAATCGGGTCTCGCTCGGGTACAAGACCCGAATTCTGGCGAATTCGGCTACGCAGCAGCGTCTCCAGCTCGTGAAGGTTCGGCTTGATGACCGTCGCGCCGCGGTAGCGCGAATAGTCCTTGCCCTTGGGATCGACCACCACGGGCAACTTCCGCCGCCGCGCCAGCGCGATGAAATGGCCCGTCATTTCCGCGGACAGCGCCCCCTTGGCGTAGTCGCACAGCAACAGCGCGTCGGCCTCGCGCATGTGGCTCTCGACGTGCGCGATCAGGCGGTCGGCGGCGTCGCGCGATAGCGGGTGCGTCTTTTCGGTGTCGATGCGCAGGACCTGCTGGCTGTGGGCGATGACGCGAAGCTTGGCGGTGGTGGGCCGGTCGTCGCAGGCGATCAGGCCGTCCGGTTCGACGCCCGCTTCCGCCAGGGCCCGGCGCAGGTGCTCGCCGGCCTGATCGTTGCCGGTGACGCCGCACAGCCAGGCCGTCCCGCCGAGGGCGGCGACGTTGGCGGCCGCGTTGGCCGCGCCGCCGGGGCGGGCGGAACGCTCGCGCGACTCGACAATCGGCACCGGCGCTTCGGGGCAGATGCGGCGGACGTCGCCCCAGAGATACTCGTCGAGCATGACGTCGCCGACGATCAGGATTTTGCGGCTGGAGAAGGCGTCGAGCAGGGCGGCGGATTGGTGAGGGGCGAAGGGGTCCGAGGGTGGGGAGAGGTTCATAGCCATTGGTGCTGCTCGGTTTGCAATTCAAACAGTAGGACGCCCCGTACGGTGTCCCCTTATCGGCTTGCCGCCAAATGTCTTTACCCCGAAGGGGTTAGATACCACAGCCCAGGGTCGCCGCTTCGGCGCACCCTGGGTGATGGTGCCCGCCAAATGTCTTTACCCCGAAGGAGTTAGATACCACAGCCCAGGGTCGCCGCTTCGGCGCACCCTGGGTGATGGTGCCCGCCAAATGTCTTTACCCCGAAGGGGTTAGATACCACAGCCCAGGGTCGCCGCTTCGGCGCACCCAGGGTCGCCGCTTCGGCGCACCCTGGGTGATGGTGCCCGCCAAATGTCTTTACCCCGAAGGGGTTAGATACCACAGCCCAGGGTCGCCGCTTCGGCGCACCCAGGGTCGCCGCTTCGGCGCACCCTGGGTGATGGTGCCCGCCAAATGTCTTTACCCCGAAGGGGTTAGATACCACAGCCCAGGGTCGCCGCTTCGGCGCACCCTGGGTGATGGCGCCCGCCAAATGTCTTTACCCCGAAGGGGTTATACAGGAGCCCATCTTGCCTTTGTTTAACCCCTTCGGGGTAAAGACATTTGGCGGGCGCCATCACCCAGGGTGCGCCGAAACGGCGACCCTGGGCTGTGGTATCTAACCCCTTCGGGGTAAAGAAACGCAACCACTACTCCCCCAAGAACGGCATATCCACCGACGGCTTGTCATTGTCCGGCCGCTTTTCGCCGCTTCCCCACTTCACGATCGGCGTGTCAACTTCACCGCGCCCATTGATGGTCCAGAAGAACGTGCAGGACGTGCGGGCGCCGCTGTCGCGGCCGTGGGCCGTCACCGTCACCGAATACGGCATGGAACGAACCGCGTCGTTGGACACCGTCCCGGAGATGATCCCTGTCGACGGCTCGATGCCGAGGCCGGCGGGTAAGCCGTCGGCGGTGAATTTCGAGGATTCGCCGCCCGGAAGGTCGCGCGAAATCCCCAAATGCACCTTGTCGCCCGCCCTGGCCGCCTGATCCGCTGGCGGCTCGATGCATGGGAAGCCGCCGCTGCCGAGTCCTTTGCTCGAATCGAGGCGTGACCCAGGCGGCACGACGCTGTCGGTGTTGCTGTAGCTCACCGTCGTGCCCCGCTCGCTTGCCGATTTTGAAAAAGACATTGCATTTCCTCGATGGTTGAACGCTCGTTGGTGGTTATGACTCAAAACCATGGATTCCAGTCGAATTCAATAACCCGTGTTCCAGTCGTATCCCCGGTGTCACGGTGTCGCCTTCAAAAAGCAATGGGAACAAGCACGTTCATGAGACCTTTTCTTTGGTCCGGAGGCGTTGCGAGCCGAATCGACTCCCGACCCCTTTTCCGCGCTGCTGATTGTCCCGAAATCTACGATGTCCCCTTTTTCGACTCGGCCTTTTTCCTTGACAGACGAAAAAGAGCTGCGTCCCCTTTTCTTTTCCAATGAACCCGAAATCTTGCCGTCATCACCAATCGACGGCAAAAATTCCTTGACATTCATTGGTACATCTTTTCTTTTCCCTTTTCGGCCCTTGTCCCCTTTTCGGCCCTTAGATTCTTTGCTCTTTCCCTTTTTTGAGGGCGATTCGCTCAAGCTCTAATAGTTCTAGAGTTCGAGCCAAAGGCCGCCATTCTGGATCCCTTTCGTCCTCAGCCGTCGGTTGCCGCACGAACTCGAGCACTCTCTTCGATTTTGCGCCAAATCGAATGAAATTCATTTGGGCCTCCGACGCCATCATCCCGTCGTTCGCGGGACTATTTTCGTCTTCGAGACCCAGTAAGACGTCGTCCTCCCAAAAGCATATTGGGCAAATATCCCAATAACAATGGCTCTCAAGTGTGCGATATCCACAAATGACACAGGTGAACATGTGATTACTCTTTGCGTTATGGAAATTGCCCCAGATCCCTTAAGCGATTGAGATGCTTCAGCATCGCGTCCTTAAAACTCGCCAAACCGTTAGTTGCGCGATAGAACGTCACGATAGCTCTTTCTCTTATGTCCACAATTAGGATATTACCCGTGGCCTTGTCATATTTGAATATGATGTTGCCGACCTTGGATTCGATCACATTCGTTGCCTTGGCTGCTATTGGCTGCTGCGCGGCCAATGCGGCGCTAACCTCAGGCCGCCAAGGGCAATTCCGTTCTCCCGATAAATGAAGCCAGCAAATCCGGACGCTGCTTCAAGTAATAGAGCTCGTCTATGACGTTCTCCGCCAGATGATCCGTGTTGTCCGCCGCCAGGTTGGCCAGTCGCCCATACTTGCTCCAGCTCCAGACCAGTTCATCGGGATTGAGTTCCGGGGCATAGGCCGGCAGGTCCACTGCCACGATTTCGGAGTGTTTCGCCAAGTACTCCCGGACCACCCTGGACTTTCGATGCACGGAGCCGCGATCCCACAGGACCGTAAATGGTCCGCCCAACGTCTTTTTCAACTCGCGGAGATAGGCGACGACATCCTCGCCACGAACGTTGTTGCTGTAAAGCTGGAAGTACAGGTTCAACTGCGATGCCTTGGGACTTACAGTGATGCTGCTGATCGAGGACAGCCGGTCGCGGCGATCCCAGCAGTCGAGCGGAGGAGTCTGTCCCTCTGGCGCCCATGTTCGGCGAACCGTTGGCGTCAGCATGAAGCCGGATTCGTCGAGAAAAACCAGGTGAGCGTTTCGCGCCCGCGCCTCCCGAACAACGCGAGGGAAGCGAACTCGCTTAAAGTACTTGATCGCTCCCTTGCTTCGCTCCTTGGCTCGACGTTGCGGCTTCTGCGCCGTCCAACGCAGACGTTCATGGAGGATTCGTCCCACATGATCGTGATGAAACGTGACGTCAAAGTGCCTTCGCACCAACTCCACGATGCGGGCACAGGTCCATAAATTGGTCGCCCAACCGTGCGCTTTGGCCCCCTGCAAAAGGAGCGACTCCAAGCTCCTGCATTGCTCTGCCGACAGACGCGGCGACGGACCGGGATGCGGTTTGGCCGCTAGGCCGCCGGGCTCCTCCGCCAACCTCAGCCAACGGTAAACCGTGCTGCGATTGATTCCAAAAATCCGCGCAACTGCTTCTGGACTCTCGCCTTCCTTTACGGCTTCAATTGCCCGAATTCGCCGACGCTCGAGTTCCGCAGCGCTTCCAAATGGTCGTGTCATACAAAGTTAGAGCTGGCACCGCAAGAAACGATTCATTGGCCGCGCAGCTGTCAATAATGCCTTAGCAGCATTCGTGTATTCCGCCTGCGACTTAAAGCCCATTTGCGTGGCGTGTTCCCGATAGTGGTAGGCTCCCCCGCTTGTTTCCTTGTTCGAGGTAATTCGCCATCCTTTAATGGCCATGCCCCTAATTACAGACCCTGCCTTCGTCATTGCTTCGAACGCAAATCGGGCAATGGCGCCGCCCGGCCCCATTTCTAACACTTCTGCGAATTGCCCTGCGAGCTCTTTTGCGGCCGGATCGGGATCTGCCATCAACAGTTTGAATAGCTCTGCCCGATCTTTCTCCTGTTGCTTCGCCTCTAGTTTGTCGGCTCTATCTTGTGCTGCGGCCTCAAATATCCTTCTTTCTTCAGCTTGCCGCCTTTCAGTCTGTTTCCTCTCGAGTGCGTCCGCCCTCATTTGCTCTAGCTGCTGATGTGCCTCTTGGAGCGGCTCATTGGTAGCCCGAACCTCATCCGCGTATTTCTGTCCCAAATTCTCGGCGAGCAATTTGTAAGCCGCTTCCTTATTCGGGGCCGTGTATTGCAATGGTACTCCACCCCCAGGTCTTTGAAAGGA
>Ga0206992_1024_pt3 | contig 18940 bp, 15 predicted proteins | sample Alteio_BWMinCont_6_FD_153267 | JGI IMG/M metagenome (GOLD analysis project Ga0206992, IMG submission 153267) | Enriched cells from forest soil in Barre Woods Harvard Forest LTER site, Petersham, Massachusetts, United States -... | ecosystem: Environmental > Terrestrial > Soil > Temperate forest >... | reverse complement strand
GATGCTTTAAATGCTCTTATACAAGGCGGCCCCAATTCTGTTTTCCATGCACCATCCAATGTATATTGCCAAATGAGTTTGGATAATTCTAAACTTGACCAAATACTTCTGGACAATGTGAACCTGGAACAGTTAAAAGAATTTTATAGACAAATGCCAGACAAAATACAGTCAGTATGCGAAAAAGAAAATGATATTGGAACCAATATTAATACACTCATAAGCACTTTAAGTGCATATGACCTTGCTTTTCCGAGTCATCCAAAAAATGTAAAACATATTCACCAATTGGACAAAGAAGATATTATGCTTCGTGTTTATTATTTTGTAAACGTGAACACCGAGTTGAATACAATTATCTGTATCACTTCAAAATATTCTTTATATGAACCTGTTATCCAAATGGGCGATTACAATGCAACAGATATAGATGTGCTATGTAACAACTTTTTTTTCCTGAAGAAGGTGACAGATCATGCATCAAATTGTGTGATTGTGTGATTGTGTAAGATAAGATGCAAACCATTTTTTTTCTAAAATTGGTTTTCATAAGAATTTTTGGTCTGCCATATCTGCAATTTTTTGGATATACGATTTGTCAGCAGCTGTAACAGAAAAAATTAGTCTAGAATGGTTTACTTTTGGTTCTGAATGTATAGTTGCTATGTTTCCGGGATTTGTGATAAAAATAGCTATTTGGCCATTTTTGAGCTGGACTTGGGGATATTTTTTAAGTTCTTCGTCTGTAATTTTTCTGTAGTGGTTAATTATATTTAGACTTTCTCCCGGAACAAATGGTGCAGATAATTTACTATACAATTCGTTATCCATCTCTAAAAATTTATTTTTCATCTCACTATTATCTATTTTAAATAAAGTTCCGGGGCCAAACAAAGTACTAATCAATCTTATTCCAATTCCATTTTGGTTAGGTTCAACTTCATATGGTACCAGAGGCCCATCTTGGTGCCATCTTGGTATATCATATTCTGTTGAAGGCTCCATAAATCTCATCATACACCAAAATGAATCTTTGTCTGTTGCTACTACAAAAGGTTTAATAATTTTGTCTACCAATATTTTTGATATTTCTGTACTATTTTTTTGGTAAAATTGTGCCAAGTAGTTGTCTAGTTGTTTTGATAAAATATCGTAACGGATAGTTCCATAATAGTTAAAATTTGGTTCTTCAATATTTCCAAAATTGGGAGATAAAATTATTTGTTTTTCATTTTTTGTTAAATCGACATTAAGAAATATAAATGATTTGTTCGCTGTCTTTGTCATTGTTATTGTATCAATTGATTTTTTCATAAGTTTACTTTGTTTAACAAATTTATGAATTGGCAAGTGTATGTTATTGTTCAATTTTTTATAATATTTGTATTTATATTTCAAATATTTGTAATAAGACATTGATATTATATTAGATAGATTTTTTCCAACATAACTTCTAATTGTTCTTCGTCATTTTTGAAAAAAAGATTTGGCTCAATTAATTCCATTTCCATCAAAATATATTTTCCATGGTGCAGTATGAAGTCTAGTCGTCCATAATATAATTTTTCTCCCGTAATTTCGTATGATGTATCTATCATTTTTTGGGCTATGTCTAACAATTCTTTGTCAGGAGTATATGGTACAACCATCCTGTTCATGTATGTTAAAATTAGTTCATCGTTTTTAATTATCTTGTTGATAGCATGGTGGAATCCATCATGGAAATAAATAAGTGATATCTCTCCTTGTTTTATTCCTTCATAATATGGTTGGATTAAAAATTTTTCTCCTGGTTTGTAAGGATGTTCTAGTTCGTTGTACATATGATTTTTGATTTCGTCAACTTCTTTTTGGGTATGTGGTGTTTTTCTTACGATGACATTGTATGAGCTGGAACCGATAGTTGGTTTTATTACAACATATTGTGTATCTATATCATTGAATGATGACAAGGACAGATTGCTGCTGACAAAAGTAATTGGAATGTTCCGGATGCCTTTGTCATAAAGGTCCAGCAAATAAATTTTATTGATATTCCACAAAACCAATTTCAGTGGATTTATTAGTTTGTCTCCTATTTTTTTGATTGTTCTTATAAAATCGTCTACGTGTTCATAGTAGTCATAAGTCTTGAATATTAGAACTTTGGAATAGCGACTATAGTCGTTATCTTCTAGCCATTGGAGTGCATTTGGCAGACTTCTTACAGCTTTTGATACATAAAATAAATTTGAAACTAAAATTCCAGTTTTGTTTATCCAAATATCTTCTTTTTGTTCAAGAGCTTTTTGGATTTTGGAGTTCATAGATTTGTATATATCTTCCGCAGATGGCATAACATCGTCATGATGTGGAGATTTTTTTTGTGTTTTCTTCCAAATCCACATTGGTTTAAAATTTTTTGAAATTGTTCTGACAGATATTGCACCCAGATAGCAGGCATCTGGAAATCTGTACCTGATATATGGGTTGATTATTGATATCAGGCGCGACTGGATAATAAAATATCCGTCATTTTTCAGCAGCGACCATGTGCGGTAAATTGTTCTGTACAAAAATTTAATTATCCAATCGTCCATTTCTGGATACTGGTTGATGCTTTGTCCTGGATCGTTGCTGTAAATTTCAGTATCGTATGATGGAGGTGAAAGGAAACAGATATTAAATTCGATAAAAAGTGGAAGTTTGGCATCGGGCATCCCGTCACACACAACTTTATATCTGTTGTGGTCTGCTATTCCCAGTTCATCTACCATTTCTCTGAAACATGGGTTGCTGTTACTATTTGGGTCAACTCCTAAATAGAGTTTTGCATCATTTATCATTGCTGAAATTAGTCGGTCACCCCAGCCAGCACATGCATCGAATATTGTGGCATTTTTTGGTACCAGGAAGTTGAATAGACCGCTCAGGAATGATGGTTTTTCGTGGGACGTTTCCTGGACATTTTTAACTCCATATGTTGCCTCACGCATTTCGTAGGCGTCTATTTTTTTTACCATTTTATTTTTTAGCAGTATGTCAAAAACTGATCTAAGATAATTTTTGTCGTAGTACCATGCCTTGTATGGCGATTCTTTGCTGTACGATCTTTTTGCTTTTATCCTGGAGCCCTCGATATAGTAGTCCGTAATGACATCCATCTTTTCGTAGTCATGCATCGTATGGAGGTAGGAGTAGTATTTGGGTTTTATTTCTGTATCAAGCGAAAATGTTATTGGAAATAATATTTTTTGTTTTCCTTCATTTATAATATGGTAGCTTTCATGGTTCCAGCCAACTTTTAATTTTTTAATGTGTTCCACCATTTTGGACACATTTGATCTGGTAATATAAAACCTTTTATATGGAAAACTAATTTTTTTTTCAGTAACTAATTTAACAAATTCGTTCAACAAATAATCTTTTGTTTTTGTTTGTAGTAAACTATTATAATGGTCCGGACTAATTTTAAACATTTTATGTATTTTTTTGTCCCATGGAAAATTTTTTTGTTCATATATCGTTACCATATTTTCCATCCTATATTCCTATATTCCTATATCAAGTGGTCAAGAATTTATTTTTTAGTTCTTTTCGACCAAACGAAAATGGGTTGCGGGTTGTCTAATTTCTGTTTTGCATAAGAGAGGATGCCGTTGTATTTCATCTCGTTGTGTGTTTTCATATGGTCCAGCATCCAGTATATATAATTGTCTCCTTTTTTTTGGTTAATGTTGATACATAAATGGCCTTTGTGTTTGAGAGATTTAATTGATTTGTCCAACAATATTTTTAGAAAATTTTCAAACCAATTTTTTTCATTTTGGTATTTGTTGGTTGATTGCAAAACGGAATTTTTGTCATATGTTTCCATATTAAAATATGGAGGTGATGTATAAACCAAATCAAATTCAACATCGGGCAAAATTGCCGTCTCAAAAGGTGATTCTATTAATTTTGTAGTGCAGTTGTTGTCACTGTTGAACATTGCCAAAATATCTTTGTAGCCTTCGTGCACACAAGGATTAGGGTCAACGCCACAATAATATTTACATTTGGAAGCCAAAATTCCAATAAGCCTGTCACCCCACCCAGCACACGGATCCAGTACACTTTTTGCATGAAAAAGTTGTACCAGTGATAAAGACAGTATTGGTCTATGGCTGGTGCATTCGCCATGCGGGTACAAATCATAAAGGCTTTCCCTCAAATGGTGTGCATCATCTGAATGATATTTTGATTTGCTTTGTTTAATAATGCGGGAGCGATTTTCTTCCCAGAAGTCCAGTGGCGATTTGTCATGTCCGAAAACAACACATTGCATCCTACATTTTTCGTTAAAATAGTCAGAAAGGATGTCAAAATCTGAATAGTCGCTGCCAAAAGTAATTATTACAAAAGGACAACATTTATAGCTAGGATTTTTGTCCAACCTAATATTGTGCAATTTATAATCGGCTATTTTCAGCCGTTTCCTAACTCTATATTTTTTTAGCAGTTCAAATTTTTTGTTGATTTCAGAAATAGATAAAAAATTTTTTTTATATGGAAAATTCATATAATTTTATTTTAGAAATTATAAAGTAAAAAATTGAAAAAATAAAAATTAAATAAATAGATTTTTCAAAAGGAAACAAGATCCATCCGAATCAAAAATGGATTTCGAATCGGATTTTGATTCCAAAATGGAAGAGGATTGGTACGGCCACTAATATACCTAATTCATTTTTCTTAGAAAAAAATCTACATTCCAATCTGTACTTGTTAAATCGTACCCAAGTGAAAAAACTAAATGTTAAGCAGGCACGCATTTATATCTATTAAATATTAATTCCTTGTGGATAATTCATTACGCCATAAGTATCATATTTATGTTTAATACCAATAAGTCTATTTTTATTTTTTCCATAGTACGCATCCAAATGGTTCTCTAATTTTGGAATTGGGAATGCAACAAACACATTGTCCGTTTTTGGATTATATATAACGTCAAAGGTTGTTTTAACCCATGCAGTGATATCGCCAACATCCAGCGACGATGCACAATATGCAAACAGATCATAAAAGAAATTTGCATTCCTCGGATAAAAGGCTGTTCCAGATGGTGGAACTTCCGATATTTTCCCTCCAAGTAGTTCGATTCCAAACAGGCATAATCCATTAATTTTCTGTGCAGCATCCATCATACCTATAACAAAATCAACATCTACAATATTTGAGCTGAAGTATATTTGTGTCGCAGAAAATGGATAATATACTCTGCCGGAGCTTAGGGACTCAACGGCTTCTGGATATGTAACGATCCTAGTCTTCAGCGTGCAACCATAAATTGCCATTTCTGCTTCAACTGTTTGGACAGCCTGTTCGTCCGTTTGGTCACCTGGTATGACATACAAACCTCCTAGCTCAATACCTAAACTTCCTGGGTAAGAGAACATAGAGATGTCCTCATTGTATGCACTTGGCCGCAAGGGTGATGTGTTAAGCCATAGTGTTAAAACTTCTTTTGCCTGAATCCATGGCCAAGAAATAGAATACATTACAATCCGTCCTATAGTTGGCAGTTTGTATGTTATGTCTGTTATGATTCCAAAATTGGCACATGATCCACCGGACAGAGCCCAAAATAAATCCGAATTCGTCTCTGAAGTCGCACACAAAATAGTTGGTTTGGGACATGATTTATTAGGAGGAACAACTATTTCATATGAAATAACTGAATCAATTGCCAAACCAAGTGTGCGCCTAAATGATCCAACACCTCCGCAAGACGTCAACCCTGATATACAAACGGATCCAGCACTACCACCACCGAATGCCAACTCATTGGCTGAATTTTCCAGAAGTCTTGAGACCGAATGGGAAAATAGTGGATGGCCAATTTTTGCTCCATGTGCAAAATGGTATGTGTGGTTGTTGTCGAACAGATATTGGTATATCTTGCCTTGGTTAATTCCACCTCCTGCAACCAATATATCTTCGTCAACATGTATTTTGTTAAATAATGACATATCAACATACAGATCAGAATTTTGGATATTTGATGAGTGGCGTCCTGAAATGATTCTCATAGTTAATTTTTTAATATATGCCAAACATAGCAGCTTGCAAATTTCATTCTTGTTGCATGGCACAATAACAAAAAGAGGCAACTCCTGGATCTGTAATTTATACATAAATCTGTAATTATTGTAGGTTGTATCCCATGGAAAATATATCCTACTAAATTCTTGTCTCAATTCTTCACTGGACAAGCCTTTTTCTTTTATGATAGCTGCAGCTTTGTCCATCCAAAGTTCTCGAACGGTTGCATCTAATCTAGTCATTTCAATTATTCTTACGTTATATTTTTATAAAATAAATCACCAACATATAAAAATATGTTCATATAAAAATATGTTGGTGATTTATTTGTGAGGTTGTTCGCCGGTTCATACATCACATCCGATAGCGCCCGTTCTTTTGCCCAGGAGGGATCTGATCGAATTCATGGTGCCTTCAATTCTTGTTTTGATTTTAAATGTCGAGCACACACGTTTGCGGTTTGCCGTCAATTCGTTTGGCACAGCTCCGCCAACGAATTTTTCGAGATCTTTGAGAGCCGCAATGATTTCTCGATAAATCTCCACGGATTCTCTGGGCAGGAGATAGTTGTCGTACGAGCGCTGGTACTCCTCGAATTTTTTTACGCATTCGAGAAGACGTTCGTGGAGAATTCGTGCTTCTTCTGCAGAAGACGGATCCTCCAACGATTTGACAATTTTCCAGCATTCCGCGACCAATTTCCTTTCGGCTCTCTCGGCAGACATCTTTGGATTTCCACCAAACTGGTGGCATAGATATTTATTAAATGGACCTTCTTAATATTCATAATTTCAATTTTTTATTTAAATGTTTACAAATCGAATCTGATAATTAGATTGTCTCCTCCCGAAAAAGAACCCAATCCCACCGGATTGTCATATCCATCATCATATCCAACAGCATCAATATCAAAATGAATTGGTCCATATCCTTTTATCATGAGTCTGTTGATAAAAATATTAATTGCTTCCATTTTTATCTTATTATACAATTTCCAACTATCAGCGGATGGTTTTTCAAAATGTGGTTGTTTTCCATAAATTTCCACTTGGAAAAATTCTTTTTTATTTTTCAAACATTCTTCAAATTCAAATGCTAATTTTCCATATGTTTCATTTATAGTATCCACATAATTTTTTTTAGTTTCTTTATTTTCTGTAATTATTTTATTAATTTTATCAATTGTACTATTATTTTCGGATGCTAATTTATTTTTGATCATTTGTACCAGCTCCGGGTAACAATCTTTTGTCAAATTATTATCACCTGCATCAATATCATATACTAAGTGTGGGTTCATACTTACCATTAATAGTAACTCTTTGTTTTGTTTTTTCCTTGGTATTTTGAAAGGCTGTTTGTATGATTTTTTAATTGGAGATTTCGTCATTTTGTTACAAATATTATACGATAATTAGTATATTAATAATTATTTTTTCAATTTTTCATTCTAAAAAGTTGAAAAAATAAATTATTTTGTTTTTGATAGATTTAGTTAACATTGGAATAAATATGAATCTAAAAACATTCAGATACATCAAAGGAATGCCCGAATTTATTAAAAATAAATTAACAGGCGTTTATAGGTCAGTGCATCCATACGGTATAAAGTATACATGGTACAGATTTATAAACCATCGATGGAACAAAATGGATAATTTGGATGAACTTTATACAATGATCAACGAAATTTGTAAAAAAGAAATAATAAAAATTGGCAATGAAATGTGTGAAAGAAATGATTTACAAACTTATCTAATGCGAATCGACATTTTGAACAAGATAATGAAAAATCCAAAACGTAACCCTTATGGAATACAGCATGATGTGATAACAGGACTGACAGAATTATTATATGATCCACAGTTTTTATATAAATTAGATACAAATACAAAATTAATATGTTTTACAAATGGAGTATATGATCTAAGTTCTAACACATTCCGTGATGGAAGGCCCGACGACTATATTAGTTGTGGTGTTAACTATGACTACAATCCAAATATTGGAAAAAATAGTGAACTAAATATGTTTTTTAAACAAATCCAACCAAACAAAGAAGTGAGAAAATATTTAAAAAAAGTTTTGTCTAAAACCTTGGTTGGATCTGCAGAGGGAGATTTATTTATATTGGTGAATACTATCGAAACGGGCGAAGCAGTCCAATCATCATTAATAAAATTGTTACACGAAACATTGGATGATTTATCGGGATTTATGGAATCAAAACATTTGCCGAATGTATTACCACTCCAATCTGACCAATTCAGGAACATGGTTAATATTATGGATAAGTTGAGGGCATGTTTTATAGTATCAAACTGTAGCAAAAGTCAGATAAATTTTGGATTTTTGAATATTATTCCCGATATGATGAGATCGTTGTATCTACTTCCTCCAGTACCAAATGGTGCAACGAAATTTTATTCAGTGCTGTTTATGGAAATGAATTGTTTGGACAAAATTATTTGTATTGAAGACGAGAACGGCACATGGCAGAGGATAAAAGTGATTCCATTCATGGCAGAAAATGTATCAGAAAATGTATCAAAAAATTTCCAAAATTGGAGGCAATATATGATGAACAAAATGATAAAATATTATAATTTAGGCGATTTACCGTGTCCGCATTCAGTAATTGATTTGACACAAAAATATCGCATTGTATGTAAAAACAGCATCAGTGAATAAAAATTGAATATACAAATACTTTTTCATAGTTTCTGATGGCTGATATAAAAATAATAATAAATAGTAGTGATGAAAATTGTTATAACCAGCCTAACACTAGACCATTATTCGGCAAAAGAATTTCTGGATATAACAGAAATAGAATGGCAAACAAGAAAATTGCATAAAGCGATATATAATTTTCCTAATCTAATAACATTGTCCTGCAGCAATAACCAAATAAAATCACTAAAAAAATTTAGTCCAAAAAAACTTTTCCCATTGCATTTTGTATTACCAATAAAAGCCCCAACATATTTTAGTAATCTTGAAAAATTAGATTGTAAATGCAACATAATAAAATCATTAAAATATTTGTCCCACTTAGTTAATTTGCAGGAACTGGATTGCAGTTTTAACCAAATAAAATCACTAAAATCTTTGTCCAACCTTACTAATTTAAGAAAAATAAATTTCGGCAATAACCAAATAAAATCATTAGAACCTCTTAAAAATCTGAATAAATTGGAAGAAATATATTGTAACAATAACCAGATAGAATTATTGGATCCATTAGCATCTCTTCATGGTCTTAATAAATTTTATTGCTGGAACAACAAAATAGAATCATTAGACCCAATATCCAATCTTACAAATCTTAAAATTTTGTACTGCAGCGACAACAAAATCGAATCACTTAATGCTTTGTCAAAAATGGTCGATCTTGAAATATTATTTTGCTGGAACAATCGAATAAAATCGTTAGAGCCATTATCTAACTGTTGCAAACTCAGACTGTTCTGGTGTGCTGGAAACCAGATAGAATCCCTGGATCCATTGAGCCAACTTAAAAATCTTTGTGAAATATATTGCAGGGACAACAAAATCAAGTCACTGGATCCATTAGCTAAGTTAGATAATCTCCAAAAATTATGTTGCAGCGACAACCAGATAAGTTCGCTGGATTCGGTTTCCGGTCTAAATAACCTGGACGAACTATTTTGTTGGAACAACCAAATAAAATCATTGGAACCAATAGTCCATCTTACTAAACTTAAATATTTGAACTATAATAATAATCCTGTTGAGGAACCATCTGCAGAAGTTAAGGAATATTTGGACATTATACGGAAAAATCGGTTTGTTTTGTGAACAACCCGAATTTTGCGCAATTTAAAAAATTGAAAAAAATTTATTCTATGTTATTAAACTTATTACTAGTACTAGAATAAATATGGACCAAAATTTGTTAACCTACAACGGAATAGTCAAATTTTTTGAAAATAAATTAACAGGTATTTATAAATGTGCCAACATTAAAACGAATACATGGTATACATTTCGTAACCATAGGTGGAACGAGATGGCTAATTTGGTCGAATTTTATACAATGCTTAACGAAATTTGTAAAAATGAAATAGTGAGAATTAGCAAAGAATTGTCAGAAAGCGCTGACGTAAAAACTTATCTGCCACCAATCAGAAATTTTAACCAGATAATGCAAAACCAATTACGCAAAAATAGTATAGTACGCGAACTGGCGGATTTATTATATGACCCAGAGTTTTTGCACAAACTGGATACAAATACAAAATTAATATGTTTTACAAATGGAGTATATGACCTCGGTACCAACACATTCCGTGATGGGAAACCCGACGACTACATCAGTTGTGGTGTCAACTATGGCTATGAACCAAATATTGGGAAAAATAGTGAACTAAATATGTTTTTTAAACAAATTCAGCCAGACAGAGAATTGAGAAAATATTTAAAAAAAGTTTTTTCCAAGACTTTGGTTGGGTCTACCGTCGGAGAAACATTTCCATTAGTTGGTCCTGGATCGAATGGCAAATCATCATCGATAGGATTGTTGTCCAAAACATTGGGAGATTTATTCGGATTTGTGGATTCTGGAGATTTACCAAACACAAACGCATCACAAATCCAGTTTAACCAGTTCAAGAATATTGTTGACAGATTAAGGGCATGTTTTGTAGTATCTAACTGCCAATGTCATCGATGTCAATGTCGTATTATTCCTGACGTGACAAAGTTGTCATATCGACTTTCAACATATGATACAATGAAATATTATTCGGTACTGTTTATGGAAATGAATTGTTTGGAGCAAATTATTTGTGAAGATGAAGATGATGAGGGCACATGGCTGAGGATAAAAGTAATTCCATTTACCAGCACATTTACGAAAAAAGAAGATAGTGGAGAAAATCATTTTGTTGCAGAAAATGTGTCAAAAAATTTCCAAAATTGGAGACCATATATGATGAACAAATTGATAAAATATTATAATTTAAATGATGTTATACCACAATCGGTAGCGGATATGACTCAAAAATATCGTCAGATATGTAAAGGAAAAAGAGCAAATAAAAGAGGATCATGTGAAATATATTGCCCTGCAATAACCAACAAAGGAAATAGGTGCAGCCATAAAATAATCAAACATGGTGTATGCAAAGATCATATGTGCTATGCATATACTATTCCTAAAGATAAACAAAATATTTATGATGAATTCAAAGAAAAAATGGAATGTTTGGTAAAAGATACTAAATTGATTGATGAATGCATGGGTCCTTCACCAGTTAACCTTGCGAAACATTATCCTGGTGCTCCGTCTAGTTTCATTGAAAAAATGACAGAAATTAATGAGCTTGTTAATGCATACAAAACACAATTCGGATGTGAATATATTATACCAAACAATGCTTTATATATTCGGCATTCAATTTTGGATAATGACACTTGTAATTGTTATGTATGCCGCATGATGAAATGTAATTTTTCTCGATAATTCTTGGAAAAAAATTGAAATAAATAATATTAAGATAGCTGTTATCATTTTTTCACAATAACAACATGTCGTCCGCAGATTTCATTCCAACAAAAATCATTCACTGCATTGGTGATGTCTTTTGTCCATTTTGTGGACAAATTATTCCGAAAACGTCAATTTATACGGACGACGAAGTGAAACATGCCGAAAATTATGGTGACATGATATTGGTTGATTGTTATGGGAGAAATATCCAATGCAACCATTGCAAACAAGTATTTTATTTGAATTTTAACCACTGTGTATCCTCTGGAAAAAATGGAGCTTCCATCGTTGCAATCAAACCCAAAAAACTTAATGAATATATAACCATTGCAGACAAATATTTTTTTTGAATTTTAATAAATATTCATTCGAATGTTTATTTTCTCATGAATTTCGTGTGCTATTCCATTGTGGTAATACTTTTATTTTTCTTGATAATATATAATGAAGATAGTCAAAAATCAGTCTTATGATGCTATATATCAATTAAACAATATTAATGATCAATATGGCAATCCGATTACCACATTAAAAAAATTTTATGATTTATTAGAGGATGTATTTAAGGAATTAATTGAAAATATTTTAAGATTAGCTCTTAAAACTATTTCGACATATAAATATGTAATAATAGGAGGAAAAGCTTTGAATAATATTATTAACACTAAATATTTACCAAAGTCCTTCGATTTTAATATTCATTTATTCGAAGGTGACCATAATGATTTATTATTGTTTGGTAATTTAATTGAAAATGCAACAAATAATGTTATAACTAATCAATTTCCTATTTATCGAAAATATATAATAAGTATTTTGTCTAGGTACAATTTAATAACTAATACGGAAAAAATACATTATGATACGGCACAATTATTTTATTTCGGAGTTACCAGTTTATTTTTTGATTTCAAATTTCGCGATGACTTATTTCTTAATGGATTAAAATATAGTAATGATAATGGAAATCCAAATAATGAATTATTTTATCCAATTTCAGATATCAAATTAGAAAATGAATTAAATTTTGGACTTCAAATTATGAATCAAAGATATATTATTAATAATTATGATTCTCTTCCATATGCAACCTATTTTGTTGTTTTATACAATGCTATTAAATATTCCGAAATATCTAGTTATAAACAAGAAAAACTTTTAAACAAAGTGAAACATTTGTCAGAGGTTGATAAATATGCATGTTACTTTATTAAAAATAATACATCACTAAGATTACCAAATAATATCCAAATTATCGGACAAATTACAAATGTTCCTTCAACAAATATTATTGTAAATGGGAAAAAAGTATATGATTTTGGTAGAAGTTTAAAGAGTATTATTGAGGATTTTGTTGCAAATTATAATAGTAATGTCACTTTATCCGCTGATGAGTGTCGTAATCGTTTAATTTTGGATAATACTACAAGTAATCAAAATGAAATTTTTACAAATGGTGCGAATGTTTCTAATTTCTTATCACAATTTGAAAAAGAAGTTTATCAGCAGGATATCAATCGAAATATTTATTATTATACAGGTTACGGTTATATGGATATCGGAGCCTATCTTGATTATAATTATTATGATATTGATGTTACCACGATTAGTTATCAAAATTATAGATATTCTAATCAATTAATTAATTTTTCTGATGGCAGTAGTAATAGTTTTTCCAAAGAAATCAAAGTATTAGGTACAGATATTAGCGATACTATCAATAATATGGAGTATATTATTAGGGATATAGAATCATTGTTTCCAAAAATTAGAAATTCTGGATCTTATCTTAATAATTTACAATATCTTAAGGATGAATTTATAGTATACAGATTACAAAATTTTATGTGTTTTAATTCACCTAATGGTGATCAGTTTAATCCATCTGTTATTAAAACGGATACTATATTTTCCATCCCACGTTTTTGGTCAACTTCTTTTAAAACTAATTTTCCATATGATCATTTTGTTCGGGATAATACTTTTTTATTTAGAATATTGATTAAGAAAGAATCAAAAAATTGGATTTTTTTGAACAGATATTCAGAAGCACCTACTGAAAGTGAAATTTTATTAAATAGATCTTCATATTTTGTGGTTAAGGATGTGAATAATTTTCCCATTACCATTTCGGGCACTTATCGTGATTTATCAGTAATAACATTAAAATTACACGATTCATTAAATGATGCATTAAATGACTCATCGCATATAGTTGAACTAATTAATGTTAACGAAAAAAATTTTTCTTCATTTAAAAAGATGAAGTCATCACGTTCTATTGTAGATGAAATTCGTGATATTGAACATCGCAAAACTGAAATACAAACAAGAAAACGCAGAACAGATGAAGCAAGAGAAAATAAAAAACAATATCAAGTATGTAATTTATTAAATACCATTTTATATGATCCACCTGATAAAAATGGTTCATCCACACTTATTAATGATTGTAATATTTATTTTACAATTTATGAATACCTATTATCAACCGCATCTCTTGCATCGAACGTAATTAAACAATCATTTAATACACAAATATTATTGAACTATGAAGATAATACTTATCGATTATTTTCATCACAACAAAAATTTGTTGCGGCGACAGAAATTCCATATGTTGTCCCTATCATATCGTATCCACAACAAGAAATAATCGTTTTTGGGGCGGGTAATAATAAATATCTTGAAAAATATCTTAAATACAAAACTAAATATTTGGATTATAAAAATAAATTAATTTAGTGCAATTCAGTTCGCGAACTTATCCGCTAATAAGTTCGCGGATCGGAAGATGTTTGACGACAGTTGCTTTGTAAATTGATGCCGTTGTTTTACACTTTGAACATGCGTAATCGTTAAGTTCCTCATCGCGAATTTCGTAAATTTTCAGTTTCTTGTTCCAGGAATTAATATTATCATCGGAACCAATATCATCTTTTCCAAAAATTTTCAACAAAGGATAGTGCTCGATTCTTTTACTTTTTGTCTCAGTGTCGTTATAGGAATCAGAACAGTATCCATCATGGTCTTTCTCAATAACCAAATATTTGATTTTCAAAAAGAGGCCAGGATGTACCTGGTCTGGAGGCAAAGTATTTTTTTTGATATTTGTCCGCAGAACTGTACACGAAGGACAAATCTTGCGAACATGTACAGATTCTGCTTTGAAATTCTTTTCACAATAGTCGCATTTGTGGGTATACATTGTGGAGCAGGCAGGACAAACAAATTTTGAGTAATCCTGGGCAAGTTCTACCCTACAACGAACGCAGCGCCTAGTTCGGTTTTTCTGGGGTTTGTTCTTTTGCCAGCATTCCGGGCATGAGTGCGCATAAGGAGACCTATGGAAAAACCATTTATTGCAATTTCTACAAGAACGGCCTGTCACCATATCAATTCTATCATTTCTATCAATTCTATGCATTTTCGGATATTATTTATTCCAAAATTTATTTCGTATAAATTTATTTAAATTTTTAAATTTCAATTTTTTTAAGAAAAAAGTTGAACAAAATAATATATTTTAGATAAAATAATATTTATAATTTAGAAATGTTAGAATCTTCGAAAAAATCAGATTTTGTTTGCAATATCGATGTTGAGGAATATGATAAATTTAAATATCTTGAAATAAACCAAAATATATTTATCCAAATATTGTCCAACGAAATTTCTAAAATGTTTGGCTGTTTCAATGTATGCATTTCAATAAATGATTTTATAGATTTTGATAAATTTATGAAAAGAAAAAAGATAAAATACAATTTTGATATTCAACAATTTTGTAAAATATGTATATCTAATGACTGCATTAATATTTTGGAATATATGATGAACGACAAAATTTTCTTTTCAATATTGACGGACCATCCAGATTATTTCTTAAACAATCGTCCTCGCAGAAAAAGTAGCAAAAAATACACAAATTATAATTATTACAATGATATACAATTGATGGGTGATGTTTTTGAAATGGGTAGCACAAATATGGTAAAATATTTATTGGATAAGTTAGATAATTACATAATAAGTCGCCATGATCTCGATTCCGTTGTCAGAAGAGGTGATACAGAAATTTTATCATTGGTGAATGATAAAATTGCTTCTCAGAATAGAACGCGATGAATTAATTAAAAATGCAAATACACAAACATCAGTACGTTAAAATTAGTTTGCATTTTGACGATAAAATATTAAATAAAGAATGATGGTTGGACAAAAAAAAACAAATTGTTTGAAAAGGATCTTTACTAATGCATAAATTAAGTTCGTTACAAATTTTAGATTTCAGAATTGATTTAATTTGGTCAATATAAACCGGATCATCTAACCATTTCAAAATGTCATTACTTAATTTGAAATTTAGGCAGATACTTAAACGGACAGCTCTCAATAACCGAATGGGATCTTCAAATAATCTTTTAACAAATCCGACACAATTAATTGTTTGGTTGTAAATATCATTAAGATTTTCATTTTCATCAATGACCATAGCATTTATTGTAAAATCGCGCCTAGATAAATCATCGATTATGGATCCTGAAACAAAAAGATAAAGTAAATATTCATGTATTATTGTATATTTGTATATTTGAATATTTATATATAAGATCCAAATAACAATTTGAAATCTAACTGTTTAAATTAATTTAAATAAAAAAATGATATATATTAGATATTAAATATGACGGAATACATTTGTAAAAAATGTAAACAAAATTTTACAACTAAAAGAAATCTTCAAAGACACAAAAATAATTTATTTGATTGTGTAACTGGTAGTAAATCAAAGAGAAAACGAATAAGCTTTAAATGTCAATTTTGTAATATGAAATATACAAGAAAAGATACGTTACAAAAACATTTAAAAAAATGCAAATATGTAACAAAAAAAAATAATAAAATTAATAATAAAACCATCAATAAAAATTCTAATAATAAAACTTCTAATAATACTAATAACAAAAATTCTAATAATAATTCCAATAATTCTAATAATAAAAATTCTAATAATAAAAATTATTATAATATTAGTCTAATAGTATTCGCCAAAGATGGAATTAAAAGTATAAGTCCCAAAGATCTTGCTGATATCCTTAAATCGAATTGTAATTTATTCGAAAGTATGATATCGAATGTTAATCTTAATCCAAATAAACCACAACATCATAATATCTGTTATACAGATATAAAATCCTCATACGGAGAAGTTTATGAAGATAAAAAATGGGTGAAGAAAAAAATAGATGAAATATTAGATATTTTGTTAGATGCCAAAATTGAAGACTTAAATGAAATCGTTAATGAGATGGGAGATTTTTTGAGTAAGAAAGCGAGAGAAAAAATTAAAAATGCCATCGAAAATATGGATTATTCTAAACCAGGGTATAGGAAAAATTTAAAATCATATCTGAAACCAATTTTGTATAATCATAAAGATATGATCATAAAAACTAGAAAATTAACTAAAAAACAAGAAGAATAAATATTTAATTTCAATATTTTGAGTGTTTTAACAACTATTATCGTAAACTTATGCATAATAATAAGATTTTACGCTAAAATAGTATGTCTATATCTATTTTAGCGCAGGTTTTTCTTCAATTTCCTTGCATTCATACAAAAAGCCGCATTGGATCCATCAGTGTGTTCTATTTTTTAGTATTTTCATATACATTTCAAAAAATATTTTTGATATTTTTGACAATCATTATTACAAGCTTTTATATGTATATTTATTTTAGTGCATTTTTCTGCCCATCATTTCTGTCATGTCCTTAATAAAAAAAGGGGAGTTCTGTAATTGGCTAATATAAATGACAGTTACGTTGAACGGAAAACGATAGATAAAAAATTCAATACATTTTTGTGCACAAATTTTAGAAAAATAAATGAGAATTGTATTGAAAATCTTCAATGTGAATATCAGTTAATTAGTCATTTGTAAATAATACATTATTAGGGATTATATTTTCTCATTACCATAATCATTTCTGATAAAGAAATTCCAAAAAAAATCAAATCTATTTGAGATTTAACTAAAGAAAAATCAATTATGCATTAATTATATTTGATTCGTATTTAACAATAATAAAAGACCTAGTTATTGTACAAATTTTTGCACAAAAAAATTGAATATTGAATTTAAATTCAATAAAAAAAAATCCGCGCCGGGCCCATCAGTGTGTTCCATTTTTGGTAGGCTTATATACATTTCCAAAAATATTTTTGTATTTTAAACCATCAATGTTATAGGCTTATCCATTTTTAACATTCGAGAGCCATCATTATTGTAAGCTTATTCATATTTTTATGTTTTTTGTCCATCGATATTACATGCTTTTATATAGATGTTAATTGCTTTTTACCCATCAATATTGTATACGTATACCTATTTTAATACATTTTTCTGCCCATCACTTCTCTATCGTTCTTAATAAAAAAAGGAGAGTTCTGTATTTGGTTAATATAAATGATCCCTTCATTGAACTTGAAACGATGGAAAAAAAATTCAATTTTAAAAAGTTTTTCAAATAAAAAATTCAATTATTGAATAAAATAAATCAACTCATTTTTGTGCACAAAAAATAGGAAAATAAATGAGAGTTGTACCGAAGATCTTCAATATGAATCTCAGTTAAATAGATGTTTGTATATAGCACATTAACAAGTTATCCATCGATAGAAATCCTATTATATTTTTTCCATCATTTGGGCCATTTTTTGATAAAGAAATTAAGAACTTACTATTGATAGACAGAAATCAATATAAATTTTTGGAAAAATAAATGAGAATTAAATTGTAAAACTTTTATAAAGATTACAATTAATTAATTTAATCAAAAGAACATATTTGCTGAGAATCCATCGATATAAAATCAATTACAATTTCAATTATTGCAGTTTATTTTCGATAAAAGAAAAATGATCTAGTCGTTGTAAAAGATTTAAGAATGAAAATTAGAGAGAACAAATAAAATTTGAATTAATTAGTCATGTGAAAATAGTACATTTATATGAGATCTAACTAAAGAAAAATCAATTATGCATTAATTATATTTGATTCGTATTTAACAATAATAAAAGACCTAGTTATTGTACAAATTTTTGCACAAAAAAATTGAATATTGAATTTAAATTCAATAAAAAAAAATCCGCGCCGGGCCCATCAGTGTGTTCCATTTTTGGTAGGCTTATATACATTTCCAAAAATATTTTTGTATTTTAAACCATCAATGTTATAGGCTTATCCATTTTTAACATTCGAGAGCCATCATTATTGTAAGCTTATTCATATTTTTATGTTTTTTGTCCATCGATATTACATGCTTTTATATAGATGTTAATTGCTTTTTA
>Ga0206992_1093_pt1 | contig 19074 bp, 18 predicted proteins | sample Alteio_BWMinCont_6_FD_153267 | JGI IMG/M metagenome (GOLD analysis project Ga0206992, IMG submission 153267) | Enriched cells from forest soil in Barre Woods Harvard Forest LTER site, Petersham, Massachusetts, United States -... | ecosystem: Environmental > Terrestrial > Soil > Temperate forest >... | reverse complement strand
ATGGGCGTGAAGTTGGGGTCTTGGTTGAGGTAGGAGTGGCTATCGCCCTTGAGCAAGCCGATGAAGACTTCGGCGACGATGCGTCCACCGACGGGGCCGAGATGGATGGGCGTGGAGTTGTTGACGAACTGCTGCTGAGCTTCGGCCAAAATGTAGAACCACAACGGAGCGTTGTTGGCGAATTTGGGCGAAAGCGCGGTGATCGGTTTGTTGGCGGCGACGCCATCCTGATTGGCTTTGCCAACTTTGAGCTTGTCGTCGGGAATTGGAGTGATGCTCATATGCTTGGCGACCGCTTGACCGGAGGGCAAGCCCATGCGCCAGCCGCGAAGCAAGTTGCGAACCGGCAGGGACTGGAAAGGCGGCGCGGCGATGGAAGCGGGCAGCGTGCCCAGCGGATTGACCAGCGAACTATCGATCTTGTAAGCCGGTTGCAGGCGGGTGGGGCCGGTGGTTGGCGGATTGTTGCCGGCGTTGAAGAACAATTCCCAGTCGATGGCCCAGTTGTGCGGGAAATCGCGGAAGCCGACGAGGCTCTCGCCTTGCCCCGGCAGATTGAAAATGGGGAACCGCGGAATGGTTTGGCTGAGGCGGTAAATCGGGCGAATCATGGAGTGGCCGAAGCGATAGGCCGCGACGGAAAATTCCACGGGCATGAAGGAATCTTTCTTGGGCTTGTAGAACTTCAGGTCGGGCTTGGCTTTGAAGTTGATTTTGCCGTCGGAAGTGGTGCCGAAGATGGCTTTGAGTGTTTCCTGGCCGACGATGGTTGGCAGAAAATCGTGGAGTACGACCCACTGATAGTGAAAACGCACCTGGCGCTGAATTTCGGGGAAACTGGCGCCGGCGCCGAGTTTGTCGACCATGACGTTGTGAAAGCGCAGCAGGGAACTTTGCAACTGGCTGACGATGACGTTTTCGTCGTTGCGCGGATCGCCGATGAGCGCGCGGCCGGGGTCGCCGCTAATGGGCGTGTTGCGCTGCAAACCTTTAGCCTTGGAGTCGGCGGCGCTTCCGGTTAACGCGGGCCCTAGCAGCATGTGACGGCCGTCGTTCTGGTAAAGGTAGGGCTGATCGTCTGGGCCACGGCCGTAGATGTTGTCGAGGTCGAAACGCGGGGTGCGGAAGTCGGTGAGCGCGTCGGGATCGTCGGCTTTTTGCAAGCTGCTGGCGGGATCGAAAGTCAGGTCGTGGTCGATGAATTGTCCCAGGTAGGTGTATCCGGCGCTGATTCCCGGATTCTCTTCGTCATCGACTTCGGTTTCCGGCGTCGGCGGGCCTTCGTCGGGAGCGGTCATGGCGTTGCCCAGCGCGGTGAGGATGGTTTCATCGAACTCGGCGGGGGGCAGGGAACGGAACATTCTGCCAAAACGGCCGTCGAGCTGGTCGGAGCGTCCAGCGGACTCGAGTCCACGGAGTTGGCCGTGGCGTCCGGCGGCGGTGCGAATGGGAGCGGAAGCGGAAGCAGTTGCGGGACCGGTCATGGGAGCCTCCTTCAAGTAGGCAAGATTCGGATCGATGAACGGCGCGGGAGTTGCGGCAGGGAGATGGCCGGGAAAGGCGACCGCAAACGGCCGTGCTAAGGGAGAGTGGGAAGGAGATTAGAAAAATTTCTTGCGGAAGTCAAGAGTGGCGAACGGAGGATAACGGCTCGCAAACTGATTCCATCGTTGGAAGCCGAAGCTCCGCAGAAACTAGAACGGAATATCTTCGTCGGAGATTTCTGGGCCAGCACCAGAGCCGCCACCGAAGGGTTCTTCGCCTGCGCTGCCGCCGGCACCGTGCGACTCGGAGTCGTCGCCGCCGGAGCGGTGTGCAGCGCCGCCACCCGCAGCGGCTCCCGCGGCGGCGCCGTCAGAACGTCCGCCGAGCATGCGGAAGTTACTGGCAACGATTTCAAAGCTGGTGCGTTTTTGGCCTTCTTTGTCCTGCCATTCGCGGGACTGGATGCGGCCCTCGATGAAAACAAGCGAGCCCTTCTTCAGATACTGCTGAGCGATTTCTGCTTGCTTGCCCCAGACGACAATCTTGTGCCATTCGGTGCGCTTCTGGCGCTCGCCGTTTTTGTCTTTGTAGGATTCGTCGGTGGCGACGGAAAAATTGGCCACGGCCTGGCCACCGCCGGTGTAGCGGGTTTCCGGATCGCGACCGAGGCGGCCAACGAGGATAACTTTGTTAACGGACATGCGAGCGCTCCCCTGAAGCGGTGAAGATAACATGGCGGTGCGGGAAAGGGAAATCGCGGGCGAGGTTTGAGAACACGGACGCGGGAAGAGGGCACGGTAGAGGGGGGCGATTTTCAGCGGGCGGCGACGATGACGATGTTGGTGGGAGCGGCGCCGGTTGGGAAGGGCGAACCCATAACGGGAGACAGCATGCCGGTGGAAGGGTTTACCGAGAAGGCGGAGATGTTGTTATCCATTTTGTTGGCGACGTACAAGAACGTCCCGGTGGGGTCGAAGGCCACACCAAAGGGATGTTGACCAACGGAGAATTCGGCGATGGGAGATAAGCCCGTGGCCATCACGCTGAATGCGGAAACCGTACCGGCTTGCACGTTGCTGGCGTAGACGAGCTGGCTATTGGGATGAACTGCCACGCGCAGGGGATTGTTATGGCAGGACACGTTTCCGCACGTTGCCGGAGGCGTCGGCAGATTTGAAGCCGGAGTGAGCATGCCGCTGGCCGGGTCTACGTTGAACGGCACTACAGCCTGGGCCATGTGGTCGGTGACGAAGAGAAATTTGCCTTGGGTATCGACGGCTAAGCCGACGGACGAGCCGAACCCGGGAGCGTTCACGGTAGGAGAGGCAGGTCCCAGGGCTGGCGTGAGCGCACCAGTCGCAGCGATCTGGAGGGTCGAGACCGTGTTTATGTCGGCCGTTTGCGAATCCGGGAAATTATTCACGTAGAGAAATTTGCCGGACGGATGGACAGCCAAGCTGAAGGGACTGGGCGTGGCAAAGGGCGATCCCGCCACCGCAGACAGCGCGCCATTCGACGCCAAACTGAAAACGGAGATGCTGCTGGAAGCCTGGTTGGCGACAAACACGAACCGGCCCATGGGATCGACGGCGATGCCTTCCGGACGCGCCCCGACAGCGAATGGCGAACCGGGCACGGCCATGAGCGCGCCGGTTTGCGAAACGATCTGGAAAGCGGAAACGTCGCTGGAACCGGAATTGGCCACGAACAGAAATTTGCCGGAAGGGTCCGCGGCCATGAATTCCGGCGCGGTACCGGCGGCAAACGGAGTGCCCGCGACCGGCGAGAGTTTTCCGGTCAAGGGGTCGAGTGCGAATGCGGAAATGGTGTTGGCATTCATATTGGCGACAAAAGCGAAGCTGGCGTTTTGCGGCACGGGGACCGGGTCGATCATCGGGACCATGTGACCTGTGCAGCCCGCGGACAGAAGCCCCAAGAGGGTTGTGCAGGCGAGAAGGGCGAATTGGTTGGTCAGTGGAACGCGATGTTTTTTCATGGCAGCGCCTCGTGGCTACACCTGATCGACCGCGCTCCGAAGTGCGGGGCGATACAGCTACATACAAGGGATGGCAGGCAAGGGCAGGCGAGTTGGTTAAGAAGAGGTCAAATCCAGGTCATTTCCGCAGCCCACCCACAGCGAAGTAAGGGAAAACGAGGAACGATCCTCGGCTGGGTGGGGACGTTGCCGGTATGCGTCGCAGGAGTGCTGATGGTGCGCCCCTACGTCGAGTCGTCGGCGTTGTCGATGGCGGGGACTTCGGCGTGGGTCAGGGTGTGGAGTTCGCGGCGGATGGCGTCTGAGGAAAAGCCGGCGCGGAGGAGGGAACGGTAGAGCGAGGCGACTTTCTTGTCGTCGAGGGTGGCGCCTTTTTTGGCGGTGGAGAGAAGCTTGAGTTTGCGCTGAAGGCGGGTGCGGATAGTGACGGCTTCGGTTTCGGGATTGGCGGCATCGGCGATGGCGGAATCGACGTGGCGATCGGGGATGCCGCGGGCGCGTAGGTCGCGAGCGATGCGGAATTTGCCCTGGCGGCGGATTTCGGTGCGCTGGCGGACGAATTGTTTGGCGTAGCGCGAATCGTCGAGCTGGCCGTTTTCCTTGAGGCGGGCCATGACGACCTGGACGAGCAGGTCGTTGTCAGTACGGCGGGCGAGGAGTTTTTTCATTTCGTGGACGGAGTGGGCGCGGCGCATGAGGGCGCGGACGGCGACTTCGTAGAGTTCGGATTCGGTTTCGAGTTGGCGGGGTTTGCCGAACATGAAGAAAGCATGGAGTAAGGAAGTAGGGAAGTAAAGACGTAAGGAAACGAAGAAGCGAGCGTGAAGGAAAGAAGAGTTCAGCGAACCGGAGACGGCTCGGGCTCGGGGGCTCGGCGGAACAGGAAAAGCAGAAGGCCTTTGAGTCCGGCGAGAGCAACCAGCAGGCCGCCGGCAAAACACGGAGCCCAAGGCAACCAGTTCCAGAAACCGCGATCCATCATGGCGAATGAAGGGTCAGAAGCGTCATAAATGACCGGCACGGACCAGCCGAGACCGGTGTTGGATTCCGAGCCTTTCCATTCCTGGAACCGCACGACGCGGTCGTTCAGGACGAATTCTACGGTGGGTTCGTAAATCGTGCTCCCATGGCTGGTTCCCCCACCGGAACGGCTCTGAAAGCGTACTGGCTTGAGGCCGACGATTTTTCCGCGAGTGTGTGCGCCGGTGAGGAGCAGACGCGCATGGACTTTACCGGTGGCGTACGCAAAGCTCAGAAACAAAGCAGCCGCCAATAGTTGTGGAATGAAGTAGTAGCGAAAAATTCTGGCGCGATTGGCCAGCAACCACGCGGCTTGTTCCTGCGGAAATGGCATTACGCAACTCCTTGTGGATGCATAGTCCGATGATGCGGAAAGCGCAATGACGTCTCACCAGCGGCATCAGTCGGGGCTGGCTTGGGCAGCGGGCGATTGGATGGATTTGGCGCGCCGCTCGAGTTTGATCGCGTAGTCTGGTTTGAGGCGAAGCGCCTCCTGAAACTCGGCGGCAGCCGCGTCGAATTTGCGCATATCCTCGAACGCCAGCCCTAGATTCTTGTGCGCTTCAGGGTTGCCGGGATTTTCGGCGATGGCTAGCTTGGCTTCGCGCAGCGCTTCGTCCGGTTCGCCGGTACGATAGAGGTTATAGCTCAGCTTAGTGTGGGCCTCGGGAAAGCCGCGGTTTTGTTTCAAGAGTTCGGCGTAGACGGCGACCGCTTCGGAATGGCGATCCGTGGCCCGCAGCACTTCGCCCATAACGAATCCGACGGCAGGGCTGTCCGATCCACTATCAATGGCGCCGTTCAGCTCGATAGCAGCAGCTTCGTACTTCTTAGCGCCCATTAATTGACCGGCGGCGGCCAGATGCTGGAGGAGTTGCTGATGGGCCTGGCCGTTAGCCGCGCCACTAGCAGAAATTTTGGCGACTTTGAGCGCGGCAAAAACCGCGCCATCGGCGCCGGCCACCTTCAATTGAGAGCGAAATGCTGCGTCAGGAGTGAAGTCCAGGCCGCGAACCGCAATTTCGTGCGCGATATTGACCGGCAGCGCGGCGCCAGCTACAAGGGCCAGCACCTCACTATCGCGAAGTGGATCGTGATTTGTGCCTGCTGTGGAGGATAAAAAGGGAATCAGCAGCGCCACGACAAGGATCGACCAGCGCTTGAATACGTTGGACATGGAACCCTCCAGCTAGACCTTGCGAGTGCGGAATCCGGTTACTTACGTGCGAAGCGCTCGAAGTCGGCCATCTGGCGCTCCATTTCCTCACGGGCGGAGTCCGCGGCGGAGCGGATGCCCTGGATGCGCAGTTTGAATTCGTCGGCGTTGGAGGCGCGCAATAGCGCTTCGTCCAAGGTGATGAGCTGCCGGGTGTAGAGATCGAAGAGTGATTGGTCGAAGGTCTGCATGCCGTATTGCGAGGTGCCGGCGGCGATGGCGTCGTGGATCAGGCGCGTTTTGTCCGGATTGATGATGCAATCGCGGATGTAGGCGGTGGCGATCATGACTTCGACGGCGGGCACGCGGCCTTTGTCGTCGGCGCGGCGCACCAGGCGTTGGGAGACGACGGCTTTGAGGGTGGCGGCCAGCTGCAAACGAATCTGTTTCTGCTCGGGCGGCGGGAAGACGGCGATGATACGTTGAATGGTTTCGGTGGCGTCGAGAGTGTGCAGGGTGGAGAGCACCAAGTGGCCAGTTTCCGCGGCGAGCAGCGCGGTGGAAATGGTTTCCAGGTCGCGCATTTCGCCGACGAGAATGACGTCGGGATCTTGGCGCAAAGCGGCGCGCAAGGCGGTGGAGAAATTCGCGGTGTCGACTTCGACTTCGCGCTGATTGATGAAGCTCTTTTTGTCGCGATGCAAAAACTCGATGGGGTCTTCGACGGTGATCAAGTGGTCGGAGCGATTGGCGTTGATGCGGTCGATGATGGCGGCCAAAGTGGTGGATTTACCGGAACCGGTGGTGCCGGTGACGAGAACCAAGCCACGCTGCTCTTCGCAAATCCTGGAAATGACCGGGGGAAGATTGAGTTCTTCCGTGGTGCGAATCTTGGTGGGGATGACGCGCAGGACCATGCCGACGTTGCCGCGCTGCTGAAATACGTTGACGCGGAAGCGGCCGAGACCCGCGACGCCGTAGGCCATGTCCAACTCGGCGGTTTCCTTGAACTTCTGCTTCTGCCGGTTGGTCATCATGCTGAAAGCCATGGACAGCATCTCTTCCGGAGTCACGCGGGCGACATCGGTGAGCGGGGCGAGCTGGCCGTCGACGCGGAGATAAGGGTGGTTGCCGACTTTCAAGTGCAAGTCGGAGGCCTTGCTTTCGACAGCGCGGCGGAGAAGATCGTCGATGCTCAATGCCATGTGATGTGAACCCCGCAAGAATGCAGCTAGCAGTCGAAGCTAGCATCGGGGGTAGAGGCGGGCAACAAAAGCAGGCGCGGGCGTTGCGGCGCCGTTACCTGACCGTAGGGACAGGTCGAGGTACCTCGTGAATTGTGACGCGTGTTGGAGCGCTTGCCGTGGAACCGTCAGGCTAGGGCTTTTTCAAATACAGCGTGTCGTACAGGAGGCCGGCCAGGAAGCCACCGGCGAGGGGGCCAACCCAGTAGACGCCGTGACTGGCCCAGTGCGCGGAAGCCAGGGCGGGACCGAAGGCACGGGCGGGATTCAGGGCGGCGCCGGTGAAAGGCCCGGCGACCATCATTCCGAGGGTGATGCTGAGGCCGATGCCGAAGCCGGCGATGGCTTTGAAGGTGCCGCGTTCGTCGACGGCGGTGGCGAAAAAGGTGAGGACAAGGAAAAAAGTGGTGACGGCTTCCAGAGCCATGGCGGCGATGCGCGGGAAGTCGCGAGCGAGTTCGGGAGTGCCGAGGGCGACGGCATGCCAGGTGTCATCGGGAATGACCGCTTTCAAGAAGATAAGCCACTTACTACATACTACTTGACAAATACCAGAAATGTGTTATAATGTTGCCAACTCGCGGACACCGTTTCTCATAGTCTCCGCTCCCGTTATGCCTCGCCGCTCGGTTGTTCTTCTAACTCCCCCACATTACACCCCTGACTCCGCCGTTCGTACACTTTTACACTCTCCGTACACATCATTTGCGTACAAAAACAAAGCCCATCCCCTTTCCCCTCAGCCACTTCCCCACTCGTACACAAAAACACCGGGGTGTCAGGGTTTGTACTTGCAAACCCTGAGCAGAAAAATGTGTCACCAATATCGCTTTTTCCGTTCCGCCGATTTTGGCCTCTTCACGGATCACGGAACACGTTCCACGGATCACGCGCCCCTAACTCCTTTATCCGCAACACTTACAAAAAACCAGGGGGAGGGTACCCACCCCCACTCATCAACGCGCAGGGAGCCTGGCGAACAAGCGACCGCTCGCGCCCCCAACACCTCCCCGTCCACCCACGGCGCTGGTTTTCCACAGCCTGCCGGCTGGACTCGCCACACTCGCGGCGCTACCCTATCTGTTCCGCTGGACAGGGGCCGCGTCCCATTCGGCACCGGCGGATTGCTTGAGGCATGGCATGGCTAGCGTTACCACCCTTCCCGGTGCTCATCATCAGCATCGGGGATTGGACCATTGGATTCGTCGCGTCCTCGCGGAACTCGATAATCTCCGCCGCTCTCCGGACAAGGACACCGTTCACGACCTGCGCGTCGCTATCCGCCGCTGCCGCTCCGTCGCTGCCGTTATGGCGGAAGTCGACCCCAATCCTCTCTGGCGCGAGCTGCGCCACATTCCCAGAAAGTTGTTCCGACGCCTGGGTGCCCTGCGCGACGCCCAAATCATGGGCGACTGGGTCAAAGCTCATGGCGCCGAAAATGATCGCCTGCGCCTCCTTCTTCAGGAACACTTCGACTCCCGCGAACCTCGCCTCCTGCACGATGCTGTTCGCGCTGCTGAAAGATTCGATGAGAAATCGTGGAAGCGCCTCGAGCACAAGCTGCGCAAGCGCGTTCGCCTGGTCCCGCCCGGCCGGCTGGCCGCCGAATGTCTCGCCCTCGAGCGATTCCAGGAAGCCCAGCGCCTGCATGCCCGGGCCATTCGCCAGCAAAAACCGGACTCCTGGCACGCTTTGCGCATCGGCATCAAGAAATTCCGTTACACCGTCGAAAGCATTCTGCCTGAGCGCTACGAAATCTGGAGTCCCAATCTCAAGCGCCTGCAAGACATTCTTGGTGAAATCCACGATCTCGACGTTCTCGGTGTTTTGCTTCGCGGCAAAGCTCAGGCCGATGTCCCCGAACTGCTTGCGGAATGGGAACGCATGATCGATCGCGAACGCAACCGCTGCCTCGACCAGTACGCCGAACTGGCCTCCGGCAAATCCAACGTCTGGACCGAGTGGGCTGCGGGATTGCCGCAAGGTCAGCGCGCTCCAGCCGCAGCCATGGCGCGCATCCGCGCCACCGCGCGCGCATCCGACCCGCGCCCGGGCCGCACCGCCCAGCTTTCCCGCCTTTCCGTGGCCCTCTTGGACGCCTTCCGCCAAGCTCATGCCACCCCTCTTTTCCGTGAGCGTTCTTCGCGCCGCTTGCTTCGCGCAGCCGCGCGTCTTTCCGGCATCAGCACCAAAGCCGGCGCGCGCGACTCCCGCAAGTCCATCTGGCGTTTTCTCGCCAGCCGGGCCGTGCCTCCTTCCTGGACTCCGGACGAGTGGGAAGTCCTGGCCTGGTCCGCGCGCTACCATCGCGGGGCCGAGCCGAAATCGAAAAGCCGCGCGTTCAACAGCTTGGCCGAGAGCCAGCAGCAGAACGTCCGCGCTTTCGCCGGCGTTCTGCGTCTCGCGCGCGGATTGCGCAAGTGCGGCATCGAAGATTGCTCCGCAATTCACGCCGACCGCTCCGCGGAAGCCGTGCTTCTCGAAATCCCCGGCCTGGCCGATTCCGCGGAGAACGCCGCGCGTCTCGCCGCCGCCAAGCACCTCCTCGAGACGTACTTGCAAGTCCCGCTGATCGTAAAGCCCGCGGCCAAAGCGCAAATTCCCGTGGCTTCCCTTCCCGCTCCCGATTCCCTCTACCAGCCATCTCTGGCCGCCGCCTCGGACTAACCATGGCGCCATCCCGTCGTTCGTTCCCGTGCATTCGCACCGGTTCGCTATCGGTTCGTCGCCGCAGCGGAACGATTCGCGCGGCCCAGCGTAAACTCGCTGGTGCAATTTCGCGCCCGCTCCAGAACCCGCTCCAGGAAATGATCGAGGAAACAGGAAATGCTCAAGCCCAGTCTGCTGGTTCTCGCTGTGGTCGCGGCGCTGGCGTTTTCCATCAGCCTGCCCGTTCCGCCCATGCCGAGGCCGCCTTCGCCGGCAGAGCGCGAGCCGGCTTCGCGCTTGCAGCAACAAGTGCAGCAGCGGCTCAGCGAATTCCAGAGCACCAATGGTTTCCCGGGAGCGACCATGGCGGTGGTGCTGCCCGACGGCACTTCCTTCGCCGTAGCGGCCGGCGTTTCCAACATCGAGAAAAATATTCCGATGCGCGCCAACGACAGGATGCTGGCGGGCAGTATCGGCAAAACTTTTTTCGCGACGATTTTTCTGCGCATGATTTCCGCGGGCCAAATGCATCTGGACGACAAGATTTCCATCTGGCTGAAAGACGAGCCGTGGTTTCACCATCTGCCCAACGCCGACGATATTACCGTGCGCATGCTGATGAATCACACCAGCGGAATCCCGGAATATGCGGAACTGCCGACGTTCAGCAAGGATCTGGCGGCGAATCCAGACAAGGATTGGCCGCCCGAGGAGTTGCTCTCCTACATTTTCGATAAGCCCGCGCCGTTTCCCGCCGGCCAGGGATGGAGTTACGCCGACGCGAACTATCTGGTGCTGGGAATGGCTGCGGAGAAGGTTCTGCACCACCGGCTGTACGAAGACATCGACCGCACCATTTTGAAACCGCTGAAGCTTGAAAACACGCGCCCGTCGACCGCTCGCGTGCTGCCCGGCCTGATCACCGGCTACTCCATGCCCGACAGTCCATTCCCAGTCGCCGGAGCAATGCTGCGCGGTGGGAAACTCGTCTTCAATCCCAAGTTCGAGTGGACCGGCGGTGGATTCCTCTCCAACTCTTCCGACTTGGCGCACTGGGCATTCAATTTGTATGGCGGCAAAGTGCTCACTGCCGCGGAACTAAAGGAAATGGAAGCGGGCGTTCCCGCCAAAACCGGTAAGAACGATGAGTACGGGCTCGGCGTGCAGATTCGCCACACGGATTTCGGCGTGACCTATGGGCACGGCGGATGGTTCCCCGGCTATCTTTCGGAGATGGAATACTTTCCAGAATATCGGGTGGCCATCGCGATGCAGATTAATACCGACGACTTCGCGAAAACCAAAGGCATTCCGCACCGCTACATCGTGGAACTCGCGCGCACGATTCTTCCGGAAATCGGCAGACGCTCCGCAGAGTAACGAGGTGACCTAACCGGGCGACCTAACCGGGCGAGCTGCCGTCAGGCTTCAGCGAAGCCGCGACGCGACGGCCGCACTGTTTTGGCAATAGGCGTACAACGCGTCATAGACAATCCATTCCGCGGCATTGATTTCGTGGTCGTCGCGGAAGCCCAAGTGGCGGAATCCTTCGGCAATGGCTTTGAGTCCAGCAGCTTCGGGCCGTTGCCACAAGGAGTTGTCGGTATCGGCGCCGTTTACAATCTTTCCCAGGAGCAGCAACGCCGGCTGATCCACAAGTTTGTATTTCTTCAAGATCGCTTCGAACGAGCACTCTTTTCCGTGGTGTCCGCATTCCACTCCGGGGACGTCAAAAGGTGTGGCACCGAGCCGCTCGGCCTCAGCCAGCACCTGCCCGGCCGGAGCGAAATAGAATTCGGCCTGCGGGTCGACAAATTTCTTGATCAACCAGGGGCAGGCTACACGGTCCACTTTGACGTGTTCGCGGGTAATCCATTTCATGGCGATTGCCTCCAGAGTTTCCGGCGCTACTTCACGGAAACGCGTTTGAGCGCGGCGGCAATGCCTTTGCCGACCGATTCGGGAGTGCCCACGGCCCAGAAATGCATGAAGAAGAGCCTCGGCTGCTCAGTGAGCATGTGACTGTGCAGCGCGGTCACCAAAATGTCGTGCGATTGCAGTTCGGACAGAACCGGATTGACTTCTTCGGCGGTCAGGACAAAATCTCCGGTGGTCGCCACCGTTCCGGAATCGCCCGCCTGAAAATTGATGGCTTCGGCGACTCCGGCGGCCGGCGGAATGGTCATGCCGCCCACAACGATGGAATCAGCGCGCGGCACTCCGTAGGATAGGACTCCGCCACGGAAAGCTCCTTTGCGACCGACGCTGTCTTCGACGTCTTTGACCCAGGCTGGGGGCGCGGCATCGGTTGCGGGGGCGGGTTTATCCAGCGGCGTTTTGGAAACGGCCAGTGCGGCGCGCAGCGAGCTTGCCAACTGAGCCGCCGGGCCGTGTCCCATGTAATGCAGGTAGAGAACGTGCGGAGTTTCCTCGATGAGATGGTTGTGCACCGCGGAGATTTCGAATCCCGAGGCGCGCAATTTCTTCATCACTGGATTCAGTTCGCCTTCAAGCAACACCAAATCGCCCATGACCATAGCGTCGTTATCCGTGCCTAGAAACGCGGCCCACGAACCAAGCGCGAGTCCCGGACGAATGGCCAATCCATGAACGGAAACGTGCAAGTCAGCCCGCGGGAAACCAAATCTGTATACGTCGCCGGTTTTCTGCCCGGACCTGCCCAGTGCTTCGTCGAGCTTGGCGGTGTCGAGGCCCTGCGCCGAAACGCCCACGGCTACAGCCACCAGCATAGCCATCAGAATCAACCCACGTCGAATCAAGTGCATAACATCCTCCTGAAATAGAAAGTGCGAATTCGTCGAATCACTTCCGGGAAGCCGAGTGATAGAGGGCCTCGATCAATGTGATGCCGCGCTCGAGCAGGTCTTTGTCTGAGATTCCCTGCTTGGCCCACCCGTTCAGAACTTCGTCGATTCCGAATCCTTCCTTGCGGCCGAACTTTTCATCGAAGAGATCGGCATCGTGGATGATTTCGGCGATAGCAGCCACTCGGCGATCGCGAATGCGAAAGGTCTTTTGCAGGGTCTCGAAAGTGCAATCCTCACCGCGATGTCCGAAACCGCCGCGAAACATATCAAAGGGCACGGCCTTGGGCGGCACTTTCTCTTCCAGGGCGAAAGCAAAGCGAGCCTTCTTGTCAATGAAACGGCGAATCAGCCAGGCAGAGGCGGAGCGGTCAATGCCGGGCCTTGGGCGGGTAACCCAGACGCGGCTGGAGTAGTCGCGGCGTTTGATCTTGGCAGCTTCCCCGGCGGCGGGAGGTTGCTGATCGATGCGAAGGAAGAGTTCCTCGACGCGCTTTTTGAGCGGGCTGGCAAAGAAGTCGATTTCGGCAATTTCGCGGAACCGCGCCCGCAGCTGGCTCACGCGCCCCGCCGCCCGTTTGTGCGGCGGCGCAGCCGAAAGCTTGTGGAGCTCGCGAATCAAGGGCTGGTATTCCGCGGCGCGGGCATCCGCGAAACGAGCCACGAGCTGGGGCGAGGACAAATTGTCGATGGACTGAACGTTTACGACCGAGGCGTCGCCGGTATGCTTGCGGATGGAGGTGGCGAGCCATTCGAACTTTTCCCGGTTGGCGGAGCTGTTGGGCAGCAGATAACCGGAATTGCCAAGGGGAATTGCGCCATGGCGCTGCAGCTTGCGCCACACCTGCACTCTTTGGCTGGCGCGCCTGACGGGCAGCGTGAAGGTCAGAAGCAGCCAGGGCACGCCATCATTCTTTCTTGCTGATATGGCCATTGCTGTGCCATGTTATACCTGTACCTCAGCGCAGTCAACGCGCTGAGCGGAAGGAGTGTCAAATATGCGAAGCAACATCCGGCATGTTGGGCGGAATTTGGGGCTGATCGCCCTGTTGGGAATTCTTGCTCTCGCGGCAAAATCCAGCGCGCCGGCGCTCAAGAAAGTTGGCGAGTTCGATCTGCCGGGGCCGGGCGGCAAGCGCTTCGACTATCTAACGATAATTCCCGAGGATCATTATCTGCTCTCGACGCACCTGGCGGCCGGCCAGCTGTATGTGATCGATGTGCGGAGCAACAAAGTAGTGGCCACGGTCACGGATACTCCTGGGGCGGAAGGGGTGGAATACGTTCCGGAGTTGAAGAAGGCCTATACGTCGAACGCAGGCGACAACACTATTGGGGTGATCGATCTGCGCCAGATGAAAGTGATCAAGAAGATTCACACGGAGTCGAAGCCGGACGGCAGCGCGTACGCCGCACCCTTCCATAAACTGTACGTATCGGATGAACGCGGCCGGGCCGAAGCCATCGTGGATGTGCGCACGGATACTCTGGTAAAGACGTTGCATTTCGAGAGCGAGACGGGCATGCCGCAATACGATCCTGTCGCGCAAAAGATTTACGTCAACCTGCAGGACTCCAATATTTTCGCGGTGATCGATCCGGCCACGGATCAGGTGATTGCGCGGTATCCGGTGGGACGGTGCAAGGGAAATCACGGTATGACCTTGGATCCTGAACACCACCGCGCGTTCCTTTCCTGCGAAGGCAACGACCTGATGACGGTCTTCAATCTGGACACGCACCAACCGATCGCGTTCCTACCCATGGCCAGCGGCCCGGACGTCATCAAGTTTGATCCGGGGTTGAAGCGCATCTACGTTGCGTGCTCCAGTGGAGCGATTTCGATATTCCACATGGACGATGCGGAGCACTACCGCAAGCTGGAAGACTTCCCGGTCCAAAAGAAAGTGCACAGCCTGGCAGTCGATCTGGAGACGCATCGGGTCTATGCACCGGAGCAGGAGGCGGACGGTAAACCGGTAGCAAGGATGGCAGTCTACGAAGCCGTAAGCTCGGAGTAGGAATCCGCGATGCGCTTGGGAGTGAATGTGTTGGGCACATCGTGACAGCCGCTGCTGGGCGATGGCAAAACCCTCTGGGAGTAGACCGCAACGTTGCCGCTGCATCGGGCGCGGTGTTCCTGGTGGGCCTCGGCGAAGAGCTGTGGAAGAAATTTCTTCCCAAATATCTCGAAATGCTCGGTGCCAGTGCTACGGCGATCGGTTTCTTCGGGACCGCCGAGGATTTCTTTGACGCGTTCTATCAGTATCCGGGCGGTTGGCTGGCCGACCATTGGGGAAGGCGCCGGGCCTTCCTGGCTTTTCTAGCCGCTGCGGCGATCGGTTATTTGATTTACTTTTTCAGTCCTGCATGGCCGTGGCTGTTTCTCGGATTGGCGTTTGCGATGGCGTGGCAATCGATGGCCTCGCCGGCTATGTTCGCGACGATCGGCGACGCGCTTCCCAAAGAGCGGCGCGCTTTTGGTTTCACGGTTTATTCGGTGCTGAAGCGCGTGCCCATGGTCATTTCACCGGTGGCCGGCGGTGTGCTGATGGCGCGGTGGGGACTTCGGAACGGGACGCGAGCAGGGCTGGCGATCACTCTCCTATTCGCGGGAATCGCGGTTCCACTGCTGTTTGTGATGAACCTACGAGTCCCGGCGAAAGGCAGCGTCAAGCTCGGCGGAGTGTGGGGTTCGTTTCACGCGACGTTGAAGCGCTTGCTACTCTCGGACATCGCCATTCGAACATGCGAAGGCATAGCGGACATCTTTACGGTGCTGTACGTGACCAACGTAACGGGCATTTCGATTGCCAGATATGGGGTTCTGGTGGCGGTGCAGTTGGCGACGTCGATTGCAGTGTATCTTCCGGCTGGGCGGATCGCCGAGCGCATTGGGCGCAAGCCGCTGGTGATTGCTACTTTCGTTTGCTTCGCGTTGTTTCCCGTCGCGGTGGTGCTGGCGAAGAATTCGTGGTGGCTGGCCGGGGCGTTTGTGATCGGCGGACTGCGGGAAATCGGCGAGCCGTGCCGCAAGGCGATGATCGTGGACTTCGCGGATCCGCAGGCGCGCGCGCGGTCGGTGGGGCTCTATTACCTGGTGCGCAGTTTGTCCGTGGCACCGGCTTCGGTGATTGGCGGGTTGCTGTGGGGAATCAGCCCGCGGATTCCGTTCTTCGCGGCAGGTTTGGTGGGAGTTGCGGGAACGCTGCTCTTTGCCGCCACGGTGAAGGAGGAATTCGCGGCCAACTAGCAGGCGCGCAGCTTCCGTTGGCTGACGGAAAAGCGGCGTCGAGCGGCCCTTCGCTCACGCTCAGGATGAACCGCACTCCAGATAGATTGGGCTTCGCGGACAGATTGAGATGGGCTACTTCCCTGCTTTGCGCAGGAGCTTGGGCGTGGCCAGCCAGACCAGTTCGCCGCTGGGTGGCGAAACGCGCTTCAGTTCGACGAGCGCGACGCCGGCTTTCTTGAGCGAGGTGATCTGGTGCTTGAATCCCAGCGCGGTGGCAATCACGTCGTCCAACTGGGGAGCGTGGCCGAACAGGAAAACGCTGGCGGAGTCCTTGTCCTTGGCCAGTTCACGGAAGAGCATGGTGGCTTCGCCGCCCGGCAGCAGCAAATCGGTGCGGCGGATTTTCTGTTTGGAGTATTCGAGTTCTTCGGCAAAGATTTCCGCAGTCTCGGTGGCCCGTTTGTACGGGCTGGAGAGAAACAGGTCAGGAACTACGCCCAGAGCGGCAAGGCCTTGAGCCACCTGGCGGGTTTTTTCCTTGCCTTCCTCGGTCAGAAAGCGTTCCGGATCCGCCGGGCATTTCGGAGCTTCGCGGTCGATGGCAATGCCGTGCCGCACGATGTAGAGCTGCATACTCTCGACCTCACAAACAAATGTTTGTCACACTGGTGCCGCTCCCCGCGGCACCCTCAGACTACTGGCAGTCCTGAATCTTTGCACCGGCGAGTTTGGCCGGCGCACTTCATTTGTCAACGCCTTGCCGGAAATGCACGCGCACGTGGAACTCTTTTTCGAAGAGTTCGGCGCTGCGTTCGGCGTCGCGCAAATCCTCGGCGGCGTCACCGCGGGCATCCACTTGCAGTCCGGCGGCGCCGCGTTGAAAAGAAGCATGAATATTGGTGACGCGCTGGCGGTGGGAATGATCGAGAGCTTCAGCGATGCGCAGGATGGCGGCGAGCCTGCGAACGATGCGCTTGTCGGCGTTGTTCAGCGAAGAGTACGCGGCGTGATGGCCTGCGGGTTCGGATTTACGATTGTGATAGCGCACCAGGGCAGCGACGATGGCGCGGTCGCGGCCTTCGAGGCCGGGAATATCGCCGTTCAATGAGAGATACTCACCGTGCTTGTGGTGCGCGCGATGACTGACACGATGCCCGATATCGTGGAGCAGGGCTCCGGCTTCCAATAGCACGCGCGACTGTGCCGGCAAATGATGGACCGGTTGCAATTGGTCGTAGAGCAACACGCTGAGTTCGCGAACGTGTTCGGCGTGAGTGTGATCGTAGTCGAGCCTGCGGCCGAAGCTGCGGGTTCCGACGAGCAGTTGGCGCGCCGCGGCGTTGTAGCGATGCGGCTCCTTGCGGGAGAAGGCTTCGCGGGCGATTTCCTGCAAGGCGCCTTCTCGAACGCCGACACCGGGAATGGCGAAGCAGTCCACGTTGAGATAGCGTCCCAGAGTGATGAGGGTAATCGCGGCGATGCCCATGACATCGGCGCGGTCGCGGCGCACGGCGTAGGTCTTCATGCGTTCGCGGACGTCGCGCTGGAGAATTCCCGGCAGGCGCTCGCGCAGCAGGGAGATTTCCAGAGTCGGCAAACCATGGAGGCGCGGGCCGGGCGCGACGTTCATGAGCGTTTCGGCGTTTCCGCCCAACGCTACGGAAACTTCTCCACCGAGGTTTGGGCGCTGCGGCAATTTCGATTCCAGGAGTGCGCGGACATACTTGCGCACTTGTTCGGCTTGCGCCGGGCGAATGGCTCCGGGGAGATTCAGAGTGGTCATTAGGCGCACGGTTCCGGCGGGCAACTGCACGCTGTGTTGCACGGTGTGATCGCGGAAAATGGTGATTTCCAGACTGCCGCCGCCGAGATCGACAATGCAGGGCGGAGGCGATTCCGGCCCAAGAGCGGCTTGCACTGCTTCGCGGCCCAGGCGGGACTCTTCGATGGAGCTAATCACTTCCAAGCGGATGCCGGTTTCGCGTTTGATGCGGCGAACAAAAGAATCACGGTTGCGCGCTTCGCGAGCAGCGCTGGTGGCCACCGCGCGGTAGCGGGTGACGCCAAATTCATCCATGATTTCGCGGAAATGGCGGAAGGCTTTGACGCCGCGCTTGAAGACTTCCTCGGAGAAGCGATGGCGGACAAAAACGCCTTCGCCGAGGCGCAGCGAATAGCGTTCGTGATGCAGCGGCTCGATGTCCAGAGCGGAGTAGGCGCGGGCTACGCTCAGGCGCACGGCATTGGAGCCGGCGTCGATGGCGGCGATGTGGACAGGCTCGGCCATTCCGGAAACTAGCGCCAGAGATGCGCGAGAGCGGCAGAGGGAGTGTACTTGGTGGAGCGAATGCCCAGCTGCTCGCCGATGCGCTGGCGCAACTGCTTGTTGACGTTGGAAACGCTGGACTCGCCGTCGAGTTCGATGAACGAATGGCGCTTGGCCATGACTTCAAATTCGCGCTTGATCATCGTCTGGTAGCGGATGAAGGACCAATAAAGGTCGTGAGAAAGAGACATGTCGCGCCCGGCTTCCCAGTAGCTGATGGCTTGGGCTTTCTTGAATTCGCGGGCGAAGGCGGTTTCGGGTCGAACGTTGAGCCAGAAGGTGAGGTGCGGGCGAAGGGCCATGGCGTAGAGGCCGGCGAGATAATCGCGATTGATGCCGCGGACCACGCCGCGAGCGATGAGCGTAAAGATGAAGCGGTCGGCGAGAACCACGGTGCCGGCGCGCAAGGCCGGGAGGATGCGATGCTCGACTTGATCGAAGAAGTCGGTAGCGTACATCAACGCGAGCGTGAGGCGGGTCACGGCGTTTTTGGCGAGGAGTTGATCGATGTCGCGGCCGACGAGATTGGAGCGGCGCAAGCCGCTGGTTTGCACGGCGAAACCTTCCGATTCGAGCCACTCTTGCAACAGCGCGATTTGCGTGGAGCGGCCGGAGCCGTCCATGCCTTCGATGACCACCAATTGCCCGGTGATACCGCTGGGATCGAAACCGACGAGGGGCTCACCGAAAAAATGCTGGGCGTCGCCTTCGTCGGCTTTGCCGGGCGCGGGAGATTCCGGGGCAACCGTGGTGGCAGCCGCTTTGTCCTTGTCTCTTTCTTTTTCCTGGTCCGGCATAGCTACTCTGCTTCCTGGGCGCGCGGCGCAAATCGTTTCAGATCGATTTTAGAGGCGACGATATCGCGCATTTGCTTTTGCAACTTGTTTACGGGAATGGTGCCATCGAGCACCACGAAATTATCGGAGTCCACCATGCGATCGTATTCCTCGAGAATGCGCGCCTGGAACAGCCGGAAGCTTTCCGGGCGGTCGTAGGAGAGGCCGAGGTCCATGCCGGCTTCGTAGTATTTGAGTTTGGGACGGCCGCTGAGAATGCGGTTTACGGCGACGTCGAGCGGCGCGCGGAAATAAAAGGTGATGTCCGGAATGGGAGCGAAGCGATAAAGATTGCGCAGCCA
>Ga0206992_1092_pt1 | contig 19170 bp, 22 predicted proteins | sample Alteio_BWMinCont_6_FD_153267 | JGI IMG/M metagenome (GOLD analysis project Ga0206992, IMG submission 153267) | Enriched cells from forest soil in Barre Woods Harvard Forest LTER site, Petersham, Massachusetts, United States -... | ecosystem: Environmental > Terrestrial > Soil > Temperate forest >... | reverse complement strand
GCTCTATCTTCCGGCGCAAGCACCGTATGCGTTCCGACCAGACTTGCGATCACGCCGCCGCGGTCGATGTCGCCGATCATGATAATGGGGCAATCGGCGGCGCGGGCGAAACCCATATTGGCGATGTCATTGGCGCGTAAATTGATTTCCGCCGGGCTGCCTGCGCCTTCGACCAGAATGATATCGGCTTCTTTGGCTAACCCATAATAGCTTTCGAGCACGCGCGGCATAAATTTGGCGCGGCTCTCGTGATATTCGTGCGCGCTCAATATGCATTCCAGTTTTCCGTGCACAATCACCTGGCTCGTTCGGTTGGATTGCGGTTTGAGCAGGATGGGATTCATGTGAACGGAAGGTGCGATGCCCGCCGCCAAAGCCTGCAGCCATTGCGCCCGGCCGATTTCGCCGCCATCGGGCGTTACGGCTGCATTGTTGGACATATTCTGCGCTTTAAACGGCGCGACGCGCAAGCCCCGGCGGGATAATAACCGGCATAATCCAGCCACTATCAGCGATTTGCCGACGTCGGAGCCGGTGCCCTGGAACATGATGCTTTTTGCGTGCATTTATTTTTTCTGGTATTAGTAATGAATAAAATTAAGGCAACCCAACAAAAAGCAATACAGCATTATTATGACGCAGCAAGAAAATCGTTTTTTTGTCAGTGGAGTATCGGATGAAATGAAAGCCGATGTTCGCCGTGTGCTCAAGCAGCTTGAAAAGGAAGTGGCGGCTAAATTCATTGCATGGCAAGGAACTGCCGATAACCCAATGGTTGGAGAAGATTATCAAAGTTTGAACCCAGCTGTGCAGGTAATGCTTGCATTGGCCGACACCAGCCCTCTCGATAATGATAATAAATTGCTAATAGGCAATCTAAAGGACAGCACGCGAGCAATGGCAACATTGCATGGATTGGTGAATGGGTATAAGGCAATTGGCTATGCCTACTATGCACTTGCCGATCTTAATAATCCAAATCATAGCAATGATATAGTGAGAGAATTTGCCGGACGCCACGCACATGAACTCGCAGTACTTCTCAAGGACCCAGCAATTACCCATTGGTTAAGTTACCGGGATATGGCGGGTGAGCGTAATATTTAAAACTCAATCCCTTCCTGCGCCTTCACGCCTTGTTCGCGGAAAGGATGTTTGATTAACTTCATTTCCGTAACCAGATCGGCGCACTCGATCAGTGCTTGCGGCGCATTGCGGCCCGTCACGATGATGTGGCTTTGGCGGGCCGCTAATGCGGCGATTACTTCTTCCACCGGGAGATAATCATAGCGCAATACGATATTCAACTCATCCAGCACCACCAGATGATAGGAGGGATCGCGTAGCATTTTCAGCGCGATGTCCCAGGCTTCGCGGGCTTTGGCGATGTCGCGGGCGCGGTCCTGCGTGTCCCAGGTGAAGCCTTCGCCGGCGACTTCGTAGGTGACGAGAGTGTCAAAACGCATCAGCGCTTTTTGCTCGCCGGTACTCCATGCGCCCTTGATGAATTGGATGACGCCGACTTTATAATTATGGCCGAGTGCGCGCAGTACCGTGCCAAACGCGGCGGTGGATTTGCCTTTGCCGGTACCGGTATAGACGATTAGCAGCTTTTTTTCCTTGTTGGCTTTGGCAACGAGCTTGTCCTGAAACGCTTTGCGTTTTTTCGATTTCTCGTTGTGGCGGCGGTTGATGTCGTCTTCATCCATTATGTGAGCCTTTGATAAAGGTGGGTATGCCTGCGACCATCCATACGACGCTTTCGGCGATAGCGGCGATTTTCTGATGCAATAGCCCGGCTTCATCGCGGAATTGCCGGGCCAGCGCATTATCGGGTACGATGCCTTGCCCGACTTCGTTCGAGACGAGAATGATTTGGGCTTCGGTCTGTTTGAGGCTATGCGCTAATCGTTCAGTCGTTTCTGTGATATTCCAGCCGTAATGCATCAGGTTGGAAAGCCAGAGCGTTAGGCAATCCACCAGTATGACGGCATCTTGGTGCGCGGGCGCGGCGATGGCGTCGGCAATCGCCAGGGGAATTTCCAGCGTCGTCCATTCATCGCCGCGGCGCTTTTGATGCAGGACGATACGTTCGCGCATTTCGCTATCGAGCGCTTCGGCGGTGGCGATATAGAGTTTCCGGCGCGACGATTCCATTGCCAGTTTTTCGGCGTAGGCGCTTTTGCCCGAGCGTGCGCCACCGAGAATCAGGGTTGTTTTCGCGCTCGCAATAGCTTGGTGATGAGTAGGCGCCATGATTCTTTCCTTCGTTCGGACAGTTCGGCAAATGCCAGGCATGCCAGCGGGGTCATAACAAGAAAAAGGCCCAGCGTCAAAGGCGAGGATGCAGGGAAGGGGTTGAGCGCGGCGAGCAGGTACATAATTGGCAAATGCATCAGGTAAAGCGAAAATGTCGCTCCCGCCAGCCAGCGTATGGGTTTGGCGCAGCGTTCGAGATAGGGGGCAAAATGAGCGGAAATAGCCGAGTAGCCGATCAGATGCGCCGAGAATAACGCACATACGAAATAATCCTCTACGATGCTTCGCAGGCGGTTCCAGTCCATCGTCAGGGGTTTAAATTCTTCCAGATGGGAATGAGGAAATAATTGATAGGCTATAAAAATTATCAGCGAGACGCTATACAACATCCATCCGGCGGATTTTGAAAATTTTTGCGCCGCGCAGATGTGATACGCCGCCACTCCCATGAGCCAGGTGGGAAACATCAGAGCGACTTTGGGTCCGATAAAGGCCAATACGGCTATGGCTGCCAGCCAGCGCCATTTTTGCGGGGAAAAAATGAAGGCGCCGAATGCCACGTAATACCATACCTCGAATCCCAGCGACCAGTAAGGCCCGTTGCAGCCGGGAAAGCGGTGGGCGTTCCATTGCTCGCCGATGAAAAGCACGCAGCGCATAATCAGCCCGGGCAAAAAATCCTGTGTCGTTCCCTGATAAATATCGGGATTTACGTGCATACCGATGGCATCGGCGACAGCGGTCAGTATCAGCGCCGGAATGGCCACGGAATAAATACGTGCCGCCCGGCTGATGATATAATCGCGCGCATTCTGCTCGCGTGTGGCGCAGACATAGGCGATCACGAAGCCGGATAATACAAAAAATACATCCACCGCCTGCTTGCCGGCGAACGCCATGAAATGAAGCTGCCCGCCGGAAAGATTCTGAAAGCTGACATGCCCGAGAAGGACACAAAATGCGGCGAGCAGCCGGACGATATCCAGGTAAAGCGAAGTCGAGCGGTTTAATCCATGCATTCCAGCGTCATAGCATGACGCATGCGCCAATCACAGTGTTTTCAGGTGCTGAGCCGGATCATTTCGCCGTCGGTTAATGCTTTGCGCCAGTAACTTACCCGCACGATATAGCCGTCGATAGGATAATCTCCTATGCCGCGATTGCCCAGGCCACCATGCGATGGATCAGAATAAGCGCCGACCTTGGTGCTGCTCGTGGCAATGGCCCCGCCATTTAAACAGATGCCCGAGCCTGTGCCGTCAACGCGCCATATCGCTTTATTGATGCTCCCCAAGCCAAAATTTTCGCTGTTAGCAGTGGTCGCGGAATTGTAGGCGATCGTTCCGCCACTGGCAGGACCGGTCACAAACATGGCGGAAATCGCATCGCCATGCAGGAGATGCTGTTTGCTGAAGTTGCCTGAATATTGAATCAGGACGGTCGCAGGCGTTCCGTTATCGATATCGCGGATGAGTTGCTGCCCGGCATTATTGGGATTGCCGGTGCCGTCGCCCATGTAAAACGTGGCTTCCGCGCCGCGGCCTAAGGACGCGCTGGTGGTAAGCATGGGTGTTGTGGCATAGGAGTTGTTTTCGCACTGGACGAAATCGACGGCGATGGCATCGCCCGAAGTCCCGATTTTAAAGCCTATGGACGGGTTGGCCAGCGTTTGACTGGCGACCGCTACTTTTGTGTAGTTGCTGCTATTCAATTGGCTGGTGATGTCGGTGTAGGTGCTGCCGCCGTCGATGGTCATGCTGATGGTTCCGGTGCCGCTGATGCGCTTGACATAAGCGGAACCGACAAAAATGGTTGAGGATTGTGTGATGGATTGCAGGCAGGTGCCGTTGCTGCTCGATGCGGTGAGCGACGTGGCGGCGCTGGCTTTGCCGTCGGCGCCGGTCTGGTTTTTAGTGGCGGTGATATTGGTTTTGGTCCACGCCGCATTTGTAAGATCACGGCACCATAGGGCGTAATTGGTGTAGTTGCCTTCTACCCACAGTCCCATGCCCGAAGTGATGCGCAGTCCGTATTGCGGAAAGGTTTGCAAAATTCCTGATGCGTCCGGCGAATAAAAGGAATTGGCACTGGCACCGCCATTGAGTTCGGTCAATAGGCTCGCGGCGGCATTATTGCCGGTGCTCTGCCCACGATAGGCCGTGCCGCCCCAATAGCGGCTGTTGGCGAAATCCAGATCGTATTTCGCACCCGGATAGACCCAGGATGGTGCCTTGTTCAAAGGAAGCATTAGTTTACCTCGAGCGAAACGGTGAATACTTCACCCGAAACAGGCGTATAGGCGGCGCGGGCTTCGATCAGGAAATACAGGTTTGCGCTGCTCGATGCCGGGGTGAAAGTCATCATGCTGCCGCTGCCGGGGATGCCGACCCCCATGGCCGCATCGGTAAAGACTTGCGTGCAGGTGACGTCGAAAAATCCCAGATAGTTGGAGCTGCCGGTAAGCCATGCCGCGCCGTCGCCGTTGGAGACGCTGGGCTGGGCATTGTAAAAATGCACGCGGAAAATGGCGTTGGTCAGTGATGTGCCGGTTTTCTTGAGGATGCAGCGCGTCGCCACGCTCACGATATTGGTGCCACGCGCGGCGGCAATAGTCGGATAGGTGACGGAACCGGCAGTGGTGCTGTTGGCTACAAGGTAGCCGGCAACGTAAGCGGTGGTGTTGGCCGGGCGGGTAATCGTCGAGCCGGTGACGACCTGGCCGCCATTGGTAATAGCGCCGATGGTGTTGGTTCCGGCGGGAATCGCCGCCTGCACCGCCGTGGCGATGGTGGAGAGTGACGTATTGGCGGTGGCCTGATTGCCCGAGGTCGCCGGGGCGATAATGGCGCCGGTATTGTCGAGCAAAGGATGGGCGAAAGAGAAATTGGTGCCATCGGTATAGGCGATGACCGGCTGGGTCGTGCCTGCCGCGTCTTTGATAGTGAGGGTGGTGGATGTCCAGGTCATTAGAGTACTCCTGCGGCTAGTCCGGAATTTCCGGCAGTTGAAAAAACAAACCCGGTCGCTACGGCGCTGGTAGCGGCGGGTTTACAAAACAGTCTGAGCAGCCTGCTCATAAGGGCCTTACGGCGAGCGTAATCGAGCGGTCGGCACCCTCGCTTGAAGCACTGATCAGATTGATAAAGCGCGTGCCGGCGAGAAGATTGAGGTTCGAGACGGGGATATATTTCCCGGCGGTGGCCGTGATGGTGTAATCGCCGCCGCCGACTTCGTCTTTTTGCACGGTGGCGGTGGTGCCGCCGCTGGTGGCGGCTGCGGTGATTTTAATGCTGGCGCCGGTAAAAGCGGCAGGCATGAATAATCCGCACAGGCAATTGCCCGCGAGGTCTAATTGCTGGCTCGTGGTGGTGCCGTTTGGGATGAGGGCCACCAGATCGTAACTGTCGATCGGCGGAAATTGTTGCGATGTGGGCATGGGGAAAGCCTTTCTGTAAGTGGTGGTGAATGAGTAACCTTGCGTCACTTACAAAATTATCCGCGGATGGAATGTCCCGGAAGTGCCTAAAAACAGTTTTTTGCGGCGGACGGGAAAATGCGGCTAAGCGGCTGCGGAACCAAAAAAATCGCTATCAATTATAATAGCAGAAAGCCAGAAAGCCAAGCGTCAGGAGGAAAAAAAAGATAGCGCCTAAGGTGCGTTCTTCCGATTTAAAGGAGAAAAAAGCGGCGCCAAGAAAATAGAGCACGATGACCTGCCACCAATGTTTTTCGATAAAAGGCGACTGGGCTATCTCATCAAAAAAGGCGAAAGCGGGCGGGCAATGCAACCACAATGCCAGCGCCAGGAAGGCTGTTTTTTTTCTATACACCATAGGCCCACACTAACGGCCGTTGGCGCTTGATACAACAAGCAACTGTAATATACAGCGTTAATGAAGAATTTTTGCGCATGGGCAGATTATTTTCTGGCCAGCGGTTGTAATTTCGCGTACATACGGGCTTCACAAAAAAACCAATTCATACAAAACATACTACAGGACGGTGACGTTATGAGTTCTACGCCTAAGGGCGCCAAAGCCAGAAAGCCTTTTTACAAGGGTTTGTTCTTTCAAGTGATTGTCGCCATACTTTTGGGTGTTCTGTTGGGTTGTGTCGCGCCTGCCTCGGCGGTGGCGTGCAAACCTCTGGGCGATGCGTTCATCAAGCTGATTAAAATGCTCATCGCGCCGATTATCTTCTGCACTATGGTCAGCGGTATCGCCGGCATGGGCAATATGAAACAGGTCGGGCGCGTCGGCGCTAAGGCGTTGCTGGTGTTTGAAATTATTACGACACTGGCGTTGATTATCGGCTGGGTGCTGGTCGAATTTTACAAGCCCGGATCGACGTTGCATATCAACGTGGCGCAGGTGGATACCACAGCCGTGCATGACAATATGGCGCATGCGGTCGGCGCCGGACACAGTATCGGCGATTTTTTCATGGGCATGATTCCCAATACGCTGGTCAGCGCTTTTTCCGAAGGGGAAATATTGCAGGTGCTGGTGGTGGCGATTTTATTCGCCTGGGCGCTGGCGGCGCTGGGAACGAAAGGGCGAGGGGTAGTCGCTATCATTGATGATTTTTCGCATGTGTTGTTCAAGATGGTCGATATTATCACCTTGGCCGCTCCCATCGGTGCCTTTGGCGCGATGGCCTACACCGTGGGCAAATTCGGCGTTGGTTCGCTGAAGGAACTGGGCGAGCTGATCCTGATTTTCTATGCTACGGGCGCAATCTTTATCTTGCTCGTGCTGGCGCCGGTGATGCGTTATTACTGCCGTTTGAGTACCTGGCAGTTTTTGTGCTATATTCGTGAGGAAGTATTGATCGTGCTGGGTACGTCGTCGTCGGAAACCGTATTGCCGCGCATGATGGAAAAACTGGTGGCGCTGGGTTGTTCCAAGCCGGTGGTGGGGTTAGTAATTCCGGCGGGCTATTCCTTCAACTTGGTAGGCTCCTCGATTTATTTCACCATGGGTGCGCTGTTTATTACCTATGCGACCGGTACGCCGATTACCTTCTGGCAGGAATTGACGCTGCTCGGCGTATTGCTGATTACTTCCAAAGGTGCAGCCGGGGTGACGGGCAGTGCATTTCTCGTGCTGGCGGCGACACTTTCTTCGATGAATTTAATGCCGCAGGCGAACCTGGAAGTGGGGCTGGCGCTGATTTTCGCTATCGACCGTTTCATGTCCACGGGCCGGGCCATCGTCAATTTGATCGGCAACGGTATGACCACCGTTATGCTGGCCAAATGGGAAAACGAGCTGGATCATGCGCTGGCGGTGGACATACTGTCAGGCAAAAAAGAGCCCAATTTGGCGTTATTGTAGAAATAAAAGCGGCCAGGGCCTATTGACAATGGTTTTTTTATCTACTAGATTGCTCATCCTTTTTAGGAAATACTAATTTTTAGCGTTCTTATTCAGGAACTTAAATCATCAGAAGGCATAGGATTCAGTCATGTTTGCAGTCATTCGTACTGGCGGAAAGCAATATAAAGTAGCGAGCGGCGACGTTATCGCCATCGAAAAGCTTGACGGCCAGCAAGGGGATAAAGTGGAAATCAGCGATGTGCTGATGGTGGACCAGAAGGTCGGATCGCCATTGCTCAAAGGCGCTAAGGTATTGGCTGAAATCGTGAAACAGTTCCGCGATGATAAGGTGATCATCTTCAAAAAGCGCCGCCGTCACAATTATCGCCGCAAGAAGGGGCATCGCCAGTATTTGACCGAAATCAAAATTACCGAGATTCAGGCGTAGGAGCAGACAATGGCACATAAAAAAGCAGGTGGCAGTTCACGCAACGGCCGTAATTCCGCAGGCCGCAGGCTCGGCGTTAAAATATTCGGTGGCCAGGACGTTATTTCCGGCAACATCATCGTGCGCCAGCGCGGTACCAAATTCCATCCCGGCAACGGCGTGGATATTGGCCTTGACCATACCATCTTTGCCGTCATTCCTGGAAAAGTAGAATTCCAGCGCAAAGCCAACGGCAAGACGTTTATCTCGGTGGTTAATCAGTAAGCGCATCTTCTAATTGGTGGATTCTATAATTCGCCATCTGGCATAATTTCTTATATAATCGGTTCGTTTCTGCCGGAATGGATTTCTGCGAACTTGAGCGTTTTAGGGAACTATCCGGGAAGGAGCGGTCCAGTTTCACATCCGCGAATGTTTCAAGCCGGTCAAGCCCGCGTTGGTCCAGCATCTGATCGTAGTGCAGAAAAAGCCATGTGCCGTCTTCGCGATAGCTGGCCAGAATATGTGAATACATTAATTCCCAGGTTTCCAGAATATCTTCGCGGGTAATGGATAGAGAACGAAGATATCCAGCTTCCTGACATTCCTTGGCAATGCTTTGGGCAGTGTCGGCAGGATGGCGGAAAATAACCAGATATTTTATATTTTTTACCAAGGGCCGCCAGCACGGCAAAGTGTAAGAAAAACGCGGATCTTTGAAGCAAAACGGTTCCCTGGCGGTCAGTCGGCGGATTCTATTCTGGATTAGATCCGTGCAAGTCATGTGAGTGCCAACCGGTATGCGCGCAAGCCACATATGCCCTTCGGCCAGCCGCTTGGAAAAAAACAGATCACCAATCATCCCTTTCGGGCGGCTTGGCAAAAACGGCGATAGAATCGCTTCATTAATCGCGTTGATTTCTTTATCTTCAAAAAATCCCTTGGGATTGGCGGGATTGGGGGCATGTAATGCTTCACCCATAAAACAGCCTGACTGATGGAACAACCCCGCGGCCATGCTGGTGCCGCTTCGGCCGCTGCCGAGGATAATCAGGTTATGCATGAAGAAATGATTCCATGCTGCCGGTAGATTATCGTGGGTTTGTGGGTTTTTTCGGATTTCCTCGAAAGGTCATCGATGCTCCCGGGAAGGTCTGCGCCGTCGGCTCTATCGGATTATCCGCCATGTGATGAGCGGCAAAATCATTTTTGTTAAACCCGTCCAGAGCAAAATCCCAGGTCAGGGAATTGACAACTACCGCAAGATCCTGTGCCAGATTTTTATTAACAGGAGTCCCCACATGATTTCCATGATTGCCGCGCGGATTTTCGTAAGCGGCCTTTACTCTTTCATAACTCTGCTTCGTTTCCACCGGGAGAGAATCATAGTGGATCGGATCAAGGCCTTGCATTAGATAATATAAGCTGTCCAATTTTCTAACGCTGCCTTTGTTGGCGCCCAATATATTATCTCTGGCTACGTCTTCTTTAAGCTCTTTCAATGCTCTTTCCACATCGCTTGGGCCTTGTCGCCCTGAAACGCTGGAATTGCGTGAATAGCCCATCACTTTTCTAAGTGCGTCTCTATCCGCATCAATGACTTCTTGTAATCCCGCAATACCATCGGCTACGGAAGGGACAGAAGCCGGAGATATATCCTTGCCATCAGGCTTATAGCCTTCTTCTTGGGTTTTAGCAAAAAATTCGCTGTAGCTCTGGCTTGGACCGCTGCTTCCCTGTACATATCTGACTCTATTTCTTTCGACCGCTTCAAAATATTTAAAGAGCTGGCCAGCGCTGCCATTATAGGCCGTTTCGCCATAATTGTGAACCACGCCATTTCCTCTGGCCTTTGGTGCCAATAAATGCCCTGGACTCATCCCGTCATCTTGAAGATTGGGTTTCCCTTCCTTGCCGTCATGGAGAATTTTGATAATGCCCAATGCAATCGTATCTCTATCGCCCCCGGCAGCAATTTTCTTTTTGTATAATTCTTCCATTCTTGTCAGCGCATCGTAAGCCGCTATGGCATCCGGATGTGCTTGTGTCGCGTGCTCAAGGGCATTTTTGTGCTGGGACGGAAATATATTTCTGTCGGGATAGTCTTTTGTATTTTCGGCTTTCTGCAGATCCGAGATGAGATAAGGGAGGATATTCTTACCGCTTAAAGGATCGGTCTGGATGCGCAGATTGGCGTCGAAGAATAGTTTCAGCAAATCAGCAGCGGATGCTTCCGCCGGCGACGGGTATTTACCCGCCACTATTTTTCCATCAATAACCGCACCGGCAGACTTTGTACTGGTAGCTGGGCTGGCGCTTGCAAGCGCTTCATCGGTCATGACCTGCTGCGGGGTGGCATTGTCCGGCGGGAACCACTCCGGTACTGGCGGCGGCGGCAGCTTTTCCTTTTTTTCCTTCTTATTTTTCATGTTGTAATCGTCAACCATACGCTCTCCCGATTATGCGTTATACGGCTTATAGCGATCATTATAATATGTTAAAGCATTTTAGAATATGAATATTATGTGAATAGTTTGGGGATGTCCTATAATATAATAAATATTATAATTCAGCATGTTGTTATAAAATAGGCCTTATGCCCGTTTCAAGGGGCGATATTTTACCTTGGTTGGCGTTAATACATCGACGCCCAAGCGCTTCTTGAGATCGGTCTCGTAGGCCTCGTAATTACCCTCGAACCATTCGACATGGGAATCGCCTTCGAAGGCGAGGATATGGGTGGCGATGCGGTCTAAAAACCAGCGGTCATGCGAGATGATAACGGCGCAACCGGCGAAATCGGCTAGCGCTTCTTCCAGCGCGCGCAGCGTTTCAACATCGAGATCGTTGGTTGGTTCATCGAGCAGCAGGACGTTGGCTTCCGTGCGCAGCATTTTAGCCAGATGCACGCGGTTGCGCTCGCCACCCGATAGCATGCCGACTTTTTTCTGCTGGTCGCTGCCTTTGAAATTGAAGCTCGAGCAATAGGCGCGGGATTTTACCAGTTTTTTTCCGAGCGAAATTTCTTCATTGCCGCCGGAGATTTCTTCCCAGACACTTTTCTTATCGTCGAGCGTATCGCGCGATTGATCGACATAGCCGAGTTTCACGGAATCACCGACTTTGAACGTACCGGAATCAGGTTTTTCCTTGCCGGTGATCATACGGAACAACGTAGTTTTACCAGCACCGTTAGGGCCGATGACGCCGACAATGCCACCCGGCGGCAGCGAGAAGGAGAGCTTATCCATGAGCAAACGGTCGCCGAAACCTTTGGATACATCCTGCGCTTCAATAACGAGATTGCCCAAACGCGGTCCCAGCGGAATGACGATCTGCGCCACGCCAACCTGTGCCTTCTGTTCCTGCGCCACCATCGTTTCATAAGCGGCGATACGCGCCTTGCTCTTGGCCTGGCGGGCTTTGGCGCCCTGGCGTATCCATTCCAACTCGCTGGCGAGTTGTTTCTGCCGTCCCGTTTCTTCGCTCTTTTCCTGCTCCAGGCGCTTGCGTTTGGCATCGAGATAGGCGGAATAATTGCCCTCATACGGAATGCCTTTGCCGCGATCCAATTCCAGAATCCAGCCCGTGACGTTATCGAGGAAATAGCGATCATGCGTGACCATCACGACGGTGCCGGGATATTCCTCAAGGAAATGCTGCATCCAGGCGATCGATTCGGCGTCCAGATGGTTGGTTGGTTCGTCGAGCAAGAGCATGTCGGGCTTTTCGAGCAACAATTTGCACAAAGCCACGCGGCGTTTTTCGCCGCCGGAAAGCTTGGTGATATCGGCATTACCCGGCGGGCAGCGCAGCGCATCCATGGCGATTTCGATTTCGCGCTCGAGTTCCCAGCCGTTGCAGGCTTCGATTTTTTCCTGCAATTCACCTTGTTCTTCGATGAGCTTCATCATCTCGTCATTATCGGTGACTTCGCCGAGTTTGTTGGAGACTTCGTTGAAGCGGTCGAGTAATTGCTTTTTCTCGCCGAGCGCTTCCATGACATTTTCCATGACGCTGATTTTTTCATTGAGCTTAGGCTCCTGTTCAAGATAGCCGATTTTGACGCCATCCATCGCCCAGGCTTCGCCGTTATATTCCTTATCGCGCCCGGCCATGATTTTCAAAAGCGTCGATTTACCCGAGCCGTTGGGGCCGAGCACGCCGATTTTCGCGCCGGGATAAAAGGACAGATAAACGCTTTCGAGCACTTTTTTGCCGCCCGGAAAGACTTTGGTTAAGTCTTTCATCACGTAGATATATTGGTAAGATGCCATAAAAATCAATAGGTTATATTTTAAAAACCGTCACAAAACTGTAACGTGCAATTTCTTAAGGCATAGATTAACGTATAGATTGGGGAAAAAGGCAACCAATCTTATGGATGAAACTAAAAAATCTTCCGGGCTATTTTGGCCGATCATGGCAGAAGCACTGTCTATGGCCGCATTCGGCGCGTTATTTACCGCTGCCGCCATGACGATTCCCATTTTCGCCGCCGATACCCTTTCCGTAGCCGCTTTTTGGCCCGTCGCTATCGGCGTGGCCATCGGCCTGGTGGCGGTCTCCGCTTCTATTGGCATAAAAAAATATATGAACGATATGCCAGTAAGCGCCGAGGTTTCCGATCATCTGCAAAAATCGAATGCGCGCGCGCAAGAACCGCAGCAAGCGCTGGAACAGGTTAATTATCGTCAGATGGTTGAAGCCGAAAGGCTGGCTCTTGTCTCGACGGACAAAGGCGTGGGCACGCGTTCATAATTTTTTATGAAATTAGTTAGCGGCATTGGCTGGTCCGCCCTCAAATTTTTTATTTTCGGTGCATTATTGGCGTTTTTTGCCCCCTATTTAGGAGCCATGATCGGCCTGGCTCCGACGGTGGCAGCGGCCAGAGGCGAGCTCGGGCGTATGGGTAATCCGGTGCTGGCGGGGCTGGCGTTTGCCGCTATCGGCGGGTTGGATGCGGCTCTGAAGCCGGTGTTTAAGCGGTTATTCAAATCACCGCAATGATTAGTGATAGATTTCCTTGCGATGGCCTACATCGAGTACCAGCACGGTAACCGCCTCATCCTCGATGCGGCAAACAATACGATAGGTTTCTACACGATATTTCCACAATCCTCTTTTGTCGCCAAGAAGCGCTTCGCCAAAACGACGGGGGTCATGCTCTTTGGCAATGCGGGTTTCAAGATACCGGAGGATGCGCTTTTGAGCGGCGTGATCGAGTTTTTTTAGGTTTTTTTCTGCTCTTGGGTCCCAGAGTATTTCCCAAACCAAGCCCATGTTTCACCTCTTCCATTGTACGATAGGGGCCGCTTGGATTTTCCAATCGATAGAGCGCAGTATACATATCTTCCATGTCTTCGAGATAATTCTCAAGCGCTCTGGAAACATAGAATGTTTTCGTGCGGTGCGTTTCATGGGCAAGCTTGTTTAGGCGTTTTTCCAGTTTTGGGTCAAGCCGGATGGCAAGTGTCATACATATCCTCATTTGTAATACAGATCAATACAAATATGACATATTACATGCGGGAACACAAGGGAATAAAGGGGAACAAGTGGAAATAAAGGGAGGGATTTTCGAATTAAAAATCACCGTCTGCCGCGAAAAAATCTTCCGAGTAATTCGCTATATTTACTTAGCGGCCAGGATCATTTTCTTTCTGTATCTCTTTTATTCTTCTAACGGCTCTCAGATGAGTAGGGGACCCCAATTCTACTATGCCGCCATAATTTGCTTTTGCTTCAACCTCGCGGACAAAGCTGTATAACCCTTCCAATTCATCAGATTCTCTGGGTGATTCCTTATCATTAGAGTATCTCTCGGAACGAGGGCTTGCCGACAGGGGTGTTTTTTCCCTCCTGACGATTTCCTCTAGTTGTGAATTGTCCATTTGCAGTAAATCAATCGTGTGGCGCAGCTCTTCAATTGACTTATCGCGTTTATGCCTAAAAAACTCTACGGCTCTTTGCATTCTGGCGCGGGGTTTGTGGCGATCGGAATGTCCAGGCCTTGCAGTTGACAGATGAGGCGTTCGCTTTTGTGTATTTTGTAATTCTTCTATTTTAATCTGCAATTCTTGCTGCAGATTTTCCCGTTCCAATGGGAGCATTTTTAGAATTTTTTTGGCTAGCTTCATACTATTCTCCGCAAAACGGTTTGCCCGGTCACTGTAAATTAACAAACTATTAATTATCTTTTATACAGGGTCAAGACTTAATCTCTTCTGGATCTAAAAAATTCCTTCAATATTTCCCCGCATTCTACCTCATTCATTCCCCCAATGACCTCCGGCTGATGGTGACAGGTCGCTTGCTGGAAAATGCGCGGGCCGTTTTCGACGCCGCCGCCTTTGGGGTCATAAGCGCCGAAATAGAGCCGCCTGATGCGGGCGAAGCTGATGGCGGCGGCGCACATGGGGCAAGGTTCGAGTGTGACGTAGAGGTCGCAATCGGCCAGGCGCGGCGTTTGCAATATGTCGCAAGCCGCACGAATAACCAGCAATTCGGCATGGGCGGTGGGGTCAGAAGTCTCGACGATGCGGTTGCCGGATTGGGCGATGATTTCGCCGTTGTGCACGATGAGAGCGCCGACGGGGACTTCGCCGCGCGTGGCGGCTAAGCGGGCTTGGTTGAGGGCAGATTGCAAGAAAGATGAGCGATGAGCGATGAGCGATGAATCTTCCTGCGCGCTATTACGCTTATCGTTCATCGTTTATCGCTTATCTTATTTTTTCCGAAACGAATCCAGCGAAATAATCTCCGCTGACCCGCCGTCATCCTCTTCTTCCGTGGGTGTGAGCGATACCGGATCTTGCGGTATGGACGCTTCAATGGAGCCGACTTCGAATAATTCCGATTGCTGGAATTGCAAGCCGAACTTGACGCTCGGGTCGGCAAAGGCGGTCAGCGCCGCGTAAGGAATTATCAGCTTTTCCGGGATGCCGTTGAAACTCAGCGTGGCGGTGAAATATTGTTCTTCGACTTTGAAATCCCAGAACTGATGCTGCAGGACGATAGTCATTTCCTTAGGGTATCTGCTTTTGAGCTGTTCGGAAATGCGGACGCCAGAATGGTTGGTAGCGAACGAAATATAAAAATGATGCTCACCCGGCAAACCGGAAACCAGCGTGCGTTTGAGCACGTCGCGCACCACGCCGCGCATGGCCTGGTCGATGAGGGTGGTGTAATGTATCTGGTCTTCGGTCATTTTTTCAAGAGAGGTTATGGGTTGCAGGTTATGGGTTTTAGGCATGTATCATTTGGTTACAGTATAGCCTGTTCCCCCCTAACCTACAACCCATAACCCAAAATCTAATAGATCTAATAGCGGAACGGGTTTCTGTTTCCCGGCACCCGTTCCAATAACCGAGTTACGTGCTAGTGCACGCGTTCGCCGTTAGGCAGCAACGCGAGCAGCTACGACTGTGTTGTCGTTAGCAGCAACAAATGCAACGTTGTCGTTAGCATTTAAAGTTTTGATCCATCATACGGCGGTATCTTGCCGGGCAAAAATAAGACCTTTACTACGTTTGTCGAGCCTATTCGCCCCCAAAGCTAACTCGAAGCAAATCTCGGGCTTCGCCCTGCGATTTCCTTCGGGTATTCGATTGCCAAATTTTAGCCCGAAGTGAATTCGGGCTAAAATTAGAAATTTTTCTATGAAAAGCAAAAACCACGTTTTTTGCTTTTCATTGGGCTTTGTTTGACCAAACCAAATCGCAGCGAAGCGAGATTTGGTTTGATCATATGTGGTGGAGGCGCCGGGTACTGCCCCCGGGTCCAATCCGCCTATTCTGACTTACGTTTATTGCCGTAGTCACTTGCGTGACATCTTCAATATAAGGCATCCCAGGGCAAAAGTGAAGGGGTAAGCCAAAATAACGTTGGAAGTATTTGGATAATTTTCAACAGATAGGCCATGTTTTAACTAGGGTGCGCAGATTTTTTACCTATCGCTTTGATAGCGATATGCGTGCCATAAATATGTTTATATAATTTAAATTCAAATGGTTAATTGATTTTTTGCTGTTTTTTACCAAAACAGGTTACATTATATTAGATTTTATCAGGGCTATTAATAATTTTCCGTTTTATTCCTGCAAGTTATAGAAAACAACGGGATCGGAAAGGGGATGAAATGCCTACACCTATCATTTTCAATGATTTATCCTGGTTATATTAACTAAATATTGTTAATATTCTCATGCTATATTAACCAAAATATATAATCATGGTAAACGGTTAAACTTATCTATCGCATATTACGATGATGCAGCCCGTACAAGGACGCTCCAATTCCCCCCGTGTCAGGAACCTGATTGGTTTCAGTGTGCTTATCATGCTGATTTTTTGCGGCATCGTAGTGTATCAGGGCGCGCATGCCTATAAGCAGGCGATAGCCGAAGGCGAAGATAAGTCGAAGCGCCTGACGCATATCCTAGCGGAGAATGCCGAGCTCACGTTTTTAGGTGTGGATTTATCTTTGCGGCGGGCGATCGAGCGGCAATATTTCAATTCGCTTTTCGGCAATAACCTGCCGGAATATACCGAGCAGAATTTTAAAATATGGCTGAATGAAACGCCGCAGATTGTGGCGCTGGCGCTTATCGACGAAAACGGCTCGGTGGCGGTGGCGGCGCATAAGAAGGATTACGATCACTGGCTGGATTATCACAAAACACTGGTCGGCCAGCAACTATTCGAGCATATGCGCGAAGCCGATGATACCTACGTATTCATCGGCAAGCATTATACCGAAAATAAAACCTCGCTGATACTCATGAGCCGCCGCTACAACAAGCTGAACGGCGAATTCGGCGGGATCGTGGTGGCGGCGATCAACCCTGAATTTTTCACCGATTTCTACAGTTCGATCGCCTCAGGCGAGCAGCGTTTTATGTCGATGATGCTGCCCGATAGCACGGCATTAGTCTCTGGTCCTTATATAAGCGCGGCGGATGAAAATCTGGCCAAGCAATGGCTGGGCAGGCAATCAAAATCTATGGAATCGGGGGAACAGGTCAAGAGCGAAACGGTGGTGGTGGATGGCAGTATCAAGATCATAGCGGGAAAACGCCTGAGAAATATGCCGATCATTGTGTCGGTGGTGGTGGATGAAGAAGATTTTCTATATATGTGGCATCAGTATCGCATCAAAGATTTCGGCTTCCTCGCCTTGTTTGTCATTTTCGGCTCGGTGCTTTCCTTCTTCGCCGTGACGATGGCGAAACAAATTGTCCGGGTGGAAGAATCGGAAGCGGCGGCTATTTTAGCCAGCCAGGCCAAGTCGGAATTCCTGGCCAATATGAGCCATGAATTGCGCACGCCGCTCAACGCCATTATCGGCTTTTCCGAAATGATCAATTCAGGCTATTTCGGGCCGCTCAACGCTAAGCAAAAAGAGCGCATCCACGACATTAATCTCTGCGGCAGCCATTTATTGCAGCTCATCAGCGACATCCTGGAATTTTCCAAGGGCGATGCCGGCAAGCTGGAACTGATAGAGGAAAAAGTCGATTTGGGCGAAATCATCAATGAAAGCGCCCGCATCATGAACGGCAAAATCAGAACCAAAGCCATCCATGTCGTGATGGCCATTGAGCCGAACCTGCCGTTCTTATGGGGCGATAAGCGCAAGATACGCCAGATACTCATCAATCTCATCTCCAATTCCGTCAAATTCACGCCGGAGAATGGAACGATTACGGTGGCCGCCCGGCTCGATCCGCATGATAATCTGGCCATCATCGTCGCCGATACCGGCATCGGTATCGCTGATGCCGATATTTCCAAGGCCTTGTCCGTATTCGGCCAGGTGCATCGTAGCAGGAGCCATGAAGGTACCGGGCTTGGCCTGCCTTTGTGCAAAATGTACGCCGAGCTGCATGAAGGTAAATTGCTGCTGACCAGCAAAGTCGGCGAAGGCACGACGGTGCGCGTTATTTTCCCGCATCAACGGTTGCTGAGCAATAAGGCGATTATGTAGTTCGGGATTACCGTTCCGGCGGCAGATTATTCATGGCCAGCTGGTCGTCCGGTGACGGCATTTTAGACATCCAGTTAGCCGCCATTTGCTGTTGGCCGAGGGACGGCATGGCGATGCTGCCCAGTTCAACATGGGTATGGCCGGAAAAAGCCAGCGACTCTTCATCGTCAAATTTAGGAAGGCGCGACCGCGGAAGTTTCGGGGCGCTGAGCAGGGCGCCGAGCGTCAAAACTCCGGCGGCCGCCAAACCGGCAAGCACGAGATTACCGCCGAAGGTTTTGACGGCTTTCCCGGCATTTTTCCACACGACGCCGCCATGTTCAGCGGCAGCGGCAGTCGCCTTGGCCGCACCGGCTTCACGCGCTTCCATGGCGAGATAGTTTCTACTAGTTATCGGCGTTTTTCTCCATTCATTGAAAATTTTCCACCAGGATTTTTTTACAATGGGTGTCTCAGCCCTTGTCACAAAGGCTTCTACTGCCGCTTTTTTAGCTCCTGGCGCATCCGGAAAAAGTGCGGTTGCCAGTGCCGGATTGCTTATTTTCGCCGGCGATAAACGCGGCGGCGCACCCAGTGTTTCCGGAAGAGGCTTCCCGAGATTCTTTGGCACAATGCTTTGCTCTAACTCTTCGAGTGTGGTGATCGCTTTTAGCGGTATGGATTCACTATGCACGGTACGAAGCGTGTCATAGTCAACGATTTTCAGTTCTTCAGGCGTTAGCCCAGCCAGATCTTTAATAGTCGATTCCACATGATGTAATGCCGGTTCTTTGCCGGTAGCAATCACTCGCTCCATCAGGCCGCGAATATGGCCATGCGCTTCGCCCGGCAGGTATTTATTCAGCGCATTGTCAATAGCTGCGCTGAGATGTGGATTGAAAATCGTCGGTGGCATGATACAGGTGCTAAAGTTGCTGTTCTAACTACCAGTATAACATTCTATTGCTCTGGAATTATGACATTTTGATGAAAACTGGCGGAATCAAAGGTGCAAGTTTTTTGGTTAAGCCATTGAATATATGACTTATCACAATCCCAACACATCCTTCATCGAATACAGGCCGGGTTTCTGGCTCTGTGCCCAATGGGCGGCGCGCAGCGCGCCGGTGGCATAGATATCGCGGCTGAAGCCCTGATGCTTGATTTCGATCACCTCGCCCGGTCCGGCGAACATCACC
>Ga0206992_1091_pt1 | contig 19252 bp, 14 predicted proteins | sample Alteio_BWMinCont_6_FD_153267 | JGI IMG/M metagenome (GOLD analysis project Ga0206992, IMG submission 153267) | Enriched cells from forest soil in Barre Woods Harvard Forest LTER site, Petersham, Massachusetts, United States -... | ecosystem: Environmental > Terrestrial > Soil > Temperate forest >... | reverse complement strand
CGGTTTCCAGATTGTCGATCGGAGTCGAGGTGCTGTCGATATGGTCGCCGTTGTAATGCACCTTGAAATCGGCCGCGCGGATTTTGGGCAGGCTGATCGGTGTGTCCGGAAGAAGGTTGGGGCTTGCCGCGCGTTCGGCGTGCTGCGCCTTCTGCCTGGCCGACTGGTTCGGATCATCAGCGCGGCCCGGTGCCGAGCCGATGAAGCCCGCAAGATCGGCGAGGACAACCCGGTGCGAGGCCAGATTGGCCGTGATCAACGGTCTGACCCGACCGGTCTCGACTTCGAAATCGCCTTCGAGATCGCTCCTGCCGACGGTGCCGGCGAAATCCTCGAACCGGATCTTCGGTTTGGCGTAATCGATCCTGCCGGTCAGATGATAAGGTGGCGTGGCCGCGAGCGGAACGCCGATCACGTGATAGAGATCGGACATGTCCTGGCCCGCAAGGTCGAGCCGCAAATTGGCTCCGGCGAGCTGCATGGGATCCTGGATGGTGCCGTTCAGCCGGATGTGAGTCGGGCCGTTGGCCGCGCGGAAATCGAACGGATAGGGCTCGGCCGGGTCGCGCAACGACAGCAACGAACCGCCGGTGAAATCAGCCGTTACGGGCTGGCCGGAATAGGTGCCCCGCGCTCGAGCCACGATCCGTCCCTCGCCGTCCGTGCCGGAAGATTGGGTGTGGATCGCAACGATGAAATCGGATTTGTGCTTGGGATCGACGATATGAACGGTGCCGTCCACGATATTTAAGGTTCCGATCTTGACGCCACCGCCGGACCCCGAGGAAGGGGCCATTTTAAAATCCCAGTTGGGATCGCCCGCTGGACCCAATCCCAGATCACCCTTCGGATGATCGATTGTGATATCCTCCAGCACCAGAATTCGTCCGTGGCTTTCAAGCGCGGTCGGCGCATCGATGCGCACATCCAGCCGGTCGATGGTTCCAAGCCGGCTCTGCTGCGGAAAGTCGGGAGGATTGGCGATTTCGATTCCAGTTGCGACGATTTCGGGCGAGCGCGACAGCAGATGCAGGATGTCGAAATGAGCGATGTGGACCTCGCGCCCGATCGCCGATGATGCCTCGCGTTCGACCACCGGCCGGAACCAGTTCCAGTCCCAGAGGATGATCACGACGACGAGGGCCACTGCAATTCCGCCAATGATGAGTCCGGCCTTACGCATCCAGCCCCTTCCCTTCGATCATCCATGTGAGCGGACGCGTCGGTGCCCACAAACCTGGAACATCCCGCGGCGGAAAAAGGCTCCCGCGCACCGAAAAACATGATCTATGCCGCTCATCCGCCCGAATAGGGCACGACGCAATAGAGCCTGTTCAATTCGTTCTGCTGCGTGGTCCACCGCGTGCGGCAGATAATGGTGGCGGCCAATGGATTGTCGTCCCGGCGGACCACATAGGCGTCGGGAACCGGTGTCCAGGCGCCATTGATTGATATCAGAAATCCTTCGCCGCTGGCCCGCACTTCGTTCGGATTGGCGATGCGGCAATCGGCTTCGCCGCAGCAATGCATGCCGTCGGACCGGACCAATGCCTCGAACCAGGCGTGAATGACGGGATCGATTGGACCCGGCGGCGGTTCCGCCTCCGCCATCGAGTTGAATCCAATCACCATCGAAAGCGCCACGATCCAAAGAGCGGGGCACGCTGAAATCCCAATCATCGTAGTGCCTCCGGCTTTCGTGCTCGCGTTTGGCCTCAGGACGGCCGGATCGGTACGCCTCGCCGAACGCCAAGACATGTACGGGGACAGATAATACGCCGATCCCGTCCAACGAGTCGCCGTGGCCACGATTTGGTCGCGGCGACAAAATACGGTGCAATTTTGGCCCAGCGTTCGGCGCCGATCAGCTTCTCAGAGCCGCTTTAACTTGGGCTATGTGACCCGGTTACGTATCGCGCTTCTCGCTATGGACAAGACGTCGGCCCTCCCATACTTCGACGCCCGGACCTGTGTCGCGTTCAGGAGGAACCCGAGCCGCTTCGACGGCCTCCGCATCATTATGAGCGTCGTACTGCGAAATGAGATAAGTGCGTCCCTGATAGTCGAGAAAGTGAGCTTGATAGGTTGACATGATAAACATGCTCCCAGCCGATTACAGAACTCTCTTTGAGGAAAAGGTCGATCCTCACGGAGCTGTCTTTGCGGGTATTTATCCGTACTCTATTGGCATAGATAGTCACGAGACGTGGACTGATCAAGATATGGCCCAACACATGGGAACATTATGCAACACAATCAGCGCACACGTTGCGCTATTTCCTCGATTGCAGCCGCGACCGGCACGATATGTAGGTCGTTCTCAATCCGATGCCCCCGCTGACTCAGCGACATCGTTTCCAAAAAATCTGCGGAAGTAGTGCTAGCCGGACCCGGTAAAGACATAGGACTATCGACGGAGGGTGCGGGAGGGCGGGTACGGGTTTCCAGAATGTATGAGATCGATCCAGAGGATGCCGATGCGGCCAAGGATTTCCGCCGATACGATAGCGAGACCGCTTTATCTACTCGACAGAATTCCATCTACACTACGCTAAGTACCTAAATATCCTACGGTTGTAGCATAAACTCGGTCCCCGAGCAGCTTTCCGACCCAGTAGAGAAGCGTTCTTTCTACACCCATGGCCAAATGCCACAAATGCCATGGGGCTATAGGTTCAAAGCCGGGCACGAAGCCACTTATACTGAACCACGATCGTCGCCCCCTCTCGCGGCGTAGCAGGGGTTCGAATCTCTAGGTAAAGCTAACAGTATCAATAAGATAATGTAAAAGCGCGGCTCATATCCCGCTATATTTCTGCCGTCGATACTCAACCAACAGCTAGCGAGATCAGGCGAAACCCATAAGCTTCCTGATTTCGTCGCGCCGGGCAGCGTTCCCAGGTTTGGGCGGCTCGTACATTTTTGGCAGATGCGCTGTGTCATAAACCGAATATGCGCCAGGATCGTCATTCACCACTTTGTTTCCGTCCATTGACATCACCCAATTGGCAAATAGCCTCCCGGCATTCGGATGCTTTGATTTGGAGCGCGCCGTGAGCATCACCTGGTTCTGCACGCCGGTCGTCAAATCCATCGTCACCATGCCAACCGGCGCGCCCTTGCTCCCAACCAACTGCACCTGCGCTCCAGTCTGAGGGATGGCGAAGGCCCCGTCTCCCGCGGCAAGGGCCTGCGTCCCTATGCTGGGACCACCCACATGACGAATGGTCTGGCGCAGCTTTTCAAAAAAGCTCGCGTCATAATGATCAGCGAGTACCGCCCAGAAATCGACATATGCGATCGAATCGGCCGGATCATTGACTAGAACCTGTCCCTTCCATTTCGGATTTAGCAGATCGGCGTAATCCTTCGGAATTTCCGCTTTGCTCACCTTGTCGGTATTATAACCGATCACCCAAGGGGTAATGCTGATAATGGCGCTTCGACCAGGATTCATCCGGGCCGGGAACTCGCCGCTCGTCAATGTGGGCAATCCCGACGAACTGATTGGTTCCATCCATTCCTTTTCTTGGCCGAGCGCGGCAAGCGCATCGGCTCCACCAGCCAATATCACCACATCGGCGCCGATATTGCCTGCGGCCGCCTCGTCCGAATACCGTCGCGCAACCTCAGCGCCAGAAAGTATGACCACTCCAGGTCTGATACCGTACCGCTTGTAAAAGGCCTCGTTTATCCGTCGATCGGTATTCTCCGTCAGCCCGGTGTAATAGTTTACGACACCCTCGGCTTGAGCTGCCTTGATCAAAGATTCCAGCCCGGGGTCAGTCGCGCCATAGCTCGGCTGGACCGATTGGTATATCGCTGCGGAGCCAAGTCCAGCAGTCATCAAACCAATCATGTGTCGCCGCCCGATCGCCGGTGAATGGTGACTGTTCGCTCGAGCCTTCCTCATACCCTACCTCCCGTCCGGATACATTGATTGACAGACAGCCTACCTCCGGCGCGATTCGATGTCTCGCCACTTTCGGCCATTCCGGCCGCTTAATCTAATCCGACAGTTCGTTGAATATATCCGCTCGCGCGAGGGCATTGTTTCCCCAAAACGCCGGGCTTCCCACGAAAACGAAGCAAGGCTAATCATCGGACCGGCGCATTGCGGATTGTAGATCGTCTATGGGCTATTTGACTGTAGGCAGCTCAGCACTTGCAATTCGGGGTTTCTCAGGATGCATAATGAGGCAAGTCGATGCGTATGTCGCTTCGCCCGTTGCATAAAAGTCGCCCACCGGAAGCATGATATCCGCTCCTTTCTTCTTCTGGAGTTTTAGATATGAGCTCGTCAAGTTTCGATTTGATCGTTAGGAATGGGACAATCGTTGATGGCACGGGCGCAGACCGCTTCACGGCCGATATCGGGATCTCCAATGGCCGCATTGCCGGCATCGGCAATTTGTTCGTTGGTGACGCCGGGAGCGTTATCGATGCCTCCGGTCTGATTGTCGCGCCCGGCTTTATCGATCCCCATACCCATTACGACGCCCAGCTTTTTTGGGATCCTACCGCAAGCCCGTCACCCTACCACGGCGTAACGACCGTTCTCGGAGGCTTTTGCGGCTTCACGCTCGCTCCTCTTGAGCCTCACGCCACCGACTATCTGGTTCAGATGCTCTCTCGTGTTGAAGACATGCCGTTGCCATCACTCCGAGCCGGAGTGCCATGCGACTGGAGAACATTCGAGGAGTACAGCGCGCGGCTTGAGGGACGATTGGCGGTAAATGCGGGGTTTTCAGTCGGTCATTCGACCATCCGCCGTGTGGTGATGGGTGAGCGCGCCATCACGGAGCGCGCAAACGCCGATGATCTTCATCAAATGCAACAACTCATGCGCCAATCGTTTTCTCAAGGCGCGCTCGGCTTTTCCACATCACACTCAATCAGCCACAATGACCACAACGGAAGCCCCGTTCCATCTCGTCTTGCCGATCACGACGAATATGTCGCGTTGGCCGGAATTTGCCGGGAATACGAAGGCACAACGGTCGAAGTCCAACCGGGCCATGCATTCGACGAGGAGGTATTCCAACTGCTCACCGATATGTCGCTCGCGGCCCGACGCACGCTCAATTGGAATCCCACCGCAGTGCGTGACACGTCCGACGAGCAGAAACGGCAGATTAATCTCCGGCTCTCGATGTCCGACTTCGCTCGAGAGCGGGGGGCCGAGGTCATCGCCATGGTGGTTCCTACTGACATGACCCTCCATATGAATCTCGTGCGCGGCGCGGTATTCGAAGTTCTTCCCGGATGGGCCCGCCTTTTTAAATTGTCGGTCGAGGACCGGATCGCCAGGCTTCACGACGCGGAGTTCCGCCAATCTTTGGTCGAGCAAGTGCGAGAGTCGAACTCGCCGTATAAGTGGTTGCTGGATCCGGATCGGTTGATGATCGAACAGGCCCATTCGCCGTATTCGAAACCGTTTGTCGGCATGACGATCGAACAAATGTCGAAGCAAATAGGGAAACCGTCCTTCGACGCAATGATCGAACTCGCGGTAGCGGATGGATTGAAGACGTTGTTTAAAACCGTCGAGCTTGGCGAGAATCTGGAGACCTACGCTTATCGTGCCCAAGTATGGCGCGACGATCGTACCGTCATCGGCGCTTCGGACGGCGGCGCCCATGTCGAGACCATCAATACCTTTGCCTATTTCACGCAAATGCTGGATCGGGCGGTGCGCCAGTTTGGGGTCGTGACGTTGGAAGAAGCGGTCCAGATGCTGACCCAGGCGCCCGCGCGCCTCATGGGATTGCGAAATCGCGGGCAACTGACGAACGGATGGTGCGCTGACATCGTAATCTTTGACGAAGACCGGATTGCGCAGGGGCCGGTCCATATGCGGAAGGATTTACCTGCGGGCGCTGAACGGCTCTACGCCGACGCGGAAGGCATCACGCATGTTCTGGTCAATGGCCAACTCGTCATTGATAACGGCAGCTACACCGGAGCGTTGCCAGGGACTCTGTTGCGGCGTGGTCACGACACCCGTACGGTCGGCATCCCAGGAAAGAAGGCGGCGTAACCTCTGTCAAGAAGCAGATAATCGCCCAAATTCGCGTCAGGACCACTTCGGATGACGGGCCGGGCGCATATCACGTCGCCAGAGCATCGCGAGATCGGAATTGACGACGAGGCGATTAGGGAGGCCCCGTCGGATCCGGGGCGATTCGGGATGATCCGACGGGCGCTCGTGAGCGACCGGACGGCTCACGATTTGCCAGAAACTTGGATTCATCAAGGGAAGTCGATTGAGAAATTGCGGGGCTATAACAAACGCTCTAAAAGAGCGCTTAATACAGAAATCAGGGTGAGGATCATGTCCAGGGAGATTTCACGGCGCGAAATCATCGGGGGAACTCTCGCGGCGACAACGCTCGGTGCGAGCGCTGGCGGATTGCGCGCGGCGCTCGCCGAACAATCCGGCCCCATCAAGATCGGCATTCTCCAAACCCTGTCCGGAGCGCTTGCCGAGATCGGCAGGCAGCATCTCCTTGGCGCGCAGATCGCCGTGAATGAATTGAATGAGTCAGGCGGGGTCGGTGGCCGGCAATTGGAACTTGTTGTCCGCGACGACCAATTTAAGACGGACGTCGGAGTTGCGGCAGCCTACGAACTTGCCGGGATGGGAGTCAACATGCTCCTCGGAGAGGCCATTTCAACCATTCTCTTTGCTACGGAGCCATTGTTTCCGCAATTAAAAATGGTCAGCATTTCACCCAGTGTGTCGGTCATAGATGCGACGCACGGCAAATTTAACAGGAACTTTTTCCGTTGTGCGGGAAACGCGCACATGCAGTATTTCGGTCAAAGTATCGTGATGCCTAAGCAGGCGGCGCCGAGCGCGAAGCGATGGGGCGCGCTGGTTTCGGACTATGTCGGCGCACGGCAGGTCTGGGATTTTATTTCGGCGGGATTGAAGAAATATTACCCGCAATACGCCAAACACGATATTGAACTTGCCGAACCGGTTTTGGTTAAGGTTGGAACGACCGACTTCCACCAAGCGATTGCACGATTACTTTCTCAAAATTTGGACGCGCTCCATGTGGCGGCTACGGGATCGGATGGAATCACTTTCTACAAGCAAGCCGAACAGTATGGCCTCTTTCAGAAACTGAAGGTGATTTCGGACACGTCCTTGGCAGTGCAGGTCGGCCCAGCGCTGAAAAGCAAGACGCCACCTCATCTTTGGGGGGCATGTCTGTGGTACTATGACGGCTACAAGCAGCTACCGATGGCACAAAGATTTTACAAGAACGCGATAGCCAAATCTAATTCCTCCATTATTGATCCCTTCTGCGCGCAGGCTCACACTGGTATTATGTCTTTCGCCGCTGCGATTCGGTCGGCCAAGAGCACCGATACGGAAGCCATAATCTCCGCCTTGGAGACGGTCACTTTCGATTCCGTCTTCGGACCGCTGAAATACCGGCAGGAAGACCATCAGCTTCTCGTCGATCAAGGATATCTGCATCTTGAACCACAGCCGGCCGATCCAGGCTATCGCGTCGCTGGTTTTGTGACGATATCTTGGCAGGACGTGACAGAGCCGGCCGCCCCGGGGGTGGACTACAAACTGTAGGATCATTCCGTAAAGGAGCTGTCGGATCAGATTTGAAGTATTGTGTATATTCAGCCCGGGCTCTTTGAGCCTAACAATGATTGCCTCCGCTCATTCCAGTTTTTAGTAAAATAGGCGGAGTCATTTAACCTAAGCAATTTGCTCTTTGTAATATAAATAGCAATTGGATCAGTTTTATCGATTGTGAATAATTTTTTCTTATAGGTCAGGAGAGATCATCATGAAGACGAAGGTAACGCAAATTCAACGAGATTTGGTCGAGGCTTGCCATGCCATGGCGGCGGCGGGATGCGGCGGCGTCATCGGCGGCCATGTCAGTATCCGTGTTCCGGGCGAGAACACCTATTGGGTCAACGTCATCGACCGTTGCTTCGAGGAGATGACCGTCGAGGACATGGTGCATGTCGATTTTGACGGAAATGTGCTGCAATCCAGCCGACCGGTCAGCATCGGAATTGCTTTCCACCACGGCATCTATGGGCTGAGGCCCGATGTCGGAGCCATCGTCCATACCCACGGCCGCTGGATGACGGCGCAATCCGCCTTCGCGCGCCCTCCGAAGATGTGGGAGAATCTCTGCACGCTATTTTACAACAAGGTCGCCATCAGCCCGGACGATACGTTTGAAAAAATCGGGCCGGCAATCGGCAAGGACAATATTGCCGTCATTATTCCGTGGCACGGCGCCATTAATGTGGGCAAGACGGTCGGCGAAGCCGCGGCGTTGCACACCACGTTTGATTATGCCTGCTGGCTCGACATGCAATTGGCGAATTCCGGCGCGCAGACGATTCCCGACGAATATTGCGAGCGCATCGTCGACACCCTGACCCGGCAAGGATATCTGGGCCTTACATGGGATTTGCTGAGGCGCAAGGTGAAAAGCGGTATGGGGGTTGGCTTTGGTGGCCTCGGGAGCCGCCCTATTTTGGCAGCCTGAACACCGGGCGATTCACCGGATCGGCCAGTGTGTGAAACGGATATTCCTGCGCCTCGGCGAAGCGGAGTGCCTGGGTCGAGGCCAGGTTGCGATGGCATTGTGGCGGCGCCTGCGAATGGACAGTGGAAACGACAGCATCATCGTCTTGAAGCATGTTTATATGAGGCTCCATCCCGGCAGGCATTTCGATGCCAAGGTCTGCCGCCAACTGCGCCGCCGCTGTCGCGGAAGGGCTTCGGATCATTTCCCTCATGAACTTTGCGTGAAAATGCTGCTGAGGCCGCTCAACCTCGCTCCCAGGTTTCAGAGCATGGTGGTGCCGGTCACGGAAGCCTTGGCCCGCCATCTGGTCCCGTAGGTTTGATTCGGAAAGTTTGACTCGGATTTACCATCTTAACATGCGAGGAGTCTGATCATGAGGAGGATCAACGCGAGATGGATAGCGGCGATACCGAGTCGCCCGTGAAGAACGTATAACCTGCAATGTTTCAATGGCTTGAAGCGCCATCAAGTAATCGGTAATTGCCGGATTTGGGGGCTTTGCAGTCAAAATCCGGCAATATCGATTGGGCGCATTTCGTGCTTTTCAGGCTGCCATAGTCGTGATTCCATCCTCTTTGCGACCATCGCGGAGGGATGATGAAGCCGCCACCTGCAAGAGGATCGAGGGAAGACGCCGACCTGTACCGGTCGCGCCTCGACCAAATCATCAACATGCGGCACGAACTGGTGCGTGTGGCCGGGTTGACCGACTGGACGTTTTTCGACCAGCGGTTCTCGGCCCTCTATTCGGAGGCCGGCCGGCCCGGGGTGCCGACCCGGCTGATGGTCGGGTTGCATCTGTTGAAGCATATCTACGGCCTGTCCGACGAGGCGGTGTGCGAGCGCTGGGTCTGCGATCCCTATTTTCAATTCTTCTGCGGCGAGATTTTCTTCCAGCATGTGTTGCCGGTGGACCGCTCGTCGATGACGCGGTGGCGCCAACGGATCGGCGCCGACGAACTGGCGGCGCTGCTGCAAGAGAGCCTGGCCGCGGCCCATCGTTCAGGTGCGCTGAAGGCCGAGCATTTGGAACGGATCACGGTCGATACGACGGTGCAGCCCAAGGCCATAGCCTTTCCAACCGATGCCAAGCTAATGGGGAAGGCGCGCGAGATGCTGGTTCGCCTGGCCGGGGAATGGGGCGTGGAACTGCGTCAGAGCTACCGGCGGGTGGGCAAGCTGGCGCTGATCAAGCAGGGGCGGTATGCCCATGCCAAGCAGCATAACCGGGCCCGGCGCGAACTCAAGCGCCTGCGCGTCTATCTCGGCCGGGTGGCGCGCGACATCCGCCGCAAGATTGCAGGCAACAAGGCGCTGGCCGATGTCTTCCGGCGGCCGCTCTGGCTCGCTGAGCGAGTGGCGACCCAGGCCAGGCGGGATCCCTTCCCCAAGGTCTATTCCCTGCATGCTCCCGAAGTGGAATGCATCGGCAAGGGCAAGGCCGCAAAGCCCTATGAATTCGGCTGCAAAGTTACGGTGGCCACCACCAACGCCCGATCCCCCGGCGGCCAGTTCGTCGTCCATATCGACGCCCTGCATGGCAATCCTTATGACGGCCACACCCTCAAGGCCGCTGTCGAGACGGCCGAAGCCTGGACCGGCGTCACCGTCAAACGTATCTATGTCGACAAGGGATATCGCGGCCACGGGGTGGACCGCTTCAAGATCTGGCGCTCCGGTAATAAGGCACCCACCGAAGCCATCCGAAGGGAACTCCGCCGCCGCAGCGCCATCGAACCCGTCATCGGACACATGAAAAGCGACGGACGGCTCGACCGCAACTTCCTCAAGGGCAGGGACGGCGATCGCATCAACGCCATCCTGTCGGGCGCCGGGCACAACTTCCGACTCCTGCTCCGATGGCTCAGGCTTCTTTTGTGCCTGATCCTAGAAACGATCCGGTCGATGATCGGACCTGCTCAGACATCCCTCGCGTCGCTCTGATCGGTCAAATAGGCTTTTTCACGGGCGACTACCGAGCTTGAACGCCACTTTTGCCATAAGTGGAAATAGCGGGCTAACGATAACAATTACCGATTAGTGCCGAGGCCAACGCCAGGCATTCTTCTCGGTCCTTGGTGTGTGAGATGTCCCAGGATCGCCTCACGTGGGCCATTCAAATTTGACTAAGTGCCCGCAATGGCTACCGCACCCCGAAGCAAGCGACCCGGAAGCGCGCCGGTGTGTTGGCCGTCGCGTAAGAGCACTTGCCCGGCAACGACGGTGACGCCGATGCCGATAGCGCCCTGCTTGAGACGCTTGCCTCCACCCGGCAAATCGCTCACCACGGTTGGCATCGCGGGGGCGATCGTGTCGGGATCAAACACGATTAGGTCGGCGATCATCCCGCGTGCGACTAGGCCCCTATCCGCGAACCCCCATATCAGCGCCGGTTCGAAGGTAAGCTTCCGGATTGCGTGCTCCAGCGTGAACGCATTTTCGCGCCTTACCCAATACGCCAGCATGAATGTCGGCGTGGAGGAATCCAGTATCTGGCTGACATGCGCCCCCGAGTCGGAGCCGCCGATGACGGCTTGCGGATGGCTCAGAATCGTCCGGACATCATCGAGATTGTGATTGGCGTATGGCTGGACGAAGAACTGGTCCATGTCGGAGTTCAACGCCATCTCGATAATGAGTTCGACCGGTGAGACGCTGCGCTCCTTGGCCACAGCCGCCACGCTTTTATAAGGCCCGATCGTGGAGTCGAAGACCTTCATAAGGTCCCAATCCGGGGGCCGGGTCTCTCCGCCCACCGCGCCGTCGCTGTACGGACCGTGAGTCGCTTCCGAGACCAGCTGCGCGCGCCTTTGCGGATCCCGCAGCGCCGCGGCTTGTTCAGCCAAAGGTCGGCTGCGGAGCTTGCTCCAGTTGGGCAGCTTGTCGAACGGAAGATGGCTTTTAAAGCTCAGCATGGTTTGTACCTGGCGAGCGAGTGCTTGGATTGTCATCCGCCCGCCTTGCTTCAGGGTGTCGTCAACGAGTTCCAGTAATTTGATCCAGGCGTCCCCTTGGAAGGGTGCGTGTGCCAGGATGAACGTCAGTGGCCGTCCGCTCTCGATCGCAAGGTCGCGCATCGCCGCATAGTGTTCCGGTCGCGACTCCAGATCGCCAGTGCTGTTGGGCGTGATCTCGAACACTCCGGTGCCCAGCTCGGCCATAACTCCGACGAGCGAACGGACTTCGCTCCAATCAGCCGCACGACTCGCGACTCGCTTGCCGTCAGATGTTTGATGGGATGCCGATCGCGAGGTGCTGAAGCCGATCGCTCCGGCCCGGATTGCCGACTCGACTTCACGACGCATCGCCAGAAGATCGGCCTCGGACGCTTTTTCTTCGAATGCGCGGTCGCCCATGACGTAGGCCCTGACCGCACTATGTCCGACATAGCCGGCATAATTGATGCCCTTCGGAAGTCGATCGACCGTATCCAGATATTCCGGATATGTCTCCCAGCTCCACTTAATGCCGGCGAGTAGAACGTCGCGCGACATATCTTCGGCTCGTTCCAGATTACGCAGGCAAAGATCCATCTCCTGCTCGCGACAGGGAGCCAAGGTGAAGCCGCAATTACCCATGATCGAGGTGGTCACACCGTGCCACGCGGGACAGGTCCCGAGCGAGTCCCAGAACACCTGAGCGTCGAGGTGCGAATGCACTTCGATAAAACCCGGAGCCACGATCTGGCCCTCAGCGTCGATCTCGGTCGCGCCTCTTTCCCGGATCCGTCCGATGGAAGCAATCCTATCGCCGATCACGCCGACATCGGCTTGATAACGCTGGCGCCCGGAGCCATCAATTACAGTGCCGTTGCGTATCACGAGATCAAACGCCATGTCGTGTCTCCTGTGCAGCTTAATCAGTGCTCGGTCTTAAAGATGCTATTGAAGTGTTCGGTGAAGGCATTCACCACGGCCGGCGGATAGGCAGCAGGATCCCAAGGGATGACGTGCGAAGCATCAAGTGATCCGGAAATTCCGGGCAGGGGACTGCCACTCTCTCCCGTGCCGTTGTAGGCGGTTTGGCCTTCTTTCGACAGGACATAGTCTGCAAAAAGTCGCCCGGCATTCGGGTGTTTCCCCCAGCCTAAGGCCGATATGCTGAACGCTATGCCGATGCCGGGATTGGGGACGACATAACCAATCGGCGCACCTTTCTCGATCAGCGGCGTCGCGTTGGCTGGGATCGCGGCAATACCGTGCGCGGCGATTTCGCCCGCCGCGACGGCTTGACCCGCGGGCGAACCCCCATTGTAGAATTTAGGGTTTTGGGCCTTCAATCTGATCAGATAGTCCTTGCCCAGAGTCTTTTCCGCCCAGTCGTAAAACGCGACAATCGAAGTCGCGGCAATGGGGTTCGTACTAATACGATCCTTGTATTCCGGCGCCAGCAGATCCGTGTAGCTCGTCGGCGGAACCTTCACCATGTTCTTATTGTACATAATGACCAGCGGGTCGACCGAAGCGATATAGATCGTGCCGTGATAGATGAACTGTTCCGGCCAATGACTCACGACGCTTGGGGAAGGCTTGAGCAATGCATCTTCTTTGGCGCGTGCTTCGAGCCATCCCAACTCGGAAGTTAGAAAAACATCCGCAGTGTCGATCTTTGCGACTCGCTCTTGGTCGAGCCGGGGGAGAACCTGGCCCGCGATGCCGCGATACGTCTCAACGTCAATCCCGGGATAGGATTTCTTGAATCCTGCCGCCAGCCGCTCGCCAACAGAAACTACATCACTCAGATAGAAGGTTACTTTGCCCTCTTTCTTGGCTGCTGTGTATAGCGCGGCAGCGTCTTTGGTCTCTGCGCCGGTCTGGGCGGGCACTTCCGCCATCGATATTCCAAAGCTCGCCATTAGGCTGACAAATAGGGTCGATATTGTTCGAAACCAGTTCGCTTTCAAGCGGCCCAACGCTGTGCTGCGTGAGGTCAGGTTCACGTTGCTACTCCCTTTCGCGCGATTGTTATGAGGGCCAAAATGGCAGCCTTTCACTACTTATTTGAGCGATTGTAACCACATTGATTTGTGGTTGGAATTGTCAATCGCACGAAGCTCAATTATCCCGGTTTGTTGGGCTTTCATGTCACGTCGGCAATCATTCTGCTATATGCCTGTACGAATAGTACGGTTCGACGGCTCTTGGAAATCTCCATCAAGTCACCATGGAAGGTGCCATTAAATTGCGGCGCCGATTTAGGCTTCGGAGGTTCCACCCTTTCGTTTCTATTTTGCCGACTCAAACGGGGCATGTGCCCGAACGGCGCGTAGTCTTCTTGCACGACGGTGACGAATTGCCGTAAATGTCCTTAGAAGAGGACCAAATTTCAATGCTCGACATTGTCGCAATAGGTGATTGAGGCGGGCGTCAGGAATGACGTCGCCGATGACTATGGTCCCCGGCCGCATTGCTGCGGCGCCTTGGACAATGGGCTTGACAGCCGTTGTGGCGCACGCGCTGTGCGAGCGGATCGCAGTCAGTTGGCAGAAGTTGAATAGATGTTCGCTGCGCGCACACGCTACAATGAACGAAACTCCTCCGACGCTTGCGCTCGAGCAATATAGATTGTGCCATCATCCTCAAGCAGCAGACGTCGTTCTACAAGTTCAGTTACCACTTTGCGGACTCTCTCGACATAGTCAGCTTTGCTTATGTAGCGCTCTTCGAGTGAGAGTCTCGTGTCGCCCGAAGAGGCTCGCTCTTGCTCTTTGTGTGCAAATGGAACGAATGCTCCGGATTGATGGCAGAGCTCACGACAGGTCGACGTGGTATCATGATAGTTCCATCCGGTGTGAGTGCCGACGGGTACCGCGATATCGGGCGTCCTAATGCCCGCGATTTCGTTGCCGTCTTTGTCGACCGCGCAGACCATCGGCCTATAGGGGCTGGGGATATGACGCGGAGGGTCGATCCAGTCAAAGGTCGGCACAATCTCGTTCGCGCTATCCGGCCCGGGCAGACCGGGCACATAGGGGAAACAAAGCTCAGCCACGGAAACGAGGGTACTGTCCGCGAGAGTCGGCACACAGCTCGCAGGGGGGACGATTCCGTTGGAGACCCATCGATCAAGGGCCACGACCAGCGCGCGCAGAACCGGAGATGGAGAATGCGGGTTGCGGATGCAGGAGCACTCCCCCTTGCCCTGACGCTGGCTTGGAATCGCGCCGTGCTGGGTTCCGGCGATGAGATAGACCCGCACATTGTTGGGCAATACGAGGTCCGTCTTGCCTTCCGGATCGGTGTGGATAATCGAAGCGCCCTTCATCCAATATTCGGTCGAGCTATTGACCGACATGATTCTCAGGCCAGTCGTATCTCGGGTCAGCAGCGATGCTTCGGCGCCGGAGACAGGATCACGGGATTCTGCGTAAGCAAACGGAAACCAGATTTCGGGAACATTGTGGTCGCGGTGCTGCGTTCGAGTCCGTGCCGGCTGGCCGAATTCGAAGTTCGTGAATGTTCGTGATGCGCCCGCTATGTAGATCAGAACTCCATCGAACAACTGACGGCCGGCAATATCCCTGTTCAAGCCGAGCCCAATAAATTCGCGCAGGAAGCGACCACTGAGCGAAACGCCGAATCCGATGACTGAATCAACCCGCTCGCCACTTTCAAAGCGCATCCACGACAGGGCGTCGCGAACCGCGGCCAGTCCAATCCCCAAAGTGCTGGGATTTTTTGCAGGATACCAAAAATCGTAGATGGCGGATTGTTCAAAATCCGTCCCGTCAGGAAGCAGTTTGACCGAGCGAGGCCCATCATAGCGCCAGCGATCCGCGGAAATCTCGGTAAACTCGTCCTTCTCTCGTGCGCGTATGGTGAGGCGCGCAAAACTTTGGTCATAGTCGGCGATCTCATAGGTCAGGGGAAAGACCGTGTTTCCGTTGCGCTGCCCGGGCACGAAATCCTCACGGATCCGTTTCACAATTGGATTGCCGTTGTTGGTAGCAAATGGAAGGCGAATTCCCATAGTCGCTTGTCCGAATGCAACGGTAGCATCCCACCCGCTCCAGAGGAGCGTCCACCCATCTTCTAGAAGGAATCGATTGCCGGCGTCAGAAAGACTACGCGGATCGTTGTTGTTGGAAACTGTGGTTTCAGGGGCTTCGTTAAGCCAGGGCAAGACCGGCTTACCGCCGCGGTTTGTCACGTCGTAGAAGACCTTGCCGTTACGTTTTTTTGGGTCCGTCGGACGCAGCATGAATAAATCCGATTCATACTCGACCAGACCAGCCGCATTACGTGTCGCCTTCTGAAGATTCGCAATGTAATCGTTACGGACATCGAGCGGATCGAGTGATCCGCAAATCACTCCCACCACGCGCTCGTAGGCACCGCTTTGGCCAAGGCTTACTCCGGCAGCAAACGGCTCGATCTTTGTGAATGTAACTCGCATCATTCTGCTCCACCGACGGCGTAATTGCTTGATTGCGACGCATATGAGCGCAAATGTTTGCATCAATAATGAAATATTTCCAACCAGTACAGTACCGGGGACAGACATTGCGGTTCCATAAAACTTTGCGGCCTGACGGGGCCGTTAATTGACACTCAGGGAGCTAGTAGCGTATTTTTCACATGGGAGAAATTTGTCAATCTGACCGAGCAACACGAAAATGATGCGGTCGATTTTAGCCCATTCCTGTTTTGCCGGCATGATTTTGGGATGTCTCGTCGGAACGACGGTGCATCGTGCATCGGCGCAATCGTCGGAAGGCGGCGTCGCCGCAATAGACTGGCCGGATATTCAGGAGAAAGCGCGCAAGGAAGGCAGAGTCGTCGTTTATGCGACGCCACCGATTCTCGATCGCCTGAAACCGGATTTCGAAAAGGCAAATCCGGGCATCGAATTGGAGTTCAGTCGCGGATGGGCTGGATCGGAAGTTGCGGCCAAGGTGGATGCCGAGCGGCAGTCGGGAGCCGACGGCGCAGACCTGATCATCATCACCGATATGTCCGCCAAACCGTGGTATGCGGATAAGGTGAAGGGTCGGCTGCTGGTCGCCCCCGCAGGGCCCGACGCCACGACATGGCCTTCCGATTGGATGTGGCGCGGCGTCACACCCGTCGTCGGCATGGAGCCAATGGTCATAGCCTACAATACTAATATCATCCGTGACCGGCTAACGGGATATCAGGACCTCCTGAAGCCCGAATTCAAGGGAAAATTCGCGTCGATGGAATTTGCCACGGTGACCATTGCGACGTGGTACGACTGGCTGGAAAGAACGCAGGGACCGGACTTCCTCGCGAAATTCGCGGCCCAACACCCTCACCCCTATACGGGAAGCGTTGCGGCCGCGCAGGCTGTGGCGGCCGGGGAACTCAATGCCGTATCGTTTGCCACGATGTCTACGATAAAACCGTTGATCGCGATGGGCGCGCCGATCCGGATGGTCATTCCCGCCCCGAGTTTCGGCGTAGCCTATACCGCGGCAATTCTTCGTTGGGCGAAGCGGCCCAACGCCGCCCAGGTCTTCATGAACTATCTTCTTTCGCCGCGCGGGCAGGAGGCTTGGAGCGGCCGGGGCGAAAGTGCCAGTCCAAGGCCCGGTATTCCCGGGTCCCTGGATTCCAAAACGGTCAATGCGTCTTTTCCGGACATTACGCCAGATGAGTTCAACAAAATGAAAGACCGGTGGATTCAACTGGTTAATACGAAATAGCATTCGGATTCCGCCGCCAGTTATACACTCGGACGGCGACGACGGAGATTTCGGACATGCAAGCTGCATCGGTAGCCGACACTGCTAAGGCAAAATTCACCAATTTTCGCGGCGGCGACGTCTCGACCAAGGTGCTGGTAACCGGCAAGGCGGGCGACGCGGGAAGTTTTGAGTTGAAGTTCCACCGGCTCACCGGTGGATTTGAGACGCCCAGGCATCGGCACAATTTCGAACAGATTCGGTGGGTATTCGAGGGCAAATGGACCTTGGGAAAAGGAAAGTACCTGAACACGAACGAGGTTGGGTATTGGACCGAGGGGGTCCATTATGGCGGTCCGGCCGAAGAAGACATTGTAGCCATGAGCGTGCAATTCGGCGGGCCTAGCGGTTTTGGCATTCTCACCTACGAGCAACTCGAGAATGGTCGGGCCGAACTCAGCCGGAACGGCGCATTCGTTGAGGGGATCTATACGTGGGTTGATTCGGAAGGCCGCAAGCACAATCGGGATGGGTATGAGGCCATTTGGGAGCTTTGCAATAAGAAGGGAATTCACTATCCGACCCCGCCGCGGTATTCGGACGTGATCGTGATTCATCCAGGTTCCTGCGCGCCCCGTGACGCGGCGCCGGGCGTCCGCGTCCGGCACCTCGGATCATTTTCCGAAGGGTTCACGGCCATACGTCACGTCGAAGCGGACAAAGGCGCGCGGATCGAGCTTGGTCACGAGCGGCAGACGGCGCTCATGTTCCTCCGCACAGGCGTTTTGAGAGATGACGATCGTCCCTATCCTGAGCTGACGGGTTTTCATTGCGTTCCTGGTGAACGACAAGCATTCACCGTTGACGAGCCGGCCGAGCTACTTCAGATAACCCTTCCCGATATCAGCCATATCAATGCCAGCTAACGCAGGGGACGGCCATGGTTGGCGACTGTGCGACTAACCGAGGTTTAAGCCGGACCTCGAGGACGAATTATGGCGCTGGATTCCGCATACGACATCGATTCTTCAATAGCGAATAGCGATCAGATCTTCCCAAATCGTTTCCAGATTTTTTAAAGTCGCGCTAACGAATATCGTCGGGTCGCTGATCGAGCAAAACGACTTCCTGGTCACCGGTGTAATCGCAGCGACCATCTGGCGCGATGTCTTCTTCAAATTGCCGGGTATTGCGGCCGTCTCGACGGCGATCGGCGTTTATGGCATCGGCCTCATTATCCGCCCGATCGGCGCTTATAGGGCGCTCGCGCTTTCCCTTGCCGATGCATTCGACCTCGGGCGCATGCACCGAATAGACCTTCGGGCCGTGCTGGCGATGGTTCTGGCTGTGGATGCGGATCGCCAACGAGCGGAGCGGCGCGAAGCGTTTGTCCAAGGCCGCGTCGGGGCCGATCTTGCGATTGATGTCCCGGATCAGCCGGCCGAGGCGGGTGCGCAGGAATTTGAGCGCGCGGTTGGCGCGCTTGAATTGATGGGCGTGAGTGTAGCGCCCGACCATGATGGCAGCGCGCTTGGCGAGCCGGAGATAGCTCTGGCGCAAGACGATGCCGTTGCGCCGGGAGAAGTCGGTCAGCGTGACGATCGCGGTGTGGATCAGCCGGGCATCGGTCGGATGCGCGATGGCCTTGGCTGCACGGTGGTATCCACCGCCACCCGCTCCAGATCCTTGGTTGCCAAGGCGCCGGTCTCGTGGGCGACGCGCAGGCTCTCCTGGATCAGCGCCGCCAATCGCTCCTCGCCAAGCCGCTGGCGCCAGCGGGTGAGCGATGACCGATCGAAGCGCAGTTCGTGGCGGAACACAGCCTCGCCGCAGAAATACTGGAAATACGGGTTCTCCACCCATTGCGCGCACAAAGCCTCGTCGGACAACGAATGCATGTGCTTCAGGGATCAAAAGCCCCGCCATCAGCCGGACCGGCAACGGCGGATGGCCGTCGCCCCGCCGATAGACTTCGCCCAGTCGGCCGTCGAGGAACTCCCAATCGATCTTACCGGCCAGGCGCACT